>ERZ795053.3222-NODE-3222-length-18764-cov-5.451280_pt1 | contig 18764 bp, 10 predicted proteins | sample MGYA00375137_ERZ795053 | MGnify/ENA primary metagenome ERZ795053 (study PRJEB30182, sample SAMN05720284) | activated sludge metagenome | isolation source: Anaerobic digester | place: Hong Kong | collected 2014-12-17 ...
ACTTCTTCACGAAGGCCGTGGTCGCGCCAGCGGGAGATCGCACGGCCTATTGTCTGCCCTTCATCCACGTCGGTTCTCGGAGGGTGTTTCTGTCATCGGCAACGCATCACCCGCATGGGATGTGGGTTGAGCAACAAGCCCGGAATGCGATGATGTGGATCGAAGCGTTCGGCCTCGAACCGAGGTTCCTCCTCCGTGACCGTGATACGGAATACTCAACCTCTTTCGATCGAGTGATTCAGAACGCAGGCATCCGTCGTCTGCGAACGCCAGTCCGCGCACCGGACGCCAACGCGTTTGCTGAAGCGTGGATCGGCGCCATCAAACGCGAGTGTTTGAATCACTTCATGTGTTTCAGTCTCGGCCACCTCAATCACATCAACCAGGAGTTCGTACGATTCCATAACTGCCATCGTCCGCATCAGGGACTGGGGAATCGAACCGTGGTAGAACATGCGATGGGTACCTTGCCAAATCCCATTGACATGGAGACGGATGTCGATCGCGTTTGTTGTCAGCAATCGCTCGGCGGTCTCCTGCGACACGACCGACGCGCCGCCGGACCTCTTTGCGAAGATCCAAGATCAGCGACACAAGAGCAAGAGATTCAAGTATACTTCTCGTGCGCGCCAGCGCACGATTAACAATTCAGACCGGGCCGCGCTGTGCCAAATCCTGGTGCACGCAATCACGAAATCGAATTCAAAAACTCCGGCAGGGCAGTGCCGACAAATTGAACCCTCGCTCACGGACCCGCGCGGGTTGCCGACAAATTGGGCCCTCGCTCGCGGATCCGCGCCACCACGTTACTCAAAGTCTTCGCAAGTGCCCCCGTCGCCGCTCGGATCACCGTTAAGATCCGGATCGGGATTTAAAAGCTTGGTGTAGGGACAACATCGTCCCAAGTCCGGAATACCCGGGTCGGCGCGCCAGATCAGCCCGGACGAGCAGGGCGACAGGCAAACTGTGTCTCCGTTTCCATCGGACAAGGCGATTTCATTTGCCGGGCAGCCGCTTAGGAGTGTGTCAGCAAAAACCTGAACGTCGAGTCCGTCGATGACCAGGTTGCTGTCGTAGTCGAATCGGCAGTCATAAACAGCGGAGATGAGGATGTGGGCCGCGAAATTGATGTCGAGGCCACTGACATCATCATCACCATCAAAATCGGCCGTGGGCCGGCAGGGCACTAGCGCGACTCGAAACCCGATCTCGGCGGACTCCATAGCAGGGATCGGAGTTTGTGGATAGGTGCCCTCCAACGAACTCGCCGGCGATGCATAACTACCGCCGACAGCCAAAGGACTGTGCCCCATCGAGGAATCCTCGATGATCTCGGCGACGTTACCTCCTTGGTCGAATGTGCCGAAATAGCTGGAGCTTGCGGGACCGGCGGATCCCACCGTTGTGACGTTTCCATCCTGCCCAGACCAATCAGCGCCCGAGCTGTAGTTCGCTACGTTCGGACCGGGGTTCGCAATGTTGCCGGTGGCGTCTGACGATGCGATCGTTGGGTTTGAATCCGCACGCATGGGATAAAGCCATAGGTAGTCTGGGCCTGCGCCAACGGATTCATGATCTGTGTATCCGGCCGTGAGCCACTCACGGAATTGAGGCAGGATGAAGGTGGGATGTGATCCCTTTCTTCGAATGTTTTCTATTGGAATGCTCATATCGTAAGTTCCGTCCTCGGTTGTGAGGACGTCTTGCGGGCCCGCCGGCTGCCCATTCCCCAGCCAATTGACGAATCGAAAAGCATCCGCGCCGCCGACGAAATTCACGGGCTTGTTACCCATGTTGGGGCGGACCGCGTACACAAAACTGCCATCTGGCCCTGATTGGGTGATCCCGCCTCGGGGGGCCGTTCCCATGTTGGCGTTGTAAAGGCCGTTTGGGTCACTTGAGGCCACCGCGTTTAGGAAATCTGCGTATTGGGCATTGGTGATCTCATACTGCCCCATGTGGAAGTAGTAACCGGCGGGCGTAACGCCGAGGCCCGATCCCAACTCGAACGCAGCAGGCCCCACGGGAACCCAGTCGATACTCACTTCTGCGCGCGCCGTCGCTGTAAGGGCGCAAATCATCACGATGGTCCGAACAAGAATTCGAATCACGATTCCGCTCCTCTTGAGAGAAAACGAAGGATCTGAATGCCACACGAACACGGCATGCGGCCCTGGAACATTCGCGTTCTGGATACCCTTCGATTCATGAGCCGAGCAGCTTCTGTACGAAACCCGCAACGTCATTGCCATCGACCACTCCGTCTTCATTGACATCGCCCGTTTCACACGGCTTTGGCAGACGCACAATCCACGCCTCACTTGTGCCCTGCGGATTGGTGCCGAATCCCACGATCGTTGTCCCGTCGGGCGTGATGTCATTCGCTGCCTCCAGGCGCCAGCCCGTCAGGTCCAGGCCGTATTCAGTCGTGAGTACGGTCTGCAGCGATCGGAATCCGTTGATCGGATCCCAGATGAACGCAAGCCAACCGTCGGCATCCTCACCTCGTCCCACAACGATCTTGCCGTTTGCTGAGACCGCGAGCGCTTCACTGTTGACGTTGCCGCCGCCGGCAAAGTCCCCCAACCCGAGGATCTCGCCCGGATCACCGCTGCCATTGCCGTTCAGGTCTTCCCACAAGAACGCCTGGCTTCTGCTGGTTGCACTGTCGTATTCGCCGCGCCCAACGACCACTGAACCCTCGGGTGAGATATCGAGGGCCCACGTGCTCGTCGACGAACTCGACAGATCTCCCAGGCTGACCATGCCGACGCCAATCGTCCAAAGGAAAGGATCGCCACCACTGCCGCTCACGGATCCGAGCCCCACGACTCTGGACCCGTTGGCGTTGACACCGAAGGCGAATGTTTCCCTGTTGTCCCCATTGGGCAGGAAGCCGAGGCCTATCATTTCCCCGGTGTCCACGAAACCGTTCCCGTTTGCGTCTTCCCATCGAAATGCTTCGTAAAACATGGCTGAAGAGGAGTCCGATCGTCCAACGACCACGCGGCCGTCTGCCGAGACGGCATGCGCTTCACTGAACGTGCCGGTCGCGCCCGGCAGCACGCCGATCTCGGACAGACCTGTCGTCGGGGTCCATATCCACGACTTGCCTGATGAATGTCCGACGATGACACGTCCATCCGCCGAAACATCCTCCGCCTCGCTATTCGATCCGCCACTGAGGACTCCGAGGTTCTGCATTCCCGTCGTCGCTGTCCAGCGAAAGGCCCTTGTTCCGCCTGATGCTGAACTGCGCCCGACGACCGTGATGCCGTCGGCGGACACGGCATTGGCAACGCTGTTGGTTCCGCCGCCCGGCAACTCACCGAGCCCCTGGAAGCTGGGCGATCCCCCTGCGGCGATCGAGGTCAACGAGAAAATGCTCAGGGTGGCTTGAATTAAGATGCGGCTCCGGCGGGTCGAATGATTCTTCACCATCTCGTAACGCTCCTTCTCTCATATCCGACGTGAATTCCGTCTGTCCCTACGATCTCCGGGGCGTGCCGTACACCCCAAGATGCGTGGGAATTAGACGCGAATTCCGAGGATCAGAGTGTTTGATTCTAAGCCGAACTCAAGGCTGCAATTACACGCGGTCCGAACGATCTCTGAATTTACAGATACGGGTTCGCGGATTCAACCATAATGCGGTTGTCACGCGGTGCGATCCATGCGGCTGATGAGGTCTCAGCGTTTGCCGGGGTTCGGAGCCTGTTTTCGTCCCGGTGGCTGTAGGCGCTGAGTTCGATCTCAAACGAGTCTCGGTCGTTGGCCGTGGCGCCTTCAAGCGTCGGCAGTGGGGCGGGGAACTCGATGCCGACGGACGACAAACATTCGACGATCCCCAGGATCGACTCGATGTCGCTGGCCCCGGACTCAAGCAACTCGCGAATCTGCGTTTGTTCGTCCGCAGAGAAGACGCCGTCGTCGTCCAGTGTCAGGGGGCAGGTTGTGTTGCACCCCAAGACGCCGCCCAGCAGGAGCTGGGTGGCGATCATTGCCGATAGGGTGAAATTCGGCCTGGCTGACCGATATGCTCGACGGGCCGAACGCAATTCGAATCGCTCGTGGGTGTTGTTTCTCATGCTGCTCGTGATCATCGTGCCGCTCCTTTGTGCATGCCCCCATTTGCCCCTGCGGGACGTCATTGCACGCTGTTCGCGGGCGCCGCGGCTGGATGACACAGCTTTCATGGCGAAATCCGGGAGTCTGGCTTTGATTTAGGCAAATACGATGGTTTGGTATGATTGGCGATTGACTGGCTGATGGATTGGGATGTTGTCTGCCAAGAACAAGCCGATCAATAAGAAGGATCGCTGATGCTCAAGATTGCTGACAAACAAGATTCGTGGTCAACGATTCTGGTTACGTTATGTGTAGCAGGCTCGCTCCTGGCGCTACCTGTATTTGCCGATACCGCACAACCTTCATCGGAGAAGAACGCAGGTCAGGTGCCGAATGAACCGGACCGAATCTCAACCATCGACCAAACAACGTCTCAACCGACGAAGGCGCCCTTCAAACTCAATCTGCCGGAATGGGACCCAAGACCGGAGGAATTGCCCCCAGAGTTAAGACCCATACATATTGTGCGCCCCGTACTGCCTGAAGCGCTGAGGAAGGAGGTCGCGGAGTTAGAAAGGCGTATCAACGAGCTGTTAGAGGCTGGTCTTGAAGAGGATGACGTGTCTGCTCAGCAAGTGGCGCTCACAGAAGCAATTCGGCTTGCTGAGCATTTGCTCGATATCCGTGAGGAACACCAGGGGAATACAGACGAGATTGTGAGATGGGTGAACGAAAGCGGCGAAGCGGATGAGTGGTATGAAGTCGGCGACGCTCGCAGGCAAGTCGAGTACATACATCAGCTAATCTCCCTCACCCAGGAGGACCGAGCAGAGCTGTTCAAAGCGGATGCGCTGGAGCAGCGAATTTCTGCACTTGACCGCGGCGGTAAGTTTGAGGGGGCTGCAAACTTGGCAGCAAAGCAGCTACACATCCGCCGCCGAGTACTCGGTGCCAACCATCCAATAACTCTAAACTCAAAAGGAAATCTGGCCGTCTTTCTTCACAGCCAGGGCAACCTGACCAAGTCAAAGGCCTATCAGCTAGGCGTGCTTGCGGAACGGCGCAACGTATTGGGCAACGGCCATCCGGAAACATTGTCTTCGATTAGCAATATTGGGAGCGTGTTAGAGCAAAGTGGGAGGATGATAGAGGCCGAGGCCTATTTTATTGATGCGTTAACGGGACGTCGCCGGGTGCTTGGCGTTGACCACCCGAGTACATTAATCACGGTCTCGAACATGAGCGTCTTGTACTTGGTCCAAGGCAAATTTCGACTTGCCGAACATTACTGTCGTGCGGCGTTGGCGAGTAGCCGTAGCGTTCTTGGTGACGACCACCCAAACACACTGGCAACAGTAAATAACTTGGGACGCATTCTGGCGGTGCAAAGCAAGCTCTTTCAGGCCAGGGTGGTCTACAGTGAAGGACTAGTTGCTTGCCGACGACTGTTTGGGCCAAACGCCATTGAAACACTCACCATCTTGAATAATCTAGGCTCGCTGCTCGAAGCTCAGGGTAAGTTATCTGAAGCCGAAGTATTCTATCGTGAAGCTCTCGCAGGTATCAAGAAGGAATTTGGTGAATGCAGTCTGTATGCTATAGGAATAAAGAACAATATGGGTGGCCTGCTAAGTGCTCAAGGCAGGCAGTTCGAAGCAGAAGAATTCTATCGTGAGGCAGTCTATTGCTCCCGGCGATTACTAGGAGGCGACCACTATGACACTCTTTCCGTTATCAATAACGTGGGGGTATTTTGTGAGTGCTTCGGCAATATCGACGAGGCCGAGCTGCTCTATCGCGAGGCGTTGGCCGGTCGCCGCCGTGAACTGGGCGACAACCACCCAGACACGCTCAATTCGATCAACAACATGTCCTCGTTTCTCCGCAAGCAGGGCAAGTTAGAGGAAGCCGAACAATACTGCGTGGAGGCTTTGGAAGGCCGTCGGCGTGTCCTTGGTGATGATCATCTAGATACATTGCGTTCTTTGGTGACAAAAGGCTCACTATTGCGTTCTCAGCAGAAGATAGGCGAGGCTCAGAGCTGCTACCTTAGCGCATTAATGGGGTTTCTGCATGTGCTTGGTGAGACTCATTCCGACACTTTAGTTGTTCTAAATAACCTTGGTTCACTACATTTGGCTGAAAAGGACTTGTCCGGTGCTGAGGGTTATTTCTTGAGGGCATTGAATATTGCAGAGCAGTTGAGAATTGATTTGCTCGGAGCCGAGGCCGCCCGCGCGAGTTATTCTATGCGGCTGAACCTTCGTGGGATCTCTGATAATCTGGCGAGGCTATTTGTACAATCAAGTCGCTTTCCAAATGCACTGACCGTTTCCGAGCGTGGTCGCGGTCGAGCGTTGCTGGATCTATTGGCGCGTGCCGACCGTGACTTGGTTGACAAGGCGCGCCAGCGCGTTGCTGGTAGTGGCGATGCTGCTGATGGGGATGACTTGGTCGCTGCTCCGCTCGAGCTTGCGCTGACCGGAGAAGATGAGGCCCGTGTGGCGTTGACGACTGCCGAAGCGCGACTGGCAGCGTTGACCAAGCAGCGTGATGCTGCGAACAAACGTATCGATACTGAAAACGAGGAACAGGTTGCCGAATTGGCGGCCTTGGAAAAGCAAGTCACCGATCAGAATAAGGAAGTCAAGGCGGCGCGATCGGCACTGGCGGATGCCAGTGCAAAGGTCTTTGCGGCGTTGCGGGGTTCATATCCTGATGCGAAGCCGCTAACGGCGGAGCAAGTTGTAAAGAGGCTGAGTACTGGCGAAGTCGCGCTTGCCTATACTTGGCGCAGTGATGCTATGACCGCGTTGACGGCTCAAGGTGGCGTCCAGGCCGGCGCAACGGAAGAGTCGATCAATGCGCACGTCAATGGCGTCATCCTGGCAGAAGGAGAGGAAGAATCTGACTTTAGGCAGCTAGCCCAGCAAATGCAGGCGGCTCTTGCGGAGCGGTCAGGGGGCATTGATTCTGAGCGCGCGGCAAGGTTGCTTGAGTGCCTGATTCCCGATTCGATTCGTAGTCAATTGGTCAACGCCGAGCGGATCATCGTTCTTCCCGACGGCCCTTTGCACGGCATACCGTTCGAGGCATTGTTCGCCGCCGCGCGGAAGGCGCCGGGGTGGCACGGTGATGTCGGTTGGGCCGCAGAGCCGGATTTTGTATATGCGGCTTCGGCGTCGATGTATCTGAACCGTCGCAAAGTGGGTCGTGAGAAGGCGGATGGTACCGAGCCGTCGGTACTTGTGATCGGCAATCCTATCTACGATCGCAACGTACCTGCAACACCCGCGTATCCCGAGCAGGGCGTATTACTTGCTAAGGTCGTTGACGACAGCAACGCCGCACAGGCCGGTTTGACGCGTGGTGATGTGCTGCTGAGTTATGGCGGAAAGCCATCACCGGATTATGAGTCATTGATGGGTACGCTGCAGTCTGTGAGCCAGCAAATAGAAACCGGTGAGCGGGCGGCGGACAAGCGCGTGGCTGTGACGTATTGGCGTGATGGCCAACAGCGAGATACGACGCTGGTGCCCGGCAAGATGGGCGTGCTACTGGATCGCGGTGATCCGAAGCTGGGACTTGAACTGATGGCGATGCGCTCGCGCGGCCATGAGGAACAGGTCGCCGAGATCAGCGCCACGGACCAGGTGCGCCTGCACGGCGGCACGCTGTCGCCACTGCCGGGCACGCAGCGTGAGGCGGAGTCAATCGCCCGAATCGTCAAGGCGGTCGGAGGCCAAGTGGATTTGCTCACAGCCGAGCAGGCGACCATCGGCGCGCTTGAGTCCAGGGTCGACGGCAAGCGCATCCTGCACATTGCCACCCACGGTCTGACCGGCTCGGAAGAGCGGCCCTATGACGCCAGTCTTGCCCTGACACAACCAACGACCCCTTCTCCCGACGACATTGGCTTCCTGACGCTGGATCATCTGATCCGCAAGTGGCGTGGCAAACTGAAGGACTGCGACCTTGTCGTCCTGAGCGCCTGCGACACGCAGCGCGGAGTCAAGAAGGGCGACAGCGTGATGGCGCTGCCCTGGGGCTTCTTCTATGCCGGCGCGCCGACGGTCATCGCCAGCCTGTGGAAGGTCGATGACAACGCGACCCAACTGATGATGACGCGATTCTACGAGAATCTGCTGGGCGTGTATGACGACAAGCGCATCGTTGCGGGGGCCGAGTACGCTGCCAAGACGAAGATGTCGAAGGCCACGGCGCTTCGTGAAGCGAAGATGTGGGTCCGCGGGCTTACCTGGAAGCAGCTACGCGCCGAGCTTGACATCAAGGACGACGCCGCGTGGAGCAAGTTTCGCTCGCAATATCAGTCGCGCGGCGTTGGGCTTGACTCGCCCGTCGAATCCACACCAGGCGAGCCAGTGACCGGCGAGGGGAAGCCCTTCGAGCATCCGCATTATTGGGCAGCCTTCATTCTGATTGGCGACCCGGGTTAGGCTCGCCCATCGCGCGATCCAGATGAAGACTTGATACGCTGGACTCGTTCTCGCCACAACATCGAACGAGAACAGGGAGGCCCCGGGCCGGGCCTCCCTGTCAACGCCATCCATGCTTGTTGTTGCTACTGCCCCAGCATTTCATCCATGATCGGCTGCAGATCCAGGCCGTTGACTTCGCAGTCGTTGTTCAGGTCGAGTCGCGGACGGCCGAAGCAGTCCACGCTCAGGCCCGGGGCGTTCATCGGGCAGTCGTCCTCCGTGTTGACAACGCCGTCGCCATCCATATCCGGATCGCAGGCATCACCGATACCGTCGCCATCGAGGTCCGCCTGGTCGGGATTGGCGGTCATCGGGCAATTGTCGCAGTCGTCGATGTAGCCGTCGTTGTCAGAGTCGGGATCGCATTCGTCAGGTATCTGGTTGCTGTTGCAGTCGTTCCCCGAGAGTTCGCATTCATCCGGCATGCCGTTGAGGTTGCAGTCAAGTGAACCGCCATCCGGTCCGGTGTCGCACTCATCCGGGATGCCGTTGCCGTTGCAGTCGGCGCTGTTTCCGTTGGCGATGTCATCCACGTCAGCGGTGCCATTGTTGTTGCAGTCCGGTGCGAACGAGGCCACGAAGATCCCGCGCGAATTGGGCGCACCCGCCAAATGCGCCAGGAACGCCAACTCACCGGCGTTGTTGAATGTGCGGGGCCGTCCATCCTCACCACCCGCAGGGTCTGCGAGGATGACAAGGCCTGTGACCGTTCGCTCATCGCCGGGCGCGACCGTCAGCTGATCACCGGTTCGAATGATCAGCCGGAGGTTTCCATCCGCGTCCTCCGCCCAGAGGCCCTGATTGTTGGTTCCGTCCACACCTTCACCCGTCAACGTCGCGCTGAAAGCGGCTTTTCCGCCTGCATTGATTTTCGGAGGTGAGATCACGGAGAACACCTCGTCGGGGCCACACCCGGGCGCAGCGCTGTTCTTGCGTGCAACCAGATGGAGTTGACCGCCGCCGTTGGACCAGATACCGGTGTGGTTCGTCAGATCCACATCTGGACCGGTGACGGATGCGGTGAATGCGACGTCGCCGTTTGAGTTCATTGCGATAATGGGGCCGGTGTAGCCGGAGAACACGGTTCCGGGGGTGGTACCCGGGGCTGGTGTTCCAACACAAAACACGCTTGACATTGCGTCTGCAGTTCCACCCAGGGTGCATTGCCCCATGGATCCACCAAGAGTCGACGTAAGTGAAAACTCGCCGGCGTTGTTCATACCGATTCCATGTGGGTAGGCGCCTCCGAAGGTGTTCCCGTTGGGTAAACCGGGAACCTGTGCCCCTTCACGAATAACGAGCTCAGTCGAACTTGCGCTGCCCAACCACAATCCCTGGTTCTCTTCCGAGGAGATACCGCCGCTGAGGCTCGCAAGAGTTCCGCCGAATAGGATCGTGCCGTTGTCGTTCATGACTGGGCCCGGACTGAAGGACTGCGAAAAAACGGTATCGGATTCAGTACCGGGTGCGTGATCTCCCTCGCGCGCAACCAGGTCAAGTCCTGTTTGCGTTGCGATCCAGAGGCCTCTGTCGTTGTACTGTGTCACATCGGGGCCGGAAACGCTTGATGTGAAGGCAATGTCACCGGCAGCGTTGAGCAGCGGCGTCTGATTGAAGGCGGTCCCCGTTACCGTGCCCAGTGTCGTTCCAGGTTCAGTTCCTGGTGCCGACGCTCCCTCGCGAGCCACGAGTGTCAGCGCGTCGATACCGTGTAGGAACAGGGCATTATTGTTGAACGTGTTGACGCTCGCACCCGAGAGCTGTGCGGTGAATGCGATCTGTCCGGCATCGTTGATGATCGGGGCGCCGAATGACTGGAACTCCTCCGACGCGCCACCTCCCGGAACCGGCATATCGCGCATCGCGATCAGGTCCAAGCCCTCTTCGCTTCCCGACCAGATTCCGGGTCGGGAACCGGCCGCCAGATAACCAAGGAACGCGACTTGGCCGCTATCGTTGATTGCAGGGACCGAGAGCCCGGAGAAAGTGTCACCCGGTGCTGCCCCAGGGGCTACATCTCCCGTGACGGCCACACGCTTGAAAGTGATCGGCCCGCCAATCGCGGTCCGCTCCGCCAGGCACAACGTGATGATCAGGGCGATCGAAAGAAGGGCCGTGTGAAGTTGCGTCTTGTCGTTGGTCGTCATTGGATTCCTCCCTTGCGAGTATCCTGAGTGCCAGTGATGCTCCCGTTCTGGGCCTGTTGGTCGTGCCGTTCCAGGCCTCACAATGTCCTGTTCGAGCATGTGCACGGAGGATGACACAGAATCGGAATTTTTTTGAGACCGGGCCGGCCAACGTCCTTACGTGCAATCTGGCCTGGGCGTCAAATTCATGGCACGCGGAGCGCCAAGTCAATGGAACCCGAATTCGAATGACCCAACTCCCGTCGAGTTCAGAGTTTAGGGATTCGCTGGTCGATGCCGTAGAATGATGCTCAGGCTGGATTGAGGGATCAGGAATGACGGGTTCGCGGTAATGAACGCGTGACCAGAGCTGCATCGTTGGCGTGGATCTTGCTCATCGATTGAGCGGGACTCTTGGAGATTCGTGTCATTTTATTAGCGCGCCGTCGCATACCAGGCGGCGGGGCTTGAGCGGACCCCGATACGGGAGTGAATCGGTCATGACGGACCACCTGACGACCACGCGTGCCGGCGTGCTGGCGCGAGCCGGTGATGGCGACGCCGGTCGAGACGGGGCCAAGCATGCGCGCCGACTCCGGCCGACCATTTGAGCCCCCGTACTCTTGGGCGGCGTTCATCCTAATCGGGGATCCGGGCGATAGCTTATTGTATCGAGGAGGCAGGCGCATGGGTCAAGCAAGCCATGTGAGCAACGACTGGTCCGGCTGGCGACTTCCAACCATCATGGCGTGTGTGGCGTTGCTCTTTGGTAATGCAATCGCACTTGCGGACGGTCCGACATCAATGCCGACTTCGGAGCCGGAAGCCGGCGCGATTGCCGCCGGCAACTCGTCGTCCGATCTGTCGGCTGTTCAACCTTGGAAGCGGGTACTGACCGGTGATGACAAAACGCGAGTAGAGGAACTGGAGCAACGGATTGACGAGTTGCGCAAAGTTGAAAAGTACGACGAGGCGATACGACTGGCCGCGGAAATCGCCGAGATTCGTGAACGCGTCCAGGGGACAGACCACTGGGAAGTTGGTAATGCGCGGCACCGCACTGAGGACCTGCGGAAACTCACGAGGCTTTTGCCGCAGCAGCGGGCTGCGGTGGCAAATGCGGACGCATTGGGGGTCAAGATACGCAAGATCTACCGCACGGGTGGTTATGAGGATGCGACCGTATTGGCTCGACAACAACTCGAAATACGACGACGCATGTTGGGCGACGACCATCCGAAGACGCTCATCTCGTTAGAGAATCTGGGAATCTCGCTAGAGAACCAGGGCAAGTACAGCGAGGCCGAGCCCTATCTCCGCGAGGCGATGGCAGGCTGTCGGCGAGTGCTGGGCAACGACCATCCGAATACGCTGGAGGCGATCAAGAACCTGGGCGGCCTGCTGCAGAAGCAGGGCCATTTTTCGGCGGCCGAGCCCTATCTCCGCGAGGCGATGGCAGGCTGTCGGCGAGTGCTGGGCAACGACAATCCGAATACGCTGGAGGCGATCTCTGGTATGGGTGTCCTGCTGGGCGATCAGGGCAAATATGTTGAAGCCGCAGCCTGCTATCGTGAGGCGCTGACAGGTCGCCGGCGTGTACTGGGCAACGACCACCCAGTCACTCTGACGTCGATGAACAACATGGCTGTCCTGCTTTCCGCTCAAGGCAGGTATGCTGATGCCGCAACATACCATCGCGAGGCGCTGGCGGGCCGTCGTCGTGTTCTGGACAACGACCACCCGGATACGCTGTCTTCAAGCAGGCACTTGGGCAAGGTCCTTATGGACTTGGGCGAGTTCGCCGAGGCCGATCCCTACCTCCGCGAAGCGATGGCGGGATTTCGTCGCGTGCTCGGCGATACGCACCCCAGCACTATTGTGGCGATAGAGACAATGGGCTGCCTGCTAATCAGCCAGGGCAAATACACCGAGGCCGAGCCCTACATTCGCGAGGCGCTGACAGGATGCCGTCGTGTTCTGGGCAATGACCACCCGCACACGTTGTCTTCGATCAACAACATGGGTTTCGTCCTCGATTCCCAGGGCAAGTTCGCAGAGGCCGCGACATACTATGGCGAGGCGCTGGCCGGTAATCGCCGCGTGCTGGGTGAAGACCACCCCAGTACGCTGCGATCAATCCTCAACCTTGGCAGCCTGTTGCTGGCTCAGGGCAAGCACGCCGAGGCTGAACAATACAATCGTCAGGCACTGTCGGGGTTCCGCCACGTGCTGGGTGATGATCACGTCGACACGCTGAGCGCGATCAACAACTTGGCCTGGGCGCTCCAGGTTCAGGGCAAGCACGCCGAGGCTGAGCATTACTATCGCGAGGCCTTGTTGGGGTTCCGTCGCGTTCTCGGCGACGATCACCCGACGACTTTGACCTCCATCAACAGTATGGGCTTTCAGCTCTTGGAACAAGGCAGGGACGCTGAGGCAGAACCCTTCTTTCGCGAGGCGCTGGCGGGCCGCCGCCGCGTCTTTGGCGACGATCATTTGGATACACTAACGTCGGTCAACGATATGGGTGGTTTGCTCAGCAGGCAGGGCAAGTACACCGAGTCTGAGAAGTATTACCGCGAGGCGCTATCGGGATCCCGTCGTGTTCTGGGCGACGATTCTCCACACACGATACTTGTAATTGGCAATTTCGGGGCCTTGCTTGAATGCCAGGGAAGACTCGCTGAGGCAGAACGTCTCGACCGTGAAGCCCTGGCCGGTCGTCGGCGCATACTGGGCGACAATCATCCACATACGCTGATATCAACTTACCAATTGGGCGGGCTGTTACAGGTAGGGGGGAAGCTGTCAGAGGCTGAACCCTACTTTCGCAAAGCGCTGGCATTGGCGGAGCGATTGCGGACCGATGTGCTGGGCGACGAGCATGGCCGGGCGGCCTACGGTGAGAGCCTGAATCTGGGCGACATCAGCGCTTCATTGACTCGTGTTCTGATACAACTGGGTCAACCTGGCGAGGCATTCGGAGTATTGGAGCGCGGTCGCGGGCGGGCGCTACTGGACCTCCTGGCCCGCGACGAGCTCGACCTTGTCCAGCAGGCACGAACGCGCATGGCGGCAGTGGGTGATTCGAGTGCCGCCAATGAACTCGAATCAGCACTTTCTGGAGAGAGCGCAGCCCGCGTCAGCTTGATCACAGCCGAAATGAGACTGTCGGCGCTGACCAACGAGCGTGACGCCGCTCAGTGGGTCGCAGACGCCAACAGCAATGAACAGGAGCAAGTTGGGCAGCTGGCGTTGGTGACCAAACACGTCAACGACCAGAAGGAACAGGTGAAGATGTCCCGCTCGGCGTTGGCCGATGCCAGTGCAAGAGTCTTCGCCGTGTTACGCGGCTTCTACCCCGATGCCGAACCGATGACAGCGGAACAGATCATCGCCGGGCTCGGCGCCGACGAAGCAGTGCTGGGCTACACGTGGCGAGGCGAATGGATCACCGTGCTGGCGGCCAGGGGTCGGACACAAGCTAGAATCAACGCCGACTCAGGAGATATTTCGGCTAGTGGCGTCGTGCTGGCCGAGGGTAGTGAAGTTGCCGAACTCACGCAGCTTGCCTGGCAGGTGCGGACCTCGCTGGCGGAGCGGTCAGGACCGAACGACCGAGAGATGGCAGCGACGCTGCTCGAGAAGCTCGTTCCCGATTCGGTCCGGAGTCAACTCGCCGGCAGCAAGCGCATCGTCATTCTTCCGGACGGCCCGCTTCACGGCATCCCGTTTGAGGCGTTGGCCGCGGCTGCTGTGGAGCGCGAGTCCGGCAGTGCGGGGGATAAGTCACCCTCTGTCGCTGAGTGGCTGGCGTCCGGTCCTCAAGTCGCTTATGCCGCCTCGGCGACGATGTACCTTAACCGCAGGGCGGCAGGTCGTGAGAAGTCGAAGGTTAAATCGCCAACCGCATTGGTGCTCGGTAATCCCATTTACGATCTCAAGGCGCAGCCCGAGCCCGAGTATCCTGATCAAGGCGTGTTGATCGCCAAGGTCATCGATGGCGGCAATGCCGCCCAGGCGGGCCTGACGCGCGGAGATGTCATGTTGAGCTACGACGGCAAACCAACGCCGCACCTTGAGTCGTTGATCGGCACACTGAAATCGGTCGGCCAACAGATCGAGGCTGACGACCGCGCGGCCGATGACCGCATCGCCGTGACTTACTGGCGTGACGGCAAGAAGCGTGAGACGACGCTGGTGCCGGGAAAGATGGGCGTTCAACTCGATCGCGGCAATCTCAAGTCGGGCCTGGAACTGATTGCCATGCGCTCGCGCGGCCATGATGAACAGGTCGCCGAGATCAGCGCCACGGACCAAGTGCGGCTGCACGGCGGCACGCTGTCGCCACTGCCGGGCACGCAGCGTGAGGCGGAATCAATCGCCCGGATCATTAAATCCGCCAGCGGCAAGGTGGATATGCTGACAGGCGATGCGGCGACCATCGGTGCGTTGGAATCAAAGGTGGAAGGCAAGCGCATTCTGCACATCGCCACCCACGGCCTGACGGGCTCAGAAGCTCGACCCTATGACGCCAGTCTTGCCTTGACACAACCGACGACACCTACTCCCGGCGACATCGGATTTCTCACGCTGGATCATCTGATCCGCAAGTGGCGTGGCAAACTGAAGGACTGCGACCTTGTCGTCCTGAGCGCCTGCGACACGCAGCGAGGTGTCAAGAAGGGCGACAGCGTGATGGCGCTGCCGTGGGGCTTCTTTTACGCCGGCGCTCCCACGGTCATCGCCAGCCTGTGGAAGGTAGACGACACAGCGACGCAACTTCTCATGACGCGGCTTTACGAGAACTTGCTAGGTGGATACGAAGACGAGCGTACCGTTGCGGGGACCGAGTATGCGGCCAAGACAAGAATGTCGAAGGCGACGGCCCTGCGCGAGGCGAAGCAGTGGTTGCGACAAATGACTTGGGATGAGCTGCGCACTCAACTCGACATCTCGGACGACGTGGAATGGGAGCGCTTGCGGGGGCAGCATTTGTCACGCGGTGTCAGCACGACCAAGCCGGTCGAGACGGAGCCAAGCAAGCTCGCCGACTCCGGTCGACCATTTGAGCGCCCGTACTTTTGGGCGGCATTCATCCTAATCGGGGATCCGGGCGGGAATTGACGATTTTCGTGTCATTCCGCTGACGTTCCTTCGAATACCATGCAGCGGGGCGTTGGGCCCCGCCAACTTGGGAGTGACTCGCTCATGATGAACAATCTGTCGACCACGCGTGCAAGCGTGCTTGCTCGAGCCGCCAACGGCGATGCCGACGAATTCGCCCAGCTCTACGCGCCGCTGGCATATGCCGTGGCGCGCAAGCGCGGTCTGAAACAGGACGACGCTGAAGATATTGCGCAACAGGTGATGATGGAATTGCTGCGGATGCTTCCCGGATTCGACTACGATCGCTCGCGAGGCTCGTTCAAGGGCCTGGTTAAAAAGATCGTTGGCAATCGCGTCACCGATTCGATGCGGCGGCGGCGGCCGGAACCGGCGGGTGAGATGGTCGAGCAAGCCGCTACCGCCAATACAGACCTCGATGCGCTATTTGAACGCGAGTGGCAGAAGGTGCACTTGTCGGCGGCGCTGGATCGGGTTCGCATGGAAGTCAAGCCGACGACTTACCAGGCGTTTCAACTGACATTCCTGGATGAGGTGGAACCGGCACGCGTCGCGGACATGCTGGGGATCTCCACCAATCAAGTGGCACAGTATAAGTGCCGCGTGGTGCAACGCCTTCGTGGCCAACTAGAGGACCTGCTACGTGAAACCGAATAACACACAACCCGAGGATCCGCACCAACCATCGGTCTCGCAGCGAATTGATGGGTCGGGATCCGGAATGCACAGCCTATCCGATGATGCGTTGGCAAGCTTGCTTCGCGAATCACGGGAGCAACGCAAGGCCGACGAGCCTAGTCGCGTCGTTGATGCCGCATTACGCATGACTCGGACCAAGCGTGCAGGGAAGGACGCCGGCCATGGAGGATCCTGATCAGACCCAGGCGATGACGCCAGAGATGAAGGCTCTGTTCGCCAAAAACCCGCCGATCATTTCCGACTACGAATTGGTGCGAGTGCTAGGGGAGGGTGGATTCGGACAGGTATGGCTGGCGAAGTCGAAGACCGGCGTCTATCGCGCCGTCAAGATCCTGCAACGCTCCGCACTCAGCGAAGTCGAGTTCAACGGCATTCGTACCTACGAGCGTCAGGCTCGTGGCCACCCCAACCTAATCGATGTGCGACATGTGGGGGAGTCGGCGGGGTGCTGGTATTACGTCATGGAACTTGCCGATGGCGTGGATACCGCACAGACGTTCTCGGATGATGACTATGAGCCCAAGACGCTCCAAGCGTTGCTGCGTCGAAGCAACTACATTTCACTTGAAGATGCAATCGAAATCTGCCGCGGAATCCTCGTTGGCCTGTCGCACCTGCATCATCACGAATTACTGCATCGCGACGTCAAGCCTGGCAACATTGTATTCGTAGACGGCATCGCAAAACTTGCGGACATCGGCCTCCTAACGCATGAGCGTCGCCGGGAGGTGGAAGGGCATACGCCGCTCTACGCGCCGCCCGGTGGTGTCCAGGATCGAACGGGCGACCTGTATTGCGTCGGTCGCATTCTGCACGAGTTGATCAGCGGCACGCCGGCAGCGCGATTCCCCGAATTGCCCGCGGGAGCCGATGAGACCCGGCTCGCCGCAATCAAGCGGATCTCGCCAATCGTTGATCGCGCGTGTGCCCCGGATAAATACAGTCGTTTCCAGACTGCAGAAGAATTCCTGGATTCGCTGAATTGCCTCACCTCGGGCCCTGGCGCGAAGTGGCATTCCCGTCGGCGTCTTGTGGCGACTCTCGTCGTGATCGTGCTGGCCGTCGTGGCGTGGCTTGCGTGGCCGGAAGATCCAGTCTCAAGGGCACCAGATTACGGCGCACAGTCAAGGAAAGCGATCAGCGGGTCGTTGTCGGTGCTTGTCAAAGAATCGAAGACGGCAAAGGTTCACTTCGAAGCGAGCGATAGGTTTCCGGTTCAGCCAGGTGATCTCATTCGCGTCAAGGCAGAATTCGATCAGGAATGCTATCCTGCGGTAGTGCTCATGACAGGCGAGAGAGGCATAGACCTTGTCTATCCGATTGACATTTCGTCGCAGCGGGAATTGAATTTGCTTGAAATCCCATCTGAGACCAGCAGATGGTGGCCGATCACACCCACGGCGGGCCGCGAATCGGAGACGATCACGTTCTTGATGTTTGCGCGACACAAGCCGTTTGACCAGGACTCCATCAAGGATCTAACGGAAAAGCTCCTGAGATTGGGGCAACCTCCGAGATTGGGGCTCAAGGAGATGGTCGTACTGTCGTCCGGCAGGCTCAAGAGAATCGGTTGCACAAGCAGTCGAACGCGCGGTGTTGATCTTGATGCGCCGGTAGAGACCGAGCTAGGATTGCTCGAGCAAGTGCACGCTCAGCTATCGGGCGCCTACGACGTTGTCGAGGCGGTCGCAATCCCGCAACGCGCTGGGAAATCGGAATGAATCGAGTGCATTCGCGAATCTAATGTCATCCAAAGCTGGCACGCTCGAACACCCTTCGAACGCATGATGACTCGCCGTCAACGAATGGAGTTTGAGATGTCTGGTTACAGGATTCACGACCCGTAGTGTCCAAAAACTCAACTGCGCTTCAAGATTGTGTCGACGGCGCTCGGGATGTTACGCATCGCTGGCCGCGGGAGATCGTTCAGCGGTCAGGACGCGCACAAACCCGCGCATGGCAATTTTGCCCTCCGGCTCGTCGGGCTACGCCGCCTGTCGATAATAATACTGAAGGAGCCCGCCAAGCCGTTGCCGGCAGGCGATGGGCCCGTTGTTGACGCCCACCTCCTCGATGGGATCGATCAGGTGATTGCTGAGTCCCTGATGATTGCGTTCATGATGATAGTGCTGCATGAACTCGTCGATCGCTGTTCGCAACGACTGCTCTCCGAAGAAGATCATGCGGTTCAAGCAACTCTCTTTGATGGTGCGCACAAACCGCTCCGCGTACGCGTTCAGATTCG
>ERZ795053.3223-NODE-3223-length-18763-cov-6.166613_pt1 | contig 18763 bp, 18 predicted proteins | sample MGYA00375137_ERZ795053 | MGnify/ENA primary metagenome ERZ795053 (study PRJEB30182, sample SAMN05720284) | activated sludge metagenome | isolation source: Anaerobic digester | place: Hong Kong | collected 2014-12-17 ...
AACCAGTGACCCCACGCGTGTGAAGCGTGTGCTCTACCGCTGAGCTAACCGCCCGTGCTGCGGCATGGCGCAGAACGAGCCGCCGTTATCCAGAGGCCACTGGCCGCTGTCAAGGGGCAGATCGCCCCCACCCATAAAGTTTGCACCCTGGGCTGTAATTTCATTGAGTGCATCTCGATCCGATGGAAACGGATCGGCGCGCCGGCCATACCCGTGTGAGAAAGACGCTCTAACCGGACATGGCCTTGAAGCTCAGCGTGATGCGCTCGATTTCGGGCAGCAGACGGTCAGCGTCGGCTTTTGGTACCAAGCCGACAAGGCGATAGTAGCCGCCATCGCCCGCCAGCAGCAGCACCTGATAGATGACGACCGGCACGCTCGATTGCAGATCAATCGCCGTGCCCTTCAAGGCGACACCACTCAACCCGGAAATACTGATCGGTTCAGTAACGCCGACTGTAATGTCGCGGTAGCCGGAGAGCGTTTGCATCAGCGTCTTGGCTGTCGCACCCACATCTGTGATGGGTCGCTTGTCGATTGAAGGCGCAACGATCAGTGCTGCTCGTGATGCGCCCTTGTGTTCCGGTTCTAGTCGTCCATCCAACGTGTAAAGCTTGCTTGTTCCAGCAACCCGGCCTGCCTCCTTGAAGGGACCGAGGTAGGCAAGCTTGTAAATGTCCTTGATCTGCGCGGATGGAACCGTATGGGCGCTGGCCAGCGCCTGCTCGATTTCAACAACCATTGCGCGGGTGGGTTCGAGCGCCTTGATCGGGACGTTCGCCGACACCAGCACGGTCTGGTCCTCCGTTGGGAATAACACGAAGAACTTGGCGTAGGTGCCAGCAGGGGAGGATTGGCGTGCCTGCATGTAGACATACTCGCCCTGCCGCACCAGATGCCCTGCCTTGCCATCCGACAATCCACGCGAGGCCAAGGTTGTTGGCGTGAATGCACCTTTCATTTCATCATAGGCCGCCCGTGGCGCCTCGAAGATGACGAAGGAGATGCCGCGACGTTCGTCCTCGAACCCTGAGTAGAGTTTGGCCGGTTGGTAGGAGGGGGGAAGCAGGAGAGCCACGCGACTGTTGGGAGCCTGCATGATGCGTGCGAGGTTGGCGTCACCCGAGCTGCTCGCCTCTTGTGCAAACGAGGTCAGACTTCCCCAGACGAGCACATTGAGAGTGAGGCTGAACAGGAACCCTGTGAGCAGCACCACCATCGCTTGTGACCGGCGATGGACATTGATGCTGGAACGGAAATTGAACCGCAAACGCATTTGCCCCCCTTGCGATGATGACGTGGCGTTCAGATCTTTCGAACAATGGAAAACAGAAGACAATCGTCGCGCTGCGGCTGAATTACGGCAGATGTCGCGGCAAATCACACGAGTGTTGTCGCAGTCTCGCATGAGCAACGCCTTGCCGTGTGCGTTCTCGGCGTTCGGCTGACCCAAAGCAGAAACGCCCGCGGCTTTGAGGTCGCGGGCGCTTGCGAGAGAGATTGGGCGAGAGAAGATTATTTGAGCGGAGCTGCCGCCTCGTCGAACTTGTACTTGATGCCGACGGTACCCTCGAACTGCCACATGTCGATCTTGATGGATTGGCCTGGATCGAACATGTTCGGGCCCCTGACGTTGATCTGTGGTGAATACATAGCGGCCATTTCAAGATGATAGCCACCGCCCAGATCGTATTCGAAACCACCGGTAATGTGGTGCTGTGTTACAGCAGGAGCGATCAGGTTGAGGGTGACGTCTTCACTCCCGATGGGATTTGTGTTCCAGGCGTAGCCGGCGCGCAGCGTCAGCTTTTCATCACGACGCCATTCGAGGCCGAATTTGATGACGTCAACGTCATCCCAGCCAAAGCCCGGTCCATTGGAACCGCCAAAGCATGCCGAAGAGCTGGTGCCACCAAATGCTGGGCATCCAAAGATATTCTGCAGCGGTTCGCCGATCGAGTCAGAGTAGCTGAACCAGATGCGGCGATAGTCGAGCATGAGGGTCAGTTGCGGCGTTACGTCAACGGCGATACCTGCTTGCAACGAGGGCGGAATGTCAAACTCGCCGCGGTTGGCGAACAAGCCCTTATAGTGATTGAAGTCGTCCATCCAGATCGGCGAGGTACCAGAGACACCGATGCGGAAGCCCTTCATTGGTTCGATCTCAATACCGCCGCGAACGCCAAAGCCATAGCTCCAGTCATTGGTGCCACCACCAATGTTCGCCCCGTCCACCGATGCCATACCAAAGGCACGTGTTCCATTCACGTCGATGGTTTGCAGCGCCATCATCGGCGCGATACCGACAGAAACGCCCGGCGCGATCTGTTTGGCCATCGCGACGCTCAAAATCATTTGGGTGAGATTGACCCCAAGTTTGCCGTCGCAGAACAGACCATTGGCTCCGCCAGGGCAGTACGGATTAGGGCCAATATCGCTATAACTGGAATTCATGCCGCCGTTGCCAACGACGGTAAACGCCATCACGTCGAACAACGGATTAGCGAAAGCGCGCGTGCTCCACGCCAAGTTGGGAATGAAGAAGTAATTACGGTCGCTGTCGAAGCTGCCTTCGGGCAGGAATCCCCTACCACCAACGGGCGCCGTCGTTTCGAAACCGCGCCGCGGCGAGAACACCGAAACCGACATGTCAATTTCATTGCCGACATGCACAAGGCCGGCAGGGTTGAGTGCAGCGGCCGTGGCGTCACGTGAATCAGCAGCACCGGCGCCAGCCAGCGCCTTGGAGCGTGCGCCAAAGCCATGGGCTGCATAACCCTCGGTTGCGTTAGCTGGTGATACCGAAGCAAATGTTGTGGCAGCGGCAACAACCGCCAAGGCAGAAATAGATGTGCGAAGATTGAGCATAGCCCCCCCCCAATGCGCGGCTTTAACGGCCGCAGTCCCCAAATATGCGTCCTCGGAGCCCGGGCGTCTTCGCAACGCGCCCTTTTTGGCTTTCATTCGGAAGTCCGCATATTAGCGGTGATGCATCCCTTAAAAACAAGAGCCGCTCCCCACATAGAGAGCGGCTCCTGTTCGAAATCAGAACAATAGTGTCTTTGCAGTCACGCCGTATGTTGCAGCGCAGCGCGCCTCAAGATGCGCTGTCGTTTAGCCTGTATGCTTGATAACAAAGCGAAAAACGCCGTTATCCTCGCCGGTCTCCATCATCGTATTGCCGGTAGTGCGGCAGAACGCCTGAAAATCTGCAACAGAACCCGGATCGGTTGAAAGCACTTCGAGCGTGCCGTCCTTGGGTACTTCGAGAATAGCTTTCTTTGCTTTCAGAATCGGCAACGGGCAGTTGAGACCTTTAGCGTCGAGCACTTTATCAGCCATTTTTGTTGTCCTTCCTTGGATGGTTGTATCTGAATAGATGGATGGGTCTGGCGCACCCTGAAGCAACACGGCCCGTTATGATCCGTGAAAACCTTACAGCGCCAGATCAAGCGGGGGTGGGACGGCGCGATTGGCTCGTCAGATGTACAAGTTGATGTCGGATGCCAGCGCCTTTTCCATGTACGTCGCAGCGCCGCCCAGTGTGATGCCGTCGATCATGTCATCCTTTTTCATCTCGAACAGGTCGAGCGTCATTTGGCAGGCAATCATCTCGATGTCGCTCTCGACCGCTGCCTCGCGCAGGGTCGGAATTGAAGCAACGCCCTTCTTGGCGATGAGGTTTTTCATCATCGTCGTCGCCATGGCATTGACGCCGGGGAGCACGCCGACAAGGTTCGGCATCTTCATGTGCATGCCGGCCAGCGGCATCACCATGTCAGGCTTGCCGAGTGGGGAAATCTGCAGGTCGAGATCCTTCTTGAGCAGCGCCAGCCCGTAGAAGGTGAAGAACATTGACACATTGACGCCCATGGCCGCGGCCGTGGTGGCGAGAATGAAGGGCGGGTAGGCCCAGTCGAGCGTGCCTTTCGTGACGATGATCGACATGCTCTTTTGATTGGCATCGGACACGGTTGGTCCTCCCTGATGTCATGATCGCGAAACTCGTTTCAAATTGCTGCAAGCGTCGAACGAATTTCGCGATCTGAACGACGCTGGCAAAATTATACTGGCAGTGAGACTCGCGGCGAGACGTCCATCCTGCAACGCTACCGCGAGGCCCAACCACCGCGAAGTCTGGTCGTGGACATGTCGGTCATACCGGTCTCAATATCTTTCCTTACGTTCCTAGCGCCGAGTTCATTATCCTTCTATATTCGAAAATGCGAAGATAAGAAAGTCTTGCTAGTCCCGGCAACGGCGAGCTTAGCTGCTTGCGTGGACAAAGTGTCGCCAGGGCGTGATGTGCGCAAGGACGTGGCGCGCTTCCACCCATGAAATCCACCCATGAAAATTGCAGCTGATCTGAAAATTAATGTCTTTGGATCTGGAAACCAACATCAACGGGGAAGTGGGCGATGTTGCGGTGCAGCATGGTTGGCCTGAAGACCCTGCCCTACAGCGCGGTTACTTGGTGAGGCTGAGGTGGATGTCGCATTCAGTTTGTGGGCGGGCGTTTGCATGTAATCGTTGCTCGTGAACGCGCGTCGCTGTCTGATCCAGATCAAGCTTGGTGATAACGTCGTGTGCGATAATTATTGTTCGAGGCATATCATTGGAATGAGTTCCCATCGCAAAGGGCGTGTGTGGCACACACATCAACGATGGTTCTCAGGGCGCGTGGTTTGTATGAAAAATTGCATAAGGTCACCGCAAATTGCGTTGATGAGCCTGATCGCCGTCGTGCTGATGGTGTTCGTCGGTTTGCCGCATGTCACCAGCGCAACGGCGCAGCAAATGCCTCCCCCCCAAGCTCTGAAGAATGAGGGTATCGCCACGCCGGGTGGCTCGGTCCGCCCGCCAGTGGGGGCGGTCAATCTGCCCGGATCGGCAAGCTCGGTCCGCCGTCCGGGTGATCCTGCAGCGGGCGGTTCCGTTCCCCCGCCCGATCATGCACGCGGAGATCAATCCATCAGCGACGAGTTCTGGTCGCGAATCCGTCACGGCCAACGCGGCGATGTTGTCTTGCATAGCCCCGGAAACCGCGTGCTGATCCAGAGTTCAGGTGAGGATTGGCGGCTGCTGCGCAACCGGCAGGTCGCGCGCTATGGCGCCATGGCGCTGCTGGGCGTTCTTGCAGCCATCGTGCTGTTCTATCTTTTGCGCGGACGCATCAAGATTAAAGGTGGTCGGACCGGTCGCGTCATTCCGCGCTTCTCACTGGCCCAGCGAATTACGCATTGGTTTGCCGCCACGCTTGTTGTGCTTTTGGGGATTTCCGGTCTCATCATCCTATTTGGCAAGTCGATCCTGCTGCCGGTGCTCGGCCCGCAGGCGTTTTCGCTTGTCGCCAGCGCTGCGATGCAGGGGCATAATTTGTTTGGACCGCTTTTCTTGGCAGCGGTGTTGGGGCTTCTCGTCTTCTTCCTCAAGGGAAATGTGCCGCGCGCAGTTGATGTCTCCTGGTTCTTCAAAGGCGGAGGGCTGCTTGGCGGTCACGCCAGCGCCGGCAAGTACAATGCTGGTCAGAAGATCTGGTTTCTTTTGACGATCGTCTTGGGGTTCGCCATTTGCGTTTCGGGCTTTGTGCTGCTGTTCCCCGATGCTCTGGCCGATCGCACGCAGGCTCAGCTTGCCAATCTGGCGCATGGTATTGCGGCCTTGATCTTCATCGCTGCGGGCCTTGGCCATGCCTACATCGGCTCGCTGGGCATGGAAGGTGCGTTCGAAGCGATGAGCGTTGGCACGGTTGACGAGAACTGGGCCAAGGAACACCACGATCTCTGGTACGCGGAACACAAGGGTGAAGCGACCACCGACTACGTCCGCGCCGAAGTCAGTGCAGGTGCGGCTGGTGATGGCCTGATGCGTGGAGTGAGACCATGATCAAATTCATCGAGGGTCCGCTTTGGTATGTTGCGCTCACCGTCTTCATTGTCGGTGTTGCCTGGCGGCTGATGGCGCTTCTCACTATGAAACGGCCCAATGATCTGTCTGAGGCCCGTCTTCCCCGAGGCGGTGCCGGGGGAGCCTTGAAGGCGCTGGTCCAGCACTCGATTCCCCATGGCGGCAACCTTGGCCGAACGCTCTATCATTTCCTGACCGGCTATATGTTTCACATCGGCCTGTTCATCCTGGTCCTGTTTGCAGCACCGCACGTGGAATTCATCCAGAAGCATTTGATCGGAGCCGATATCGGCTGGCCGAAGCTGCCGCGATGGGCCTTCATTATCGCTGCCGAGGCTGCATTTGCGGGCCTCATCCTGCTTTATGTTCATCGCTTGACCGATCCGGTGAAGAAGCAGCTGAGCGATATCGACGATCACTTGGGCGTTTGGCTCACTTTCATCGTCATGCTGACGGGGTGTCTGGCACTTCAGGAGGCGCATGCCGGGCTGCGCGCCTTCCACATGCTGAGCGTGGAGGCGTTGCTGATCTACCTGCCGTTCTCGCGCCTCATCCACGCCTTCACCTTTGCCTTTGCCCGCGCCAGAACGGGCGCCACGTACGGCCGCAGGGGATTTACGCCATGACAGCACAGCCCGGTGAGATTGCCCCTGACGAGCGCCCGGTAAACGTAAAAGCCGCTATCGACAAGATGGAGGCACTGCTGGGCGGTCACATGGCCGCCTATCTGGATGCGTGCGTGCATTGCGGACAGTGTGCGCAGGCCTGCCATTTTCATGAGGCGACGCAAAATCCGCGCTATACGCCGGCGCTGAAATTGCAGCCCATGACGCGCGTCTACCGCCGCAACATGGCGCCGTTCTCTGGTTTGAGGAAGGCGTTGGGCATGGCGCCGGAAATCACCGAAGCGGACCTGCGCGATTGGGAACCATTGATTTTCGATACCTGTACGATGTGCGGGCGTTGCACCATCGTCTGCCCGATGGCGATCGATATTGCCAGCGTCGTCGCGGCAACGCGCCAGGCTTTCGTCGCTGCCGGGCTCGGCCCACCAGATCTGCTGCAGGCCGCCGACAATGCGCGCGACAAGGGCAGCCCGCTCGGCGTCACGCCCGAGGTGCTTGAGGATCGTGTCGAGTGGCTCGCCGACGATAACGAGGTGGAAATTGCGCTCGACAAGGACAAGGCCGATGTCCTGCTGACGGTGTCTTCCATCGAGATGATGAAATACCCCGACAGCGTCGTCGCCATGGCCAAGCTGTTGAACGGCGCCGGCGTTGACTGGACGCTGTCGAGCAAGGGCTATGAGGCGACCAATTTCGGCGTGCTCTCGGGCAAGGGTGACGTTGCCAGAATCATGGTCGAGCGCATAGCGGCGGGCGCCGAGGCGGTCGGGGCCAAGACCGTCGTGGTGCCCGAATGTGGCCATGCCTATGGTGTGCTGCGCTGGAGCGGCGCCAACCTGCTCGGGCGCGAACTCCCCTTCGAGGTGCTTCACATTACCGAGTATCTGGCTGCCCTGAAGCGGCAGGGCAAGCTCAAGTTCAAGCCTTACGATGCGCAGGCGGTTACCTATCACGACCCCTGCCAGATCTCGCGCCGGGGCGGGGCGACGGCGGACGCGCGCTATCTGCTCGAAGGCTTTGCCACCGACTTTCGTGAGATGACGCCAACGGGCAACTACAACTGGTGCTGTGGCGGCGGCGGCGGCGTGCAGGCGATGGGCAGCGCGGCCGATGTGCGCCACGAGGTGTTTCGCATCAAGATGGCGCAGGTTGAGGCGACCGGTGCGCCCGCACTCGTGTCCGCCTGTGCCAATTGCCGTTTGACCATGGACGAGAGCAAGAAGGCGCTCGCCTGGGACAAGGAGCTGCTCAGCATTGTCGAGTTGCTGGCCGACAATCTCGATAACCCGGCGTCCGACACCCCGGCAACGGATTGATGAATTGATGACCCCGTGCCTGTGCGATCGGTGGGCCAGGGCGTGCTGATTGGCCAGAGCAACGGCTGGTATGGCAGCGGACCGCAAAGAGAGACGTGATGTCGCGCATCGATTCACCCAAGGTGTTGAGCGCATCTGAAGAACGAGCAGGGCGGATGCCGGATCTGAACGCAGACTCCGATCTGAACGCAGGCTCCGGCTCGTGGCTTGAGCGCCTGTCCGCCATCGAGGCGCTGGAAGATGCGCCCTTCGATGCTGAACTTGTTGCGGCGATGCAGGCTGATGCGCGTGCGCGCCCACGGCGCGAGATCCGCTTTTCGACCCCGACCTTTCGCGAATACGAATCCTCCGAAATCAAAGGCTGCGGCAAGAATGCCTTTCCCGCTTTTTCGGTCACCGGCAGCGCCTGTGCGCTCGATTGCGATCATTGTCGCTCTGCAATCCTGGAGCCGATGATTGCGGCGACGACGCCTGAGATGCTCGATGCCAAGGTGCGCGATCTGATCTTGTTGCAGAACCTGCAGGGTTTTCTGCTGTCGGGTGGCTCCAACCGGCGCAACGAGATCAAGTACGAGAAGTACTATCCCGTCATCGAGCGCCTCAAGCGTGATTTTCCGCACCTGAAGATCGCGGTTCACTCCGCGCTGCTCGATGCGCCGCGCGCCCGGCTGATGGCCTCGGCCGGTGTCGATACGGCGATGCTGGATGTGATCGGCGCCGACGAGACGATCCGCGATGTCTACCACCTCGATCGGCCGGTGGAAGACTTCGAGGCGACGCTGGCGGCGTTGTGTGCAACGACCATGGAGGTCGTCCCGCACATCGTCATTGGCCTTCACTATGGCCGCCTGCTGGGCGAGGCGCGCGCTCTCGATATCTGCGCGCGCCACGACATCCATTCGCTGGTTCTTGTCGTCATCATGCCGTTCTATGCCAAGGAAGGCACCTTCCTGACGCCTGATGCCGCCGATGTCGGCCGCATATTCCGTGAAGCGCGTGCGCGTCTGCCCGATCGGCCGGTCAATCTGGGCTGTGCGCGCCCACCTGGTATGCACAAGCGGATCGTTGATGCCTATGCGGTGATGGCGGGACTTGATGGCATCGCCTTTCCCGCCGACGGAGCCGTTGGCGTCGCTGAAGCCATTGGCCGCCCCACCACGCAGGCGCATGCCTGCTGCTCGATCAAGGTCGGGGGCTCGGCAAGCGGGGGCGCCTCATGCGCGGCATGACCCCATCGACCATCATTGACCGCCACGCAGGCGGCGAAGAGAGTTGCGACGTCCTGGTCGTCGGCCTGGGTCCGGCCGGTGCTGTGGCGGCTGGCGAGGCTGGCGCGCGCGGTGCGCGCGTCATCGCCATCGATCGCAAGGCCAAGGCCGGCGTGCCGGTGCAATGCGCCGAGTTGGTCCCGCGCATGCTGGGCATGGACATTGCCGCTCTTGCCGCGGCCTCCAGGCAGGACATCACCTCGATGGCGACCTTCGTGGAGATGGCGGCGCCGGCCATCGCGCCGCATTTTCCCGGCCTCATGATCGACCGGGCAGACTTTGACGCAAGCCTTGTTGCAAAGGCGGAAGCACATGGGGCGCACTGCCGATTTGGCGTCAGCCTGCGTGGTCTGAACGCCGCGGGCAGTGCTGTGCTGTCCGATGGCACGTCGATTGCCGCCCCCGTGGTCATTGGCGCAGACGGCCCGCGCTCGCGCGTCGCCAGTGCGGTTGGTGCTTCAAACAGCGAGATCGTTGAGACCCGGCAGATCACCGTGCCGCTGCTGCAGCCGTTCGTTTCGACCGATATATATCTCTCCGCCGGTATTCCCGGGGGCTATGCATGGCTGTTCCCGAAGGGCGATGTCGCCAATCTCGGTCTTGGCGTTGCTGCTGAATGGCGCGGTGCGTTGAAGAGGCTGCTCGATGATCTGCACGCCCGGCTGATCGAGGAGGGCCGTGTTGGCCGTGAGATCATGGGTCATACCGGCGGCGCAATCCCCGTTGGTGGCATGCGCTCTTTAGTTGCGCGGCTCGATGCAACGACAGTGCTGCTCGCTGGCGACGCAGCCGGTCTGACAAATCCCATCACCGGAGCTGGAATTGCCGCAGCGGTCATGTCTGGCCGAGAGGCAGGGCGCGCCGCCGCGCGGTTGCTTGGCGGCGAGAGTTCGGCGGGCGACGATTATGCCGACGAGATGGAAACGCTGTTTGGCCCCTCGCTGGAGCGGGCCTTGGCCCGGCGCCGAACACTGATTGCGAAATACAAGTCAGGGCAAGTGCCAAACGAAACCGATCTCAAGCGCGGCTGGATTGCCTTTCCCGAGTATTGGGCGGCGTAAGTGATGCAAGACCACGTGATGCAAGACCAAGTGATACAAGACGGGGAGCGCAGATGAGCTGCATCAAGCGAGAGACGGCAGTGCCGTCGGCTGCGGGCGCTGATGGGCGCGATTTCAATGCCAATGGTGTGATGCACCCGCGCGCGCCAGGTGCCATTCCGACGGACGCCAGGAACGGCGGCCGGGTCAAGGCGCACAACGTGCCGGCCGAGGGCGTCTATCTGCCCAACAACAACCGGCTGGCCCCGCACATGCGCTCACCCGAGTATGTGCAGATGTCGACGGCAGCGGCGATCACGCTGGGCGTCATGCCCGGCACCATGCACCGTTGCAGCTGTACGCGCTGCCTCAACCTGCTGTTGACTTACCCTGAAGGCTGCCGCGCCAATTGCGCCTATTGTGGATTGGCCCGCCATCGCGAAGCCGAACGCGATTATGCCGATCGAAATTTCATCCGCGTCGATTGGCCGGCCGTGCCGATGGAACAGGTCGTCGATATCGTCGCCCGCGATGGCGCCAAGACGCCATTCCATCGCATGTGCATCTCGATGATCACGCACCCGTCATCCGATGCGGACACGGTTTCGGTTTTGAAAGCGTGGACATCGCGCATCGATCCAGCAAGCCTGCCGGTCTCGATCCTGTCGAACCCGACGACGATGCAGCGTGCCGATGTGCGCCGGCTCAAGGATCTGGGCGCTGATATTTTCACCGTGGCCCTGGATGCAGCAACGCCTGAGATCTTCGAGAGAACGCGCGGCAAGGGTGTCGACAGCCCGCACACCTGGAAGAAGTACTGGGATGTGCTGGAGGACGCGCGCGATATTTTTGGCCAAGAGAAATTCGGCGCGCACATCATCGTCGGCATGGGTGAAAGCGAGCATGACGTGCTGGGGCTCGTGCAACGCCTCGTCGATATGGGCGCACACTCCCACATGTTCTGTTTCTTTCCCGAAAAGGGTTCGCTGATGGACCATCTGCCGGCAACACCACGCGATCAATGGCGGCGTGTGCAGCTGGCCCGCTACCTGATCGATTATGCCGGCGTGCGCATCGAACACATGGCCTTTGACAGCGACGGGCGCGTTGTCGATTTCGGCGTGCCGCAGGGCGAACTCGACACGATCATCGATAAGGGCACCGCGTTCCGCACGTCGGGCTGCCCCGGCAAGGAAGCCGACGACGTATCGGCCTGCGATCGGCCCTATGGCGATAGCCCGCCTTCGAATGTGGCGAGCTACCCGTTTCCTCTCGCCGCCGTCGATGTGCGCAAGGTGCGCCACCAGCTTGGCATGGAGCGGGCGGCAGAGTGCTATGAGTCCGGTGATGATCTCGACCCCGAGAACTGGGGTGGCGGGCGCTGTTCTTGAACGAGAGGGTGCTTGATCGTGGCGGTTCCATTTCGCGTCATCGATACCGGCGTGCGTGAAGGGCGCGCCAACATCGCGTTTGATGCCGGTCTGATCGAGCTGCACGCCGCTGGCCTCATTCCCGATACGATCCGGTTTCTGCGCTTCCAGCCAACCGCGCTTGTCGGTCGCCACCAGGCGATCACGCGCGAGCTGAACCTTGCCCAATGCCGCGCTGATGATGTCGGCCTGGCGCGCCGCATCACCGGCGGCGGGGCCATCTATTTCGACGAAGGCATGCTTGGTTGGGAGCTGGTGTTTTCGCGCCGCCGCCTAGTCTTGCCGGCGCTGGCCGATTATACGCGCGCCATCTGCGAGAGCGCCGCAGAAGGCCTGTCACGCGGCTTTGGTATCGACGCACGCTTCCGTCCGCGCAACGATATCGAGGTGGGTGGCCGCAAGCTTTCGGGCACAGGCGGCTTCTTCGAGGGTGATACGCTGTTCTTCCAGGGCACGGTTTTGATCGACGCTGATCCGGCCCGCGTGATGTCGTACCTCAACGTGCCGCGTGCCAAGACCGAGCGGCATGCGCTGGACCGCCCCGAAAGCCGTATTACGACCCTGAAGGTGCTAACGGGCGCCAGCCCCGATCCTGACCTCGTCAAGCAGGCGATCGCCGACGGACTGGCGCGCGGGCTCGGTTTGACGCTCGCCACCGAACAACCCTCCGCCGCAGAGGAGGAGCGCGCCGCCCTCGTTTATAAAGATGAGGTCGGCGGCGACGACTTTGTCTTCGATATCGATGCTCCACGTGAACCAGGCTACCTGGAGGCAAGCCTGACCGGCGCGGGCGGAACCGTGACGGCGTTTATCGCCGTTGAGAGCGGGCAAGGTACCCCGCGCATCGCTCACGCGCTAATTACCGGAGATTTCTTCGTCACGCCGCCGCGGCTCGTGCTTGATCTTGAGGCAGCCCTGCGCGGCACGCCGGTCGATGCAGCTGGTGCCAGCGTGGATGCCTTCTTTGCGGCGGCCCGCCCTGACCTTCTTTCAATTCGGCCGGAGGATTTTCGCGCCGCGATCGAAACCGCACTTTCCCGGATTTAAGAACGTGATGGCAGTCACAGTCCTATTGAGTTTGCGCAAATACAGTTCTTTGAACATGTGCCAGCTTGCGTGCCGGGGGAATGCCGTTGGGGAACGGCAGCAGCGCATTTTCCGACGGACCAATTTTTGGTTCGTTGGAAAATGCCGCAAATCACAGAGCTGGAGCGCCGATCCGAAGTCATCGAATCGGTGCTCCATAGTGTTGTCTAATTGGCGTTGGCGGCGTTGGCCGATGATCGCCGATTTAACCTGCGACTGGGGTGCTTTACCGCTCCGACGAAGTGGGATCGGCTCTTTCGCTAATTCAGTTTGTCGCATTTTCTGCGACGCCCCGGTGTCCACGTTGTTGGAAAATACTCAATTTGGAGAGGACTATTCATGGCTAGCAAGCTTGTCATCGTCATGGCCAATACCGACCCCCGTAACGGCGAGGAATTGGGCGCACCGATCTTCCAGGCATCCGTCGCTGCTGCCATGGAGTACGACGTCGAGGTGATCTGCACGGCCACATCTGGTGCGCTGATGAAAAAGGGTGTCGCGGAGAAGCTGTACGTCAAGGCCGGCAGCCCCAAGTCCGTTTACGATTTCATCAAGGATGCACACGAAGCAGGGGCAAAGTTCTATTGCTGCTCTCCCAACCTCGATCTGTTCGACATGACCAAGGATGACCTCATTCCCGAATGCGCGGGCATCGTCGGGGGCGCGCATCTGATCGAGACGATCATGGAGGATGACGAGGTCCGTGTCCTGACGTATTGATGGGCTCAAGGTATTCGAATTAATAGAAAGAGCCTGGCAGCTCTCTTTGAAACACGCCGAGCGCAGTGTCTTGGCTCGATAACGCTGGAGAGGAAAACTATGCCGACAGTACGCGGATGCAACCTGCCCGACGATCTCCTCTATGATGTCGCCAACAACATCTGGTTTCGCGAGATGGGTGACGGTACCATCAAGATCGGTATGACCGCGGTGGCTACCGCCATGGCTGGGCAGCTCGTTGCCTTCACGCCCAAGAAGAAGGGCAAGGCCATTGCCGCCGGCAAGTCATGCGCAACGATCGAGAGTGGCAAGTGGGTTGGGCCTGCCAAGTCGGCGGCGGGTGGCGAAGTGGTTGCAGTCAATGACGATCTCGTTGCCAATCCCAAAATTGCCAACGAGGACCCTTACGACAAGGGCTGGATGATCCTCCTCAAACCGGAAGATTGGGCATCTGCAAAGGCAACGCTCACCTCGGGCGCTGACGTTGGCGCCAAATACGAGGAGAAGATGGCCGCCGATGGCTTTGCCGGCTGTGCTGCGTGAGATCGCTCTTCCGCCCGTAACGTGCGCAGATGCGGGCATTGGTGCGGGTCGCCAATTTGCAGATGTGCTCTAGAGCGCCGATCCGATGGAATCGGATCGGCGCTCTAGCTTCTTGTTTGGTCGCATTTTCTTCGACGAACCGGTGTCCACTTCGTCGGAAAATGCTCTAGATAATGCATGTCGCGCAAAAGTGCGCAGCGGTTTTGCGGTCACGGTATGCATCGCTCTCCTTTATGGATCGGCGCGCCGCTTGGGAAGCAGAATTGGTTCTGAATATAGCGCGCGGCGTTCTACCCGCAACGAAATGAAAAGGGCGATCCGTTTGGATCGCCCTTTGTACGTCTGAATAATTTGCGAAACTGCGCGCGCCTTACTGCTTGGAATCGAGCAGTGCTTTGATTTCGGCGCCGACAGCGTCGGCTTCGGCCGCTTCTTTGGAATCACAATGCCCCTCCATCTTGCTCAGCATTTGTTCGAGCTGATCGAGGTCCGTATCGGCAAGGTTCTTCTGCTCGGCCGACTGTGCAAGATCGAATGCCTTTTGCAGGCAGGCCTCCACGACGGGGTCAGCCGGGGCCTCGGCTGGCTCGGCAGGCTTGTCCTGGGCCAGGGATGCGCCTGTGAGGGCCGCGCTCGCGACGGCTGCCAGGATGAGACGCTTGATCATTTGAATTCGTGTCCTCTGTTGTCTGTTCGCATGACGTTTGCGAATAGACGCCGTTTGATCCTGGATTATGGCTTCTCGTGGACCGAACAACGACCAATCGGAGGCTGCAGACAAGAAATGTCGCTTGTGGCGCAACTGTATCAAACAGCCGGAAGAAGCGGGCCGATCACACCTGCCAAATTGGCATAGGTGTCGATGGTGACGTCGGGGTTGAGGTCTTTGATGGGCACGTCCGAATATCCGAATGAGACTCCCACCACCGGCACGCGTGCCGCCCTGGCCGTGGCAATATCGACGCCGCTGTCGCCGACCATGACGGCGCGTTCCACGCGCCCGCCAGCGCGCGCAATGGTGCCGATGAGATGGTCTGGGTCCGGCTTTGAGACGGGCAGCGTGTCGCGGCCGATGATGGCCGCAAAGTACTGTGTCAGCTGCAAGGCATCCAACAGCTTGAAGGTCAGTGCTTCACGCTTGTTGGTGCAGATGGCAATGCTGGCGCCGGCACTGGTCAAGCGGGAGATCTCATCGAGCACGTGCGGGTAGGGCCGGCTAAGGCGCGCGATGTTCGCTTCGTAGTGATCGAGGAACACCGCAAGCAGCTGATCAATCCGCGCTGGCGACTGCTTGACCCCGCATTGATCGAGCCCCTCCTCGATCATGCGCCGCGCCCCGAAGCTGATCCATGGGCGCAGTGCTTCGGCCGGGCGCGGGGGCAGTGCCAGGCGCGCCAGAGCATGATTTGCCGCGCCGACGAGGTCGGGCGCGGTATCGATGAGCGTTCCATCAAGGTCGAAGACGATGGTTGCGCCGGTAAGGGGAGATCTGGTCACGGGTGGAATGGCAGCTTTGGCTATGAAGTGCTCGGGCGGGCACGAGGACGCGTGCAGGATCAAGTCTTGTAACTGCAAACGCCGCTCACTACAAAAGTTTCTAGAGCATTTTCCGACGAAGTGGGTACCGGTTCGTCGAAGAAAATGCGACCAAAACAAGAAGCTAGCCCGCCTTTCTCACACGGAGACGTACCATGCAACAAAGAACGCCGAAATTGGTGCGCGAACAGGCCTTCATCGATGGCGCCTGGGTCGGCACGCCAACGGCCCCTGTCCGCAACAAGGCCACCGGAGAGATTATCGCGAGGGTCCCTGACATGAGCGCTGGCGAGACGCGCAGCGCCATCGAGGCGGCCCACCGGGCGCTGCCAGCGTGGTCCGGCAAGATCGCCAAGGAGCGCTCTGTAATCCTGCGCCGCTGGTATGATCTCATCATCGCGCATGCCGATGAACTGGCGCTGCTCTTAACGCAGGAGCAAGGTAAACCGTTGGCCGAGGCCAAGGGCGAGATCTTATATGGCGCAGGCTTCGTGGAGTTCTTCGCCGAGGAGGCCAAGCGGATTTATGGCGAGACGATACCCAGTCCCAGGCCGGACGCCCGGATTGTCGTGATCAAGCAGCCCATCGGGGTCATTGCCGCCATCACGCCGTGGAATTTCCCAAGCGCGATGATTACCCGCAAGGTTACGCCGGCTCTGGCCGCCGGCTGCACGGCGGTCGTCAAGCCCGCAGAAGATACACCGCTGTCAGCACTGGCGCTTGCCGCGCTGGCGCAGGAGGCAGGTATTCCCAAAGGCGTGCTTAATGTCATCACGGCAACCAATCCAGTGCCCGTTGGCGAAGAGCTGACCTCCAGTCCTCTCGTTCGCATGGTCACCTTCACCGGCTCCACCGAGGTCGGCAAGCTGCTGATGGGCCAGGCTGCCAAGACCGTCAAGCGCGTCGGCTTGGAGCTGGGCGGCAATGCGCCGTTCATCGTTTTCGACGATGCCGATATCGACAAGGCGGTAGCCGGTGCGATCGCATCGAAATATCGCAACGCCGGGCAGACTTGTGTGTGCGCCAACCGTATCTATGTGCAGGCAGGCGTCTATGATGCCTTTGCCGCAAAGCTCGCCGCCGAAGTCGCAACGTTCAAGGTGGGTGACGGTACCGAGCCCGGCGTCACGCAAGGCCCGCTGATCAATGGCGATGCGGTAACCAAGGTCGAGGCGCATATCGCCGATGCGCTTTCGAAAGGCGCCAAGGCCATCCTCGGTGGCAAGCGCCACGAAAAGGGTGGCACCTTCTTTGAGCCGACCATCCTGACCGGTGTGACATCCAACATGGACGTGGCGCGCGAGGAAACTTTCGGGCCGGTTGCGCCGCTGTTCAAGTTTGATGACGAAGCGGACGTCATCGCCCAGGCCAATGCGACGCGGTTCGGCCTTGCCGCCTACTTCTATGCCCGTGACATCGGCCGCGTCTGGCGTGTTGCCGAAGCCCTGGAATTCGGCATCGTCGGCATCAACGAGGGGGTGATTTCCAGCGAGGTTGCCCCGTTTGGCGGCGTCAAGGAATCGGGGCTGGGGCGCGAAGGATCGCACCACGGCATCGAGGAGTTTATCGAGATGAAATACATCATGATGGGCGGACTTTAACCTGCCTTTCTTACGAGCGGCATGGCCCTCATCGCCGCTCTTTTTAACGAGTTTGCGGACCCCGCTCGCAAAATCACACTTCTTTTCCCGGCGCGGATCTGGCTATTGTGCGCGGTAAAACGCATGAATGTGCGCTGCAAGAGCGGGAGGAGATAGGGCGATGAGTGCCAATGAGATGAAGCGAAAGGCGGCGGAACGCGCACTGATGTTCGTTGAACCTGGCATGAAACTGGGGCTTGGTACGGGCTCGACGGCCGCCGCTTTTGTCGATCTGTTGGGCAAGCGTGTTGCCGAAGGTCTCGACATCATCGGTGTGCCGACCTCCGAGGCGACGCGGCGGCAGGCCGAAGCACTGGGGATCCGTCTGACGACGCTCGATATCGAGCCGTTCCTGGATCTCACGATCGACGGTGCTGACGAACTCGATGCAAGCCTGCGCCTGATCAAGGGCGGTGGTGGTGCGCTGCTGCGCGAAAAGATCGTCGCAACCGCATCGGACCGCATGATCGTGATTGCGGACGCATCAAAGCTGGTCGAGACGTTGGGTCGCTTCCCGCTGCCGATCGAAGTCATACCTTTCGGGCTCCAGGCGACACTCGGCATGATCGAGATGCTGAGCGAGGATTGCGGCTGTACGGGCGAGCTGAAGCTGCGCACCAGTGCAACCGGTGAGCCGTTCCGAACCGATAGCGGTAACTTCATCATCGATGCTCACTATGGTGTGATCGAGGAACCTGAAGAACTCGACCAGGCACTAAAGCTCATACCCGGCGTCGTCGAGAATGGCCTGTTCATCGGTCTTGCCGACGCTGCCGTTATTGCCAGCTCTGAGGGTGTGAGGGTGATCGAGGCGGAATACCTGGATGACGATGAATGGGATGATGTCTTCGCCGAGGGCGACGAACCCGCCTCAGACGAACCGGCTTCAAAGTAGGGCCGCGACGTCGCAAGATTTCCCATGTGTTAGGGATTTTGCTGATTTGCGGCTGCCCTGTTGCACATATTGGTGGTAACCCGCGTTCCTCATGGGCGCATGGCCGTCATCGCGCTGGCGCGAAATTGACGATCAAAAACCACAGATGATCAAAAACCAAGGGGACGTGACTTCATGAAGCGAACATTGGCCCTAGTTTGCGTGCTTGCCTGTGGCCTTTGCAGTGTCTGGTTCGCCGCACCATTGGTCGCGCAGCAGGCAACGCCCGAGCCCGACGATGCGCATGTCGTGGCCGCCAGGGAATTGGTGGTGGCCATGGACGCAAAGGCCCAAACGCTCACCTCCGTTGCGCAGTTGCGCCAGGCGCTGATCATGCGCATGCAAGCCACCGAACCCAAGAAGGTGGTCGGATTTACGGCCTATGCCGACAAGGAAATGGCCGCTGGCAGCCCTCGCGTGACGCAGTTTCTTGCCGACATAGAGAACATTGCTGTGCAATTCTACGCGCGAAATTTCACTCCAGAGGAGATGAAGGCCATCGCTGCTTTCCAGCACAGTCCAGCCGGCCGCAAGTTCAACAAGCTGACCCCGGAGCTGGGTGGGCTTATCGCCAGCCGCATGGGGCAGTTTCAATCCGATGTGATCAAAGCCATTGAGAAGGGTGCGGCAGGAGAAGCCGAAGGCAAATAGATGCCCTTTGGTTTAGGGTCCGGCCTCAATAGCAATGGGTCCAAGACAGGTTGGGTTTGGTTGTCT
>ERZ795053.3225-NODE-3225-length-18751-cov-14.872700_pt1 | contig 18751 bp, 9 predicted proteins | sample MGYA00375137_ERZ795053 | MGnify/ENA primary metagenome ERZ795053 (study PRJEB30182, sample SAMN05720284) | activated sludge metagenome | isolation source: Anaerobic digester | place: Hong Kong | collected 2014-12-17 ...
CGATGGTCAGATAATCCACTTTCAGAACCCGGTTGTTGTTTTTGTCATAAACGGTTGTGTAGAGGGCGACTTCACCATCATGTCCGGTTGGTGAAATGTCGAATTCAGCTTCCGTCACTTCACCAGCATATAATCGGTCGGTCGTGACAAGTCCTGCTCCAGCTATTCTGTCGATTAATGGTTCGTAGATGGAGTTGACATGGTTGTCCGCTGTGACTTCCACTTTTGCGGTAAAGGGTCCGGTGATGGGATCAGCCATGTTGATGGGTGTCGCATCTCTTGAAGCATTGCCGGCGGCTTCGATTTCAAACAGGCTTACCGCTACAATCGGATCCGTCTCGGTTGTGGGATCTGCGTTCAGCTGAGCGGTCATTAGCAGAATGCCGAAGGGAATGTTGTTGGCCGCTTCGGGTTTTAATCCCTGAACCAGACTTCTGGCGTGGCCTTGTTTGGTGACTTTGACATCCATTTTTTCTACGTTCCGTACCACCGGTACTTCCGCAGCTCCGAATGCGTTCGTTTCGGCTGTCCCGATGAGTATTTGAGTTCCGCTTTCGTATACGTCAACTTTCGCCCCTTCAACTCCGGGGCCTGCATTCCAGTTGGTTACAACGAAATACACTTTCTCTACAAATACCGCTTCACCGGTCTCGGGATCGACAAAAGTATCATTTTCGACATTGTAAGCATATTCAGCCGGGAAGTCCGCCATTGTTGGGTCTTCAAAATCTAAAGGATAATCCTGATACAAGCAAAATCTCACCACACCGCCTTTCATAAGCGCTGCGTAAGTAATGATGGCGGCGTTCTTTGTTTTAAAATACAGTTCAATCCTTTGAGCCAGTGTCAAAGTTGGAATGAATTCCAGTTGATAAAAGCTTACTACCCCCTCTTCATCAAAATAGAGTCCTTCGTTTAATTGAGAGTATTCCGGTCTATTATCATTAACGGGCAATGCGATGGTTTTTGAAGCTATTATCTCCCGATTTTGGTCGATTAGCCGAATCACGATCTCGCTAACGGTCATATCTGCAAAAAAAGGGCTTACAGTTATCTTCTTTTTTCCTGACAAAGCGATGGTTTGTCTGTTTGCTTGGGCAATGAGTTCAATCTCTTCTGCTTGTCCTTCAATGAGAATATCGAACTGAAAGGCTTTCAGATTCAAAATCTCGCAACTCATTATTTCGGATGTTTCAACTTGGATTATCACCTGTTGTTTTTGATTATCCATGCACCCAATCAACAAAAAGACGAGTAGAGATATGGACAAAAGAGCCGTTCTTAAAGACTTTGTTTTTTTCATTTTCTTTCCTCCTTTTTTTCATCTCAAACGATAAAAGACTGATTTCTCAAGTTTTTTTGGTATGAAAGTAAAAAATGCACCTCATGTTTGGCAACAAAGGTGCATTGAAAAATGATTACACTTATTAAAGGGTTCTCGGATAACGCTGAACAGCAAGTCGAACAATAAAAACTTATTAGCCAAATAATCGAACGCAGATGATTCTTTCAAAAGTATCAACTCGTTTTTTTGTGGGTTTTCATTTTGTATTATACCACCCGTGAGCTGCTTATCCTATTATATCTTTTTTGTCATGCGCTTATAGCATCATTCATTAAAATTCTCATATTTCTCAGGGCTGTATTGAGGAAATCTCAGGATTTGCGACATCCACCCATATTGGCCATTGCCATTGTTGGTAGAATTCTCCAAATGTTCCAGATGCTTTTACAACAATGGCCGCAGGTTGATTTGAACCATCAAAGAATGCTGACAACTGAACAGGCCATTCCCAATATCCGCTCATTCCTTTTCCTTCACAGCTATAATCTTTTACTATCGTTGTGGAAGCGAGAATAGTTGGCACCATCGAACAATACTCCGATACGGTCCAGGCTTGCTGATCAATTAATTCGAGTTGTACTTTCTCGATATCCTCATGTGTTTTTATGCGGAATATGGTGGGCTGATTGCCCCCCACTACCGGAATGGCTTCAATCGACGGGTCATTTAGATGGGTATAATTCCCGTATTCCTGATCTTCAACCGCTCCCCAAAGATTGTCAAACATAATTGCCCCTGAAGGCGTTAATCCGAATTTATTGCCCGCATCCCTATCCTCAAAATGCTGTATATAAACCGGATACAGTTCTCTTGGCAAATTCCCTCTGCTCTCACCTTCATCGAATTCATTGACTTTGGTCTCTTCATCCAACTGAAGCACGTTGTAGGAATGCGCATACCACACATCCCCGTAATCATCTGTTGAAGGAAATCCTATAAGATCAGGCTCGTGAATGTCCAGACGCTGGATATCCATGCTGTGAGGTTGTACCCTCACTCTGAGTAAGATCGCCATTGAGGCGTCGGATTCACTTTCAGAGTTCTCATAGTAGATTTCTACATCTTCAAGGTTGGGATTGACCGTGAAGAAATTGTTCTGGTTGTAAAGCACATCCTGTTCGTATATTTCTGGCTCACCCGTCAACGGGTCGATGTTCACCCGGCTGTTTTCATAATCAAACAGCCAGCTGTCCTGGGCGCCTCGGTCTCGGGCAATGATCCAGACCCAATAGGTTCCGGGAACGCTGGGCATGCTGATTTGTTTTGTAACGTCATCGGTCTTCCGGGTAAAATACTGTTCCTGTTTTTCAACGTTGATCAGAGCTGTTTCTCGGACATTTCTGACACCCGACCAGGTGTAATTTTCGTAGATTTCAAACCGATTGTCTATGCTGAAGTTTCCGTATATATTGCCGGGCAGTGTCTTGGCGTAGATCTGAGTGTATAAGGCTTTGGCAATAACCGGATCGGGTTCGTTGATCAGAATTTCATTCAAGGTCATTGTTGGTTTGTCTTCTTTGTTTTTATTGGCATCGGTTTGACCTGTGTAGAATTCGTCTTCTGCTTTGTAGAGAAAATCATATCCCATGGGCAAATTAGCCGTTTCAAGTGTGGGATTCATGATAGCCGGCAGATTCGTTCGCCAGTTTTCGGGGCTTTGATCTGCTTCATCCGAGGTAAAGAAAACGGCGAAATCGTAGAGTGCATGATGATCTACAGCTTTGACGGTAAAAGATTCCCCCGAATAAAGACTGATTGAATCCACGAAAAACATGGGTGGTGCTATGTTGTCGCGGGTATCTTTTGAAACAAGGTCTTCCGGTCTTCTGTCGGCGAAATATTTGCTTTCATTTGCCGATCCGTATGTGATGTTGATCTCCGGGGAAGTGTTATCGGCAACAATGGGGAAAGAAAATGATTCCGATTCACCGATATCTCCTTTGGCGTTTTGAGCTTTGAAAATCACCTGATAAGTATCGGACTCCGAAACTCTTTCAGCAAGAAGGGCATTTGCCGCACCAAGTGCTGCATCGGCAACGAATAAGACCTGATTGTTAGATTCTTTTTCCACTACTACAATCTCAGGATACAGTTGTACGGTCATGTTTGCAATATCCGTGATATATTCCGGCCGGATTAAAGACGCTATATGAGAATCAAGAACACCAAAGTAATAAAGTAAATCATTTGAAAGCCACCCTGGCAAGTCCCAATTTATCTTTTCTCCTGTTTCGCCATTGTAGCGATGCCAGATATGATCGGGGTCAGTCCCGTCGTATGTAACAAGGGGTTCACTAATGGCATACACCGTCTTCGGGTCGGGGTCAGGCTCCATATCCCGTTTTCTGATGTCCTCGTATGCTTCAGGGAAGTTTTCAAAGGTTACCTTTGCATGATATCGGATGGCAAACCTCCAGGAATCATCCATGAACCACTTCGGTGTCGATTCCGCTTCCTGCCATAGGTGTTGATTGAGATGATGGATGAATTCCTCCAGATAAATCGTGCCGTCCTGATCGGTGAAAGCAATCGTCAGATCATCCAATGAAATGAGCATTTCGTCTTTGAGGTTGACTTCAAACTGTAAAGGATCGCCCTCTTTAAATCCTTGCGTCATTCCTTCAGTTACGACAGTGACCTGTGGCGTTGTTGAGTGTTCTAAAGCGGATATCTTCCACACAAACCAGGGGTTTGTGGCTCCTTGTATGTAAAGTGCCAACCAAATTGACTGCTCCGGGGTGAGATTTGCAAATTCAATGGCCGTTTGATAACTTCCCCTTTCAAGCAAGGTCATCGATTCACTTTCCCCTCTCTTAAATTGAGCGCCTCGATTGAAAACATCTTCCAGATTGGTGTAAAGATAAAGTTCAGCCTTAGTAGGCGAAACAGCTTCTTCAGGAAAGATTTCAAAAAGAAGGGTCGTGATGCCGAAAGGCAAATCATAAACCGTTGCGGTTTCTTCGGGTATTTCTTCGAAGGTTGAATCCGGACTGAAATTGCCCAAACTTTCAGCTAGATCAACGCTCTCGTCCGTACCAAGATGACAGTCACCGATGATCAAGCCGACGCCCCTTCTCGTAACCATTAAGCCCTGACAATCCATTGTTGCGGTATTTCCTTCTTTATCTCTGGCAAAAACAAAATACCTCACCGACCTTTCCATAACGCCTTCCAAATCTACTTCAACTTCTCTTGTTTCTCTAAACTGGCTAATCCCTTGAATGCTTAATAACTCTATCTCACAAATCATTTCATCATCAGCGAATAGGGCGAAATAAAAATTCGCCAGATCTCCATCTGGGTCCATTGCGCCAGTCGTCACAGTGAATGTCGGAGGTAAGATCTGATTCCACATATTTGAAAAAGACGGTTCAATTAGAGTTGGCGGTTTTTGTTCTTCAAAATTTGCCGCCAAAGTCACGTTTTCATCAGGCATGGTGTAGATGTCGTGTGCCTGTATGCTGATGATTAGATCGTCTTTTGTCCAGTTGACAAATCGGAAATTATGGGCAGGTGTTGCGGCAATAGTGACGGTTTGGCCTTCTTCATAAAATCCATCTCCGGCAGTTTCCCCGGCAGTTTCCGGAATAGAAGCCGTTTCCAGCCTATAATAATGAATACCTTCTTCTTTTGGATTCAAGTACCAGCCATTTTCATGATCAAAAACCCTTTCGTGAGGAAACTCATCGACCACGGGATCATCTGTATCCACAGGATAATCTGCATACAGGCAAAATCTTGCTTGTCCGCCTTTGAGTAGCATGGCGTAGGTGGTGATGGTTTCATCCTGAGTTTGATAATACAGTTCCACCCGTTCAGTAAAACGCAACTGAGACAAATACTCAAGCTGGTAGAATCTGACCAGTTCGGTTTGAACAAAATAAATACCTTCGTTAAATTGTGAATACTCGGGTCTTTTTGCGTTGGCTGATAACGGAAGGCTTTGCTCGGCGATCACTTCTTGCTTGTCGTCGATCAGTTGGATCTTGATTGTGTTACTTTGAATATCAGTGAGGAAGTCGCTGACCGTTATCCGCTGTCTTCCTGATATCGGTATGCTTTCCTGGTGTACATCTGTTGTGATTTCAAGCGTTTCTGCAATTCCTTCAACATGAATCTCCAATGAACACACGGTCAATCCAAAAAGCTCGGAAATCGACCTATCAATCATTTCAACGCTTAATTTGGCCTCTGGTTCATTCTGCGTTTGGATGCAGCTGCTGAAAAACACCATAAGAAACAGGGTTAAAATGACGAGAACACTTAGCATTCTGTACCTTTTCATTTACTTTCCTCCAATCTTTTCTAAGTTGTGAGAACTATTCGAGTCCTCTTCACTGTAAGCATTTACTCGTTTTGCACGTTAGTACAGGTCTTTTCATTATCGTCAGTTCATTTTCAATGGGAGCAGTTGTAATAATTCGCATGTATTTAACCTATCTGTTAAAATATTAAACTATTTTTTTTAATCTGTCAAGCCGTAAAAATAAAAAAGACAAAAACACGATAATCAGACGGGTACATCTCTGCTTTAACAAATATGTCCCTTGTTTATTTGCTTTCTCGTTAACGATTCCATCTGATTCAACAGGGCTTTTCAGCCTTTCGTATATAGGGCCTGCCTTTACTATATGGTTTTGCTTTCAAAAACCTCAAGGACTGTTCGTCAAGTCCATGCGCCTAAATCCGCAAATTCCTTCTGAAAAGTTATAGGGGTGGATGTTCTGAGTTATTCAGCAAGCCCTAAGTAGTTCTTCTTTTTTTCAAACCGAACTGGCTTGGACCTTTAACCATCGCTCTCGCCACAAATTTTGCGTGTTGCATAAAAGAACAAAATATGATAGAATACTGTTTGCGCATCATGCAGGCGGGGGGTTAGTGGTCCCCTGTACCCGAAACCCACTTGAGCGGGGCTGATGCGTTGTCTGAGGTCCTATCGGTGAGAAAGGTTGCAGATAAGTAGTGTTGATGCAGAGGTCCTGTGCGGCGGATAGCTGTGAACCTGGTCAGGTCTGGAAGGAAGCAGCCATAAGCAGTCCCATCCGGGTGCCACGGGAGCGCCCCTGCTGAGCTAACTGTTTGAAAACGTCTTGTCGGTATCTATCGAAGCAATGCGCATGGTGCGTTTTATTTTTAGCTGCACTTGACCCCAGAAAGCCTTTGTGCTATAATACATCGCTGTTGTTGGGGTCGTAACTCAGCTGGGAGAGTGTTACCTTCGCAAGGTAGAAGCCGTGGGTTCGAATCCCATCGACTCCACCAGTTGTTTAGAGTAAATGCCGGGGTGGCGGAATAGGCAGACGCATCGGTCTCAAAAACCGACGAGGTTGACCCCTCATGCGGGTTCGAGTCCCGCCCTCGGCACCAATCCTATACAGAGATAGATAAAAAAGAGGGCATCGTGTCCTCTTTTTTTCTTTCGTGATGGTCGTATTCTCGGGTCCATGCAATGGACTATCGTGTAAAAAAGGAAGGAGGGGGTTATGAGCAAAGTATCGGGTCATGATTTTGTACATTCGATCAGTGAAATGATGATGAAAATGGCGAAAGAGGATATTTACGATATCGCTGTGAATCATCATCTGGATATTGCAAGAGAAACACCAAAACAGGATTTGGCTGAAGCGCTTAATTCCATCTTGGTTGAGGACTTCGAAAAAGACGGGGAGTATCTCTTACTGGATGAATTTCTTTTTCTCGCATTTGTCTTTCTTCAATTTGAACAACGAAGCGCTTCTTCGACAGCTCATGTTTTACAGGCGATATTGAATCAGTATCATTACAAAGTCAATGACGAAGATGGCGAATGGTTGATCAGGAGAGGTTATTTTCAAATCCTGAAAGAAAACGCTGAGAATGTATTGTTATATCCCTATCCGCTCATTTTTCACAGTTTTCTTAATCATATCACCCAATGGTTGGCCAGAGCAACAAGGCATCAGAAAATGGTTGATTTGCTGTTGGCGTTGACGAATATCTACGGCTTTTTCAGCTATTCCCAATACGTTCATGTCTGGAATCTTTACAACGATGATGACATTATCACCGAAGAAAGCGTATCTGAATTCTTCACGCAAATAATGCCGAAAGGGCTTCACTTCTACCTATCCAACAAACACGTGATCAACGATATCATCTCTCTGAAAGAATTCGGTTCATTATATGAGGGTTCAAAAACACTACCCTGGTATACGCCATCTGAGGAGATGATCGAGAAACACGCACACGCACTGATTGACACTCATTCACACGAATATAAAGCCTTGAAGATGTTTTTTAAGAAAAACAAGGGAAACATCCGATCCAATAAAGAGATGGATACGATCGTCGATCATTTGGCGCTTGAACTCAAATTCAACTCACCTCCAAGCGATATCATGGAAATCCTTTATGAAAATAATTATCGGTTTGACCAGGATGAGATAGTCCAGGAATTTCTTTTGCATTATCAAAAAATCTCGGATAACACAAGAAAATGGGTGTATAAAGGATTTACACCGGTTGAAATCAAACAATTCATGTTATAAAAAAACGACAGATTTCTCATTTCAAGGAAGGAGTCCGCTGAAAATGGCTCAGAATTCCTCTTGTTTGGTAAATAAACCTGGCTGCCGCCAAACCATCGATCAGCTCAGCGCTTCCCTGTGATTGGTCTGTTCGGTTGCTGTTTGTTAAACGGTGATGTTTTTGTGATATAATCTCAAAGGAGAACCTTGACCCTGTATTAATCATAACGAGTGATTACTGAAAATTACCATTCAATAGTATTGTAACGGTTACCAAATCAAATTGGGTACTATTTTTGTACTTGGCTTTAACATCATTTGATCTCCATCGTATGACTGTATTAATCAAGGGGCTAGTATTTGGAGTGCAGTAAGCCATCAAACAGGCTAAATCCACGATAGATTGAGGCAAATATTTAGAAACCGGCAATATCAAAATTCATTTGGGAGGTGTCGATTATCAGCCAAACCGGACAGGATCGTTATGAAAAAATCGAAAAGTTAGCAGAGCTGAAAGAAAAAGGACTCATTTCACAGGAGGAGTTTGAACAGGAAAAGAAAAAAATACTTTCTTCTGAGGAGAAAAGAGAACAAAATGTGGTAGGCGAAGCATTTAGAGACACTTTTCAAGAATCAAAAGAAAGGTTCCAAAACGCATTCTCAAGCAATACTGGGAATGGAAACAGAACTAACACAGGGCAGAACCAAGATGGCAAGGCCATTGCGTCGATGATTCTGGGTATCATTTCTCTTATTTTTATCTTTACTGGAACTTTAGCCATCCTTGGGCTTATTATGGGGATAGTCGGTCTTGTTTTGGGTATTAGTGCCAATAAAACATACAAAACCAGTTATGCCACAGCCGGCATCGTGTTGTCAATCATTGGAATTGTGGTTTGTTTTATTGTTTTTATCGCTGCATTAGCATGTGTTTCTGCGGCAGTAGGGCTGGTTGAAAGCTACGGCTATTAATTGATATTGCGGGAGAGTTTCTCCCGCAAATTTTGATGGAGAAAATGATGTTACCCTTTGTGAGCTTTTTTGGTTATCAATTCCCTACTTACACCTTGATGATTATCCTTGCGTTGATTTTTGGATTCCTGTTTTTATTCTTAAAAAGAACGAATATTGCAAAAGAAGACGTGATCTATTCGACGTTGTATGCCCTTTTGTTTTTTGTGATTGGGGGAAAACTGCTTTATTTGGCAGTCACCTTCCTTCAACTAAAAATATCCCCTTTGACTCTGACATTGGATCAATTGATGGAATTTTTAAAGGGTGGTTATGTCTGGTATGGCGCTTTCTTTGGCGGACTGTTCGGATATTTTCTTTATTGCAAACAGTACCAAGTGGCTTATCGGTCATTAATCGATGACATCATGCCGGTATTTCCGTTGGTTCATTTCTTTGGACGGCTGGGCTGTTTTTGTGCGGGTTGTTGCTATGGTATTCCCTATCCTGAACCGATTGGTGTCAATTTTAAACCCCATTCTTTTGCTCCTCAGGGGATTTCTCTTTTCCCTGTTCAACTATTAGAGGCCTTTTTTAACCTTATTTTGTTCTTTGTTTTACTTCGATTTGCATCACAAAAAAAGAGAAGGATCAATTGTTATTCTGTTTATGCCATTTCTTACGGCCTTTTCAGATTTTTGATTGAATACCTTCGTTATGATAGTCATAGAGGTTTTTTTCTGTGTTTTTCAACCTCTCAGTGGGGTAGTATTGTTTTGTTCATCAGCGGATGTTGTTTTCTATTCGGACGGCCATCTAAAACCAATGACCACTCCGATTTCTATCAAACATGAGCCTTTGTTATCAGTAATTGCTTTCATTTTTTATACATGTCAAGATGCCGGTTCTTCGGAAAAAAGGGATGGTGATGCAATATGAATAGCGCTTGCTTATTCAGTAAGCTTTTAAATAACGGGATATTGAAGACATCTGTCGGAACAGTGGGGAGGGGTAGAAGTCAGGTTCATTTTGATTTGATCTGCACCAAATCGAGGGGCATCTTCACCATTCTCAGAGGTGAAAACATCGGGAGTCCAAAATGATCGTTGCCATCGGGGACATCCACGGATGCTTTGACCCTCTAAAAGCTCTGATAAACGCCATCGAAGGTTACCGGAACACCGTGGAAGACATCGAGTACATCTTCATCGGCGACTATATCGACAGGGGTCCATCTACAAAGGAAGTCCTGGATTTTCTCATTCATTTGAAAGCCCAAAAAACCTTTCTGATGGGCAATCACGAGCATATGCTGCTGGTTTATTACAAAGGATCGCATCAGTATCAAAGTGTTGGAGAGGCGTGGCTGCGAAAAAAAAACGGGGGATTGCGTACTTTGCAGGCTTTGGATCCGACGGCTTCAATTTCTCATAGAAAAGGGTTTCATGTGGATTCCGAAATTGACAACCGGCAATATTCCTTTGTTTTGGATCATCAGTATCAAATCTTTTTCGAGTCGTTGAAATTCGCCCAAATCAGGGAGTTGCAAATTTCCGGAAAACGCTACAAATTGCTTTTTTCGCATTCTGTCCCAAATCATCGAATTCCCATTCAAGAGCTGATTGATTGTGAATCTTATGAAGCTTTTGATGAGTTGAATGCCCGATACGCTATTCCGCCCGCAAAAATGAATCTGTGGAATCGGGACTTTCTGACCGAACCCTTTGAAGGAGCTGTCCTGATTCACGGCCATACCCCCACCATTGTCGTTGACCGATATATCGGCAATGAAAGAACGTCCTACAGAAACCATACTGAACAACCCATCTTGGAAGAACCGGCCACGCATTTTGTGGATTTTTTTACCGATCAACCGGGAGAGTGGCAGGCAGGTGTAGCCTTTAGCGTCAACAAACAGTCAAAAGAGGTTGTTCAAATCGACATCGATTGCGGAGCGGTTTATGGCAGCCGATTATCGGCTATTTGCTTTCCTTGCTCTGAAAAAGAGAGGCGAACAATGGACAAACTGGGTATTCTGATGAATCCGATTTATGTGAATTGTTCCGGTGGCTATTACAAGCAATGGAGCTCCATTCAGAAAACGGGTTTAACCCTTTCCATGTTACCCAACGAATAAACCCTAAACGTTCTTGGCGGCTATTCGTAAAAGAAAATAATAAACAACCGTGAAAATCCCCATGATCGCGATCAGGCTTAATCCGACAAAAAACCAGCTGCCCAGCATGATCGGATTAAACATGGGATACATGTATTTGCCGTTGACGGCCAAAGTTATGCCTAATATGGAATATAAAGCCGGGTATAAGAAAAAATACGCAGACAGCCTGATTTTTTCAGTTTTTTTCGTAATGGCCCTTACAAAGAACAACAACACCACACCGCTTATCGGAACCACGGTATGGGTCCAAACGTTGGAGGGGGAAAACAGCCAGGCGTTGTCTGAGCCCGGTTTGATGTAGACGGGAACCAACACCGCCCAGAAGATGGAACCGGTGATGAGAATATAGGTTGTCAAGGCTGCTGCAAGGCTGGGGTTCACGGAAAACTTCAGCAAACGACCGTTTGAAAGGATATAAACGGAAAGAAAGATCATCCAGAACAGCATCATGATGTTGGTTTGAATGGTAAAATAAAAAAGCGAATGGATTTTGTCTGAATCGTAATTCATGGATGAGGCAGCTATGGTGTTAAATAAAAACAAAAAAGTCATGAAGGCCATGAGCAGCAACAACCAGGCGGTGGTATCATTAGATTTGATTTGAGAGTTCATGAAGATTCCTCCTTGCCTGCAAACGGTTCAATCGCATGCAGCATTCTTTTTGTATTTTATCATAAGTGTTTCACAAAGCTTATCTGTGAATGCTTTGGAGGGTTGTTTTTCGTCTAAAGGGATAGCAGAAAGAAATAGGGAGCGTGATCATGTGAGGAAATGTCAACAAAGGAATTTGATTTTGGTTATCATTGTCATTTTAACGGCTATTACAGCCTTTGCAAGGGAAACCGGGGGGGGAGTCGTAATGGCCAACAATCAGTTTGGTTTGGAATTGTATCGGCAGTTGAAAAGCGACGGGAAAAACATCATCATTTCACCATTTAGTATTGTGAACGCCTTTGGTATGGTTTACGCAGGTTCTTCTGGCCAAACCAAGCAAGAAATCGCACAAACCATGCATTTCGCAGAGGACACACAGCAGTTTTTGGAACAGATGGCTCAACTGCAACTATCATTTGTTCCTTATGAGGATAATGAATCGGGGCCCTTGAATATTGCTAATGCCCTGTGGGTCCAAGAAAATTATCCCGTTCTTGAATCGTATCTGACATTGCTTCAAACGTATTTCCAATCCGAAATCCGTTCAGTTGATTTTTGTAATGAAGTACAAACAACGGATGAAATCAACCAATGGGTGAGTGAGAAAACAAACGGCAAAATCACTCAAATCATCACACCGGATGTGATCAATCAGATGACCACGTTGATTCTGTCCAACGCCATTTACTTTAAAGGTGCCTGGATGAACCCGTTTTTGGATAAAAACACAAAACCAGAACCCTTTTCACTTAATTCGTCAAAAGAAATATCAGTGGAGATGATGAACAACACCAAGTCTTACAGATACTTGGAATGCGAAGAGTTTAAAATTCTGGAAATGCCTTACAGAAAAGAATACAATGAGCGTGGTGAACCAATTTCAATAGCTGATTATTCCATGATTGTCTTTCTGCCGGATCGGGAATCATCCCTTGAGCAGCTTGAGAATCAATTGACAAATGTCATGCTCGAAAGCAAAATCGATGAACTGATGCATACCCCGGCTGTAACTGTAGAAGTGAAAATACCAAAATTCCGCATCGAGAACACCTACAACCTGAATGAGATACTGATCGCCATGGGAATGAAGATGCCGTTTTTTTCCAATGCTGATTTTTCAAAAATAACCGGCAAGAAAGACCTATTCATCTCTGATGTACTCCACAAAACCTATATTGACCTGGACGAAAAGGGAACAGAAGCTGCAGCGGTTACGGCTGTCATTATGGCCAGAGGCGCCTTCGAACTGCCTTCTGAGCAAGTAAAAACCTTTCATGCCGATAGACCCTTTATGTACATGATTCGTGAAAACACCACTGGGAGCATGATCTTTGTCGGGAAGCTAACCCAGCCTTAAGGTGATGGCATGATCCTGATCGAAGGATTACCCGGTTCCGGGAAAACAACTGCGGCAAAACAGATCCACCAAGTACTGGTGAAAGCGAATATCTCTTCTCAAGTGTTTTTGGAAGGAAACATCGATCATCCAGCCGATTACGACGGGGTGGCATTTTTTACACCCGAGCAGTTTGTTGAGTTGAAAAGGCGTCATCGTGAAGATTGTGAAATACTTGAAAAAAGAACGAATTCAGTGGAAAAAGGGTATATGATTCAGTATAAAAAGCTATTACAGGAGAACAACAACATTTTTTCTAAAGATCTCCTCAATGAGATCCTTTGTCAAGATATCTACGAGCTTCCCCTTGCACAACATATGGACTTGATTCTAAAAAAATGGGAATCGTTTGTAAGCAGCTGTCAAAATAAACCGAATCAGGTCATCCTCGAATGCGTATTCATCCAAAATCCGGTTACTGTCACGTTGATTCGGGAGAATGCGCCCCATTCGCTCATCAAATCCTATATCCGGCAAATAGCCGATATCATACGCCCGCTAAACCCCCTGTTGATATACCTCAAAGCCTCTGATTTAAAGGCTTCTTTTGAGAGGATCGTTCAGGAAAGGCCTAAAAGCTGGTACGAGGGGTTTGAACACTATTATGCCAACAGGGGGTTTGGGCTGTATAAAGGACTGAGCGGAATAAACGGGATCCTGGAGGTTTTGAATGAAAGACTTAAACTGGAACTTGATATTTTTGCCTCCTTAGACATGAAAAAGGTTCTCGTTGAAAAAAGTGATGACGATCAGAAACGATGGTCAACCATTACCCCGTCGCTTTTTGAGCGGCTAGCGGCCCCAACGGAAACTTGATCTATAACGGCCGTCTATTTCATTCAGCAAAACACCATTGGGGGTATCCCGCTGAACTTCGTTTCATTGATCGGTCTCCTTTCCTTTCGTTTTCTTTTTTTTCAAGCTGATATCTGTTCGTTGCCATGACGTTTTTTCCTGCTTGCCATCCACATGAGCGTGGTTGCAAGAAGTCTTAGCGTCTAAACTGAAGAATCTAAAAATAAGATAATGGAGTTAAGATAAGGTAATGATAAATTAAAAAAAGAAGTTTATCAGGCCTTTTTTTGATATAATCAGTATATTTCTTTTTGTTGGAGGCGGTTATGGATAAAGAAGAACTGTATGTGGTGGGAATCGGTGCTTCTGCCGGCGGTCTGGATGCCATTGAGAAATTTTTCAACCATATGCCGAGCGATCCCGGAATGGCATTTGTGATTATTCAGCATCTTTCGCCGGATTACAAAAGTCTGATGAATGAAATCCTGGCTAAACATACGGATATGGACATCATTCAGGCAAAGGATAATCTTCAAGTCGAAGCAAACAAGATTTATCTCCTCCCTCCCAAGAACAATCTTAAAATCTTTCACGGAAAATTGTATTTGACACCACATCAAGGGCAACGGTCTCTCAATTTACCCATCGATATCTTCTTTCGTTCCCTGGCGGAGGACAAAAAGGAAAAAGGCATTGCGGTGATTCTTTCCGGAACCGGCAGTGACGGAACCAGGGGGATTCGCCATATCAAGGAGTTTGGCGGCATGGTCATTGTCCAAGACCAAAATACAGCCCAGTTTGACGGTATGCCCCGAAGCGCCATTATTGCAGGCATGGTGGATTTTATCCTGGCGCCTGAACAGATGGGCGAAGCGGTGGTGAAATACATTAAAAATCCTGTTTTCTCCCAGACAAACAAGAAGATGATCGATGATCAGGAGCCTTTTCAAAAGATATTTGAAATGCTGAAACGCTACAGTGGTGTGGATTTTAGTTATTACAAAAAAAGCACCGTATACCGGCGTATTGAACAGAGAATGGGAATCAATCAATTATCATCCATCGGCGATTACCTGGAATTTTTGTATGACAGTGCCAATGAGATTAATATCCTTTACAAACAATTACTGATCGGTGTGACGAGGTTTTTCAGGGACAAAGAGGCCTACGATATTCTTCAGAAGAAAGTCATCCCTGAGATGATCAAATCACATAACGACAAGGAGCCGTTGAGACTGTGGGTAGCCGGTTGTTCTACCGGGGAAGAGGCCTATTCTTTGGCCTTTATGCTACAGGATTTTTTTCAAACAATGGGTTATAATCAGGATTACAAAATATTCGCCACGGATATTGATAAGGATGCCATAGAATTTGCTTCTCAGGGGGTCTATCCGGAAAGCATTGCGGAGGATGTCCCTTCTCAATATCTGAAGAAGTATTTCAGGAATACGGGCGGTTTTTTCCAGGTAAACCGGGATATCCGTGAGAAATTGGTCTTTGCGCCTCATAATTTGATTCAAAATCCCCCGTTCAACAACATGGATTTTATTTCTTGCAGAAACCTGCTCATCTATTTGCAGCCCATGCTGCAGAAAAAGATCTTTTCCTTTTTCAGTTATTCGTTAAAAAAATACGGGTTTCTGTTTCTCGGCAGCAGTGAAACCATAGGAGACATGGACCACTATTACAAGACGATCAGCAACCGATGGAAAATCTATCAGTTGACCAACACCGATGTAAAGCACAGCACCTTTTCCAACTCGTTCAGCCTAACCCGGCTGTCTGCAAAATCCAGCAGAAATCTCCAGGGCGGTTCAAGTTTTTCTTCAACCCCTGATGATTACGTCACCCTACAGGATTATATCCTCCAGCATTTTGTGAATCCCTGTGTGATTGTGGATGAATCATTTAACATCGTCATGACTTGCGGTGAAGCGAACAGGTACCTGGAGCTGCCCACCGGAAGGATTCAGATTAACGCTTTGAAACTGTTTCGAAGGGAATTAAGTGTACCCATCGGTATTGCCCTGCACAAGGTCATGAAAAACGAGAAGGAAGTGTTCTATCCTGGAATCAGCCTGGAAAGGGAATCTGAAACGGAATTTTTGGATTTGTCGGTATTCATGAAAAAGGTGAAAGACAGAAAGTACATGATCATCCTGTTGAAACAGCGGGATGTGAAAAAACATGAGGAAAACGATTTAAAACAGGATGCCGATGAATTTTTCGATGATAAAGATCAACGGATTAAGGATTTGGAACAGGAGCTGCAGTACACCAAAGAGAATCTGCAGGCTACAATTGAAGAATTGGAAACTTCCAACGAGGAATTGCAGGCGGCTAATGAGGAATTGCTTTCTTCCAACGAAGAGCTGCAGAGCACGAATGAAGAATTGCAATCAGTGAACGAGGAGCTCATTACCGTTAACTCGGAATACCAAGCCAAGATCCAGGAGCTGACGGATTTAAACAACGACATGGAGAACCTGCTTAAAAATGCCGATATTGGGACCATATTCGTGGATTTAAACCTAAGGATCCGGAAATTCACCCCCGTAGTGAGGGACATCATCAACCTCATGGACCAAGATATCGGCCGGCCAATCACTCATATTACGCATAATTTGATCGGCTCAAATATAGACGATGACACCAAGTCAGTGCTCATGACATTGAAACCCAAATCAGCGGAAGTTGAAAATAAACATGGTAGAAAATTCTTCAAGAGAATTCGCCCTTATATCACGGTGGACAATCAGGTCAAAGGAGTAGTTATAACATTCCTGGATATCACAGAAATGAAAGCTGCATCAAAAGAGATTTCAAAGTTCAGTTATGCCATTGATCAAAGCCCGGTTATGATTTGCCTGTTTAACGCACAAGGCAGAATCGAGTACGCCAATCCTCAATTTCTCAGTAAAACCGGGTATCAGTTAGAAGAAATACTGGGCAAGGAGTTGGACTATTTCAGACCAAATGAAGTCCCCTGGCCCGCTGAGTATGAGAAGATCAAAAAGATGATCAACAAAGACGAAAAATATTCCGATGAAATAAAATTGTGCGGAAAAAATACGTGTATGTGGGAGATGGCATCCATATCAAAAGTGTATTACACCGATTCGAATGACTATTTTTATTTAAAGGTATCTGAGGATATCACAAATATAAAAGCCAAACGCAAAGCGATGGAAGAGGAGAATCATTTCTTGAAAATCATACTTGAGGACAATCCCAGCGCAATCTTTTTTTTAGATGCGCAAGGGAAGATCAATTATGCCAATAAAAAAGCCGAGCAGATCATGAAACTGCCAAAGGATGAGATCGTCAGCAGAACGTATGATTCAGAACGTTGGAAGATAACAACAAAAGAAGATAAAACCCTGGACAGTGAGGTATTGCCGTTTGCCCAAGTGATGAAGAACAAACAGCCGGTTGCTAATTATATTCACCATGTCGTCGACGGTGACGGGAACAAAATTCAGGTCAGAATCAACGCCACACCGCAGTTTGGTGAGAACAGTCAGATTTCAGGGGTCATTGTTTCCCTGGAAAAGGTCTAAGAGGTGAGAAAATGGTAGACAAGGATGATTTGAAGAAAAAAGCGATCATGCGATTATCCGAAAAGGGTAAGATTCCTGCCAGCTACGAGATTGAAGCCTTAAACAACCATGAAATGAAACGAATCATCGAGGATCTGGTTATTCATCAAATGGAATTGGAGATTCAAAACGAAAATATGGCACGCCTTCAAATCGAACTGGAGCATTCCAGAAACAAATATTACCGGCTTTTTGAAAACTCACCGACCGGATTTCTCACATTAGACGTCAGAGGTATTGTGATTGACCTAAACAAATCTTCCACAACGATCATTGAAAAACCAAAAAAGAACCTGCAGACCAAACCATTTACACTGCAAATCGAATCGGATAATCACGCCGCTTTCTTTTCAAATTTGAGAAAGGCCAAGCAAACCGGGAAAAAGGTTAAAGACGAACTCTTGCTGAAGAATGGGAAAACCGTCCTCTTTGAGAGTCTTTTTGTGGAAGATGATGTATCCGAGGCTTTCTACATGTGTTCGATGACAGATGTAACCGATAAAAAGGAAATTGAGAAAAACCTCATTCAAGCTAAAGCCGTAGCGGAGGAAGCTACAAAGGCAAAGAGTGTTTTCCTGGCTAATATGAGTCATGAGATTCGAAACCCCCTAAATGAGATAACCGGTGCCATTGAATTGATGGAAACCTCGTCAAGTGAGGATGAACGACAAAAACTCTGGTACATTGCCAAGAGCTCCTCAGAAATGTTGACGACTTTAATCGATGATGTGCTGGAGTTGTCAAAGATCGAAGCCAACAAAATGCCCGTAAACAAAAAAGGCGTTCATTTGGGCCGTCTAATGGGAGAGATTCTTTCCGCTTATGAGATCAGTTGCCGGAAAAAGGGGTTGAAACTGATTCTGACAAACAGTTTGGCACATGATTATTGTGCTCTAACCGACGAGGTTCGTCTTCACCAAATCCTGAACAACCTTTTATCCAACGCTGTGAAGTTTACAGACAAAGGAGAAATCGCCGTTAATGTGTCGGCTCCCAATCAAGACAGCTTGAATTTCTCCATTCAGGACACCGGAGTAGGGATGGATGAGCAGGAGCAGTCAAAGCTGTTCAGTGATTTCTATCAGACCCGTAAAAAAAATGAAACCAAAAGCGGGACGGGTCTGGGGCTTGCCATATCTAAACGGTTGGTTCAACTCCTTGAGGGAGAAATCTCGGTTAGGAGTGTTTTAGGTCAAGGGACTTGTTTTTCGTTCAGGATCAAAGCGCCAAAAGTCCGTTGTGATGAGATTACAATCTCAACGGAAAAACTAAACAAAACGATTAAAGATCTCAAGATCCTAATCGCCGAAGACAATCCCATCAATC
>ERZ795053.3228-NODE-3228-length-18748-cov-5.893490_pt1 | contig 18748 bp, 15 predicted proteins | sample MGYA00375137_ERZ795053 | MGnify/ENA primary metagenome ERZ795053 (study PRJEB30182, sample SAMN05720284) | activated sludge metagenome | isolation source: Anaerobic digester | place: Hong Kong | collected 2014-12-17 ...
CCTTCGAGATGCTGGGCGAGGTGCAGGTCGCCGACAGCTACGACGTGGTGGAGGCGGTGGCCGCCCAGCCGTGGGTGCGGGGCGGCCGGGTGGGGCTCGTGGGCTTCTCCTACGGCGGGCTCGGGGCCCTCGAGGCCGCGTCGGGTGCGCCGCCCTCGCTCAGCGGCGTCGCCGCCCTCAGCGTGTACGGCGAGGCGCGCCAGGCCTTCCACCCCGGTGGCCTGTCGAACTCGGGGTTCCCGGTGGGCTGGATGCAGGACCTGAGCGAGGACGCCGCGCCCGCCGGCGCCGACTGGGTGCAGCGGCGGATCGCGGACGGCGACGCCGCGTGCGCCCGCAACCAGCTGCTCCACGGCCAAGCGGTCGACCTCATCGACCGCTACCTGGGCGACGCTCCCGACGACGGGCGCTTCGACGCCCTCTCCCCCGCCACGTGGGCGCCGTCGATCGACGTGCCGGTGTTCCTGGCCGGCCAGCTCCAGGACGCCACGATCGGCACCGACCTCGCCGACCACCTCGAGGCCTTCAGCGCCGCGCCCGTGCGCCGGCTCGTGCTCACCAACGGCACCCACGGCGACGCCGTCTCGCCCCAGGTGCTGCGGCGCATGGACCAGTTCCTCTCGCTCTACGTCGCCGGGGAGGTCCCCGGCGAGTTCGACACGGCCGAGCTGCTCGCCGAGACCCGCCCCGAGGTCGACCCCGACCTCGTGCCCGACGGCCCCGCCCCGCTCGACCTCACCGCCGAGCCCGACCTCGACGCGGCCCGGGGCGCCTACGCGGCGGCGCCGAGCGTGGAGGTCCTGTTCGAGTCGGGCAACGGCGGGCGGCCCCAGGCCGCGGCGGCCGCCACCTCGATGACGTTCGCCACGTGGCCGCCATCGGAGGCCGACCTCGACGAGCTGGCGCTCGCGCCCGGCGGACGCCTCGCCGATGCCGGCGCCGCCGAGCCCGAGCCGGTGCGCTTCACCACCGACGGGTCGGTGAGCGGCGAGGCCTACAACATCGAGGGCAGCGACCTGGTGACCAACGCGGTCTCGCCCTGGGTGGCGCCCGACCCCGCCACGGCGGCCGATTGGATCTCGACGCCGATGGCCCGCGACGTCGCCCTGGTGGGATCGACCGAGCTGGAGCTGTGGGTGCGCCTCGACCAGCGCGACGTCGACCTCCAGGCCACCCTCAGCGAGGTGGCGGCCGACGGGAGCGAGACCTTCATCCAGGCCGGATGGCGCCGGGCCTCCGACGCCGCCGACGTGGTCCAGCCCGGTGCGTGGACCATCGTGCCGATCCGGCTCGGCCCGGTGGGCCACCTCCTTCGGGCCGGTTCGCGGCTGCGCCTCGTGGTGGGCACGCCCGGCGACGGCCAGGTGCAGTGGAGCTTCTACCCGCCGCCCCACGATGGCGTGACCGTCGAGGTCGGCCAGGGCGGCGCCGCCCCCAGCACGCTGCGCGTGCCGTCGGTGGCCACGAGCGCCGCGCCGGCCCCCGCCGCCTGCGGCGACCTGCGGGGTCAGCCGTGCCGCACCTACGCCCCCCTCGCCGCGGCGGCACCGGCCTCGTGACCGACCTGGGCCTGGTGGTCGTCGACCTCCCGCCGGACGGGCCCGCCGGGGTCGGCCCCCTCGCCGCCGCGGCCGAGGCGGCCGGGGCGTCGGCGGTCTGGCTCACCGACCACCAGCGCTGGCACCGACCGTGCGTCGACGTGATCGGCGGGCTCCACGCCGTCGCCGCGGCCACGAGCCGCTGTCGCCTCGGTCCGTGCGTGCTGCAGCTCCCCCTGCGCGACCTGGCCGGCACCGCCAAGTCGATGGCCTACCTCGGCGCCCTCGCCGGCGATCGCCTCGTGGTCGGCGTGGGGGTCGGCGAGCATCGGCGGGAGTACGAACTGTGCGGCCACGGCGACCGCTTCGCCCGGCGCGGGCGCCTGCTCGACGCCGGCATCGCCGAGCTGCGCGAGCGGTGGGCGCCCTCGGGCGACGACGAGCGCCTCGTGCTCGCCCCCACCGCCACGCCCCCGATCTGGGTGGGCGGGCGCAGCGCCGCAGCCCGCCGACGCGCGGCCCAGCTCGGCGATGGGTGGATCCCGCACCTGTGCCGCGCCGACTGGTTCGCCGCTGAGGTCCCGCGGCTCGCCGCCGACGTGCGCGCCGCCGGACGCGACGGCGAGGCGTTCACGCGTGCCGCCGCCGTCGCCGTCTTCGTCGAGGAGGTGGAGCCCGAGACCGACCCGCACGCGTGGCTCGGCCGCCTCTACGACCTGCCCCCGGCGACGTTCGCCCGCGCCGTCGTGCGGGGCACGGCGACCCAGGTGGTGTCCGAGCTGGACGCCTTCGCCGCAGCGGGCGCCGACCACCTCGCCCTCGTGGTGGCGGGCGACCGCCCCGTCGACCACCTCCGCGCGGTGGTGGCCGAGCGTCGCGCCCGCGGCGACTAGGGCATCGCCGCGGCGACGGCCGCGGCGGCGGCCTCCACGGCCGGACCGAACCGGGTGCCGGGGTCGGCGCCGAGGCGCCCCACCGGTCCGGAGATCCCGACGACGGCGACCGGCTCGCCGTCGGCCACGACCGCTGCGCTCACCGACGCCACGCCGGGCGCCCGCTCCTCCACGCTCGCCACCCAGCGGTCGAGCGGGGCGCTGCCGTCGAGGATCCGCCCCGCGGACCCGACCCCGAGGGGCAGCCGCACCCCCTCGGCGACGATCGTGCGCAGCTCGTGGGGGGATTCGAGCGACACGACGCAGGTGCGCTGATCGCCCTCGCGGACGTAGAGCTGCACCGATTCGCCCGTGGCCGACCGAAGCTCCTCGAGCACGGGTCGGGCCACCGCGCCGAGGGGCCAGTCCTCGGCCGCCGCGTGGCCGAGGCCCACCAGGCGCAGGCCGAGGCGGTAGGCACCGTCGTCGTCGCGGCCCAGCAGGCCGTGCGCCTCGAGCGCGCCCGCCAGGCGGTGCGCCGTGGGCTTGGCGATGCCGGTGGCGGCCACCAGGTCGCCCAACCGGCAGGGCCCCGACGACGAGGCCACCGCGTCGAGCAGGGCCATCGACTTGTCGAGCACGCCCACGGTGCGTAGATTGCGTTCCATCGAGTGGAATAGTTGTCTCACATCGTGAGACACGTCAAGCCAACCCCCGGAGACCTGCCATGACGGCACCGAAGACCCTGAGCCAGAAGGTGTGGGACGCCCACATCGTCTCGCGCACCCCGGGCGAGCCGGACCTGCTCTTCATCGACCTGCACCTGGTCCACGAGGTCACCAGCCCGCAGGCCTTCGACGGGCTCCGGATGGCCGGCCGCACCGTCCGCCACCCCGAGCTCACCCTCGCCACCGAGGACCACAACGTCCCCACCACCGACACCCACCTCGAGATCGCCGATCCGATCAGCCGCAAGCAGGTGGAGACGCTGCGGGCCAACGCCGCCGAGTTCGGCATCGCCATCCACCCGATGGGCACGCCGGGCCAGGGCATCGTCCACATCATCGGCCCCGAGCAGGGCTACACGCTGCCGGGCATGACGATCGTGTGCGGCGACTCGCACACCTCCACCCACGGGGCGTTCGGGGCGCTGGCGTTCGGGATCGGCACCTCGGAGGTCGAGCACGTCCTGGCCACCCAGACCCTGCCGCAGGCCCCCGCCAAGACGCTGGCCATCACCGTCGACGGCGAGCTCCCGGTGGGCAGCACCGCCAAGGACATCATCCTGGCCATCCTCGGGCGCATCGGCACCGGCGGCGGCATCGGCCACATCGCCGAGTACCGCGGCTCGGCCATCCGCGCCCTCTCGATGGAGGGGCGCATGACCGTGTGCAACATGAGCATCGAGGCCGGCGCCAAGGCCGGGCTCATCGCCCCCGACCAGACCACCTTCGACTACCTCCAGGGTCGCCAGCACGCCCCCGCTGGCGCGGCCTGGGACGAGGCGGTGGCCCACTGGCAGACGCTGCCCACCGACGACGGCGCCACCTTCGACAAGGAGGTCGTGCTCGACGCCGCCGAGATCTTCCCGCACGTGTCGTGGGGCACCAACCCGGGCCAGGTGGCGCCGATCACCGCGGCGGTGCCCGACCCGTCGAGCTTCGCCGACCCGGTCGAGCGCAACGCCGCCACCCGCGCCCTCGAGTACATGGGCCTCACCGCCGGCACCCCGCTCCAGGAGGTCGGCGTCGACACGGTGTTCATCGGCTCGTGCACGAACGGGCGCATCGAGGACCTGCGGGCCGTGGCCGAGGTGGCCAAGGGCCGTCGGGTCGCCTCGGGCACCCGCACCCTCGTCGTCCCGGGCTCCTGGGCCGTCAAGGCCCAGGCCGAGGCCGAAGGGATCGACCGGGTGCTGGTCGACGCCGGCTTCGACTGGCGCGACCCGGGCTGCTCGATGTGCCTCGCCATGAACCCCGACAAGCTCGCCCCCGGCGAGCGGTGCGCCTCCACCAGCAACCGCAACTTCGAGGGCCGGCAGGGCCGAGGCGGTCGCACCCACCTCGTCTCGCCCGCCGTCGCCGCCGCCACGGCCATCGCCGGCCACTTCGCCACCCCGGAGGACCTCTGACCATGGACGCCGTCCGCATCGTCACCGGTACCGCGGTCCCGCTCGACCGCTCCGACGTCGACACCGACCAGATCATCCCGTCCGACTGGCTCAAGCAGGTGGAGCGCACCGGCTTCGAGAAGGGCTTGTTCTCGGAGTGGCGCGACGACCGCGACTTCGTGCTCAACCAGGAGCAGTACGCCGGGGCCACCATCCTCGTGGCCGGGCCCAACTTCGGCACCGGCTCGTCGCGCGAGCACGCCGTGTGGGCCATCCAGCAGTACGGGTTCCGCGCCGTGATCTCCCCGCGCTTCGGCGACATCTTCCGCAACAACAGCACCAAGAACGGGTTGGTCCCGGTCGTGGTCAGCCCCGAGGTGGGCGAGCAGCTGCTGCAGGCGATCGAGGCCGACCCCACCCTCGAGCTGACGATCGACGTCGAGCGCAAGACGCTCGAAGCACCGGCCCTCGGGCTCTCGGTGTCGTTCCCGCTCGACGACTCGGTGCAGCACCGGTTCCTCGAGGGCCTCGACGACATCGGCATCACCCTGCGCCAGGCCGACGACATCGCCGCCTACGAGGCCGGGCGCCCCGGCTGGTTCCCCACCACCGCCTGAGGTCGGTTCCACCCGGCGGCCGGGCCGGGTAGGGGACGGCCATGGCCCACGTCCTCGTCACCGGCGCCACCGGCTACATCGGCGGCCGCCTCGTGCCCGAGCTGCTCGCCGCCGGCCACCGGGTCCGGTGCCTCGCCCGCACGCCCTCCAAGCTCGACGACCAGCCCTGGCGCGCCGAGGTCGAGGTCATCCGCGGCGACGTGACCGATCCGGCGTCGCTCGCCTCGGCGATGGAGGGCGTCGACGTGGCGCTCTTCCTCGTGCACTCGATGGGCGGCCCCGCCGACTTCGACGCGACCGACCGCCAGGGCGCGGCCTGCTTCCGCGACGCCGCCGCCGAGGCGGGCGTCGGTCGCATCGTGTACCTCGGCGGGCTCGGGCGCGACGACGACCCGGACCTGTCGCGCCACCTGCGCAGCCGCCACGAGGTCGGCGCCGTGCTCGCCGCCGGCCCGGTGCCGGTCACCGAGCTGCGCGCCGCGGTGATCATCGGGTCGGGCTCGGCCAGCTTCGAGATGCTGCGCTACCTGGTGGAGGTCCTCCCGGTGATGATCACGCCCCGCTGGGTCGACAACCGCTGCCAGCCCATCGCCATCCGCGACGTGCTCGGTCAGCTCGTGGCCGCCGTCGACGACGACGGCGCGGGCCACCGGCGCCTCGAGATCGGCGGCCCCGACGTGCTCACCTACCGCCAGATGATGCAGGTCTACGCCGAGGTCGCCGGCCTCTCCCGTCGGCGGGTCGTGTCGGTCCCGGTGCTGACCCCGGCGCTCTCCTCGCGCTGGGTCGGGCTGGTCACGCCCCTCCCCGCCGGCCTGGCCCGCCCGCTCGTGGAGAGCCTCATCAACGAGGTGGTGGTCACCCGACCGACTCCGCCACCCCCGGGCCACCCCGAGCCCCTGTCGTTCCGCCGGGCGGTGGAGCTCGCCCTCGAGCGCTCGGCCGACCTCCAGGTGGCCACGCGCTGGTCGGACGCCGCCCTGTCGGGGAGCACCCCCGCCGACCCGCTCCCCACCGATCCCGACTGGGCGGGCGGCAGCCTCCTCACCGACCACCAGACCGCCCGCTCGAGCGCACCGCCCTCGGCTGTGTTCGCCACCGTCACCGGCATCGGCGGGGACCGGGGGTGGTACGTGACGCCGCTGCTGTGGCAGCTGCGCGGCTGGGCCGACAAGCTCGTCGGTGGCGTCGGGATGCGGCGCGGGCGGCGGCACCCCGACGACCTGTGGGTGGGCGACGCGCTCGACTTCTGGCGGGTCGAGGCGGTGGAGCCCGACGCGCTCGTGCGGCTGCGAGCCGAGATGAAGCTCCCCGGCGAGGCGTGGCTCCAGTGGACGATCCGACCCGACGGGGAGGGCGCCGTGCTCGACCAGCAGGCGATCTTCTACCCCCGAGGGCTGCTCGGACGCCTCTACTGGTACGCCCTCATCCCCTTCCACGCGGTGATCTTCGCCCGCATGGGCCGCCAGCTCGCCCAGGCGGCGGAACGGCGCGGCCGCGGTGCCGCGACGCCGGCGCGGAGCCCGGCCCGCGCGACGACGTGAGGTCGCCCGAGGCCGCTCAGCCAGCGGCCGCGGCCTCGACCCCCCGTGCGGGTCGCCGGCGCCAGCGCGGCGAGCGCCACCCGGTGCCGGCGCAGCGACCACGCCACGGCGCCCGCCCAGACGGCCGCGATGGCGAGGTAGGTCAGGGCGGCGCCCGCGCCCGTCACCTCGGCCGTGCCCAGGAGGGTGCGGGCGTTGGTCAGCACGATGAAGCCGCCGACGAGCGACCCGAGCAGCTGCGGCGGGATCGTGCGCACCAAGTAGGCGGCGATGGGGGCGGCGACGAGACCGCCGCCGAGCAACGCCAGCACGTAGTCGAGCCGGACGCCCTCGTTGCCGATGCCGATCAGGAACCCCAGGCTGGCGGCGAGGGCGACGAGGAACTCGGAGGTGTCGACCGATCCGATCACCTTGCGGGGCTCGACTCGACCGGACACGAGCAGCGTCGGCGTGGCGACCGGGCCCCATCCGCCACCGCCCGTGGCATCGACGAACCCGGCGACGAGGCCGATCGGGCCCAGCACCCGGGAGCGGAGCGACCGCGTCGGGTCGGCGGGGCGCAGCGTGCCGAAGGTGAAGCGCACCAAGACGTAGGCACCGAGCGTCGCCAAGATGACCGCCATCGCCGGCTTCGCCGCCTCGGTCGACAGGTTCGAGAGGAACGTGGCGCCGGCGAACGCACCGATCGCGCCGGGCACGCCGAGGCGGGCCACGATGCGCCAGTCCACGTTGCCGAAGCGCGAGTGCGACGCACCCGAGGCGAGGGTCGTGCCGATCTCGGCCAGGTGGACCGAGGCCGACGCCGCGGCCGGAGCCAGGCCGGCGGCCAGCATCATCGACGACGAGGTCACCCCGTAGGCCATGCCCAGGGCGCCGTCGACGAGTTGGGCGACGAGGCCGACGATGGCCAACACGATGATCTTGCGCACGGGGTCCCGCTCCTTATTCCTACTAGTTCAGTAGACAATATGGATATAGGAGGGTCTGCGCAAGCGGCGGCCGTCCGAGCCGTGCGCCCGGCCCTTGTAGCCTGGGGCCATGTCGGGAGGGCGCTGGAGTCGCATCGTGCTGGCCGCGCTGGTCGCCGTCGGCGCGCTGGCGCTGCTCCGCAAGCTTCGCGGCCCGGCGGCGCCGCAGTTCTCCGACCACCCATCGGTGTCGGGCGGCCCCACGATCGAGCAGCCGGCCACCGCCGTCTCGCCGGTTGCGATGGGTCCGGCATCGGTCGATGCGCCCGCCCCCGCCCCCGCCCCCGCGCCCGAGACCGACGCACCGGAGGGGCCGGGCTCGGACACCGGCTGGGTGCCGCCGGTGGAGGGGACGTGCCCCGACGGCTATCCCATCAAGGCCAAGGAGTCCTCGGGCATCTTCCACCGCCCGGGCGGGCTGGCCTACGAGCGCACCAAGCCCGACCGCTGCTATCCCGACGAGGCCGCGGCCGAGGCCGACGGCTTCCGCGCCGCCAAGCGCTGAGGAGACCTCGTGACCACCTTCACCGCCACCCTGCAGCGGAACGGCAAGACGGCCACGGGCATCGAGGTGCCGGAGGCGGTGGTGACGTCGCTCGGGGCCGGGAAGCGCCCGCCCGTCACCGTCACCATCGGCGGCTTCGAGTTCCGCACCACGATCGCCCCGATGGCCGGGTCGTGGTGGATCCCGGTCAGCGCCGAGCGGCGCGCCGGCGCCGGCATCGCCGCGGGCGACCAGCTCGAGGTGCACGTCGAGCTCGACACGGCGCCGCGCACCGTGGACGTGCCCGACGACCTCGCCGCCGCGCTCGACGCCGCGCCGGGCGCCCGAGCGGCATGGGACCGCCTCAGCCCCAGCCACCAGCGGGCCCACGTGGACCCGATCCTGGCCGCGAAGAAGCCCGAGACGCGCCAGCGCCGGGTGGCGAAGGCGCTTGAGGCCCTCGAGGGCCGCTGAGCCTCAGCCCGCCGCCGAGGAGCCGGCGACGGCCACGCTGGTGACCCCGTCGGCGGCGCGCAGGGCGTCGACCACCGGGGCCGGCACCGGCGCGGTGGTGGCGATCACCATGAGCGCGCTGTCGGGCTCGGGCGAGCGCCCGACCTCCATGTCGGCGATGTTCACGCCGGCGTCGCCCAGGATGGTGCCCACCCGGCCGATCACCCCGGGGCGGTCGTCGTTGCGGACGACGAGCAGGTCGTCGGCGGGCGGCATGTCGAGCGTGTGGCGCTCGATCTGCACGATCCGCGGCTCGGCCTTCAGCCCGACGAGCGTGCCGGCGATCTGGCGCCCGCCACCCGTGATGGAGATGAGGTTGATCCAGTCGACCGTGCTCGACGTGGTGGTCTCCTTCACCTCGACCCCACGCTCCTCGGCGAGGGTCGGGGCGTTCACGTACGACACCGGCTCGTCGGTCACCGTGCCGAAGAGGCCCTTGAGCACCGACAGGGTGAGGATGCGGGTGTCGTAGCCGGCGAGCTCACCGCAGTACTCGACCTCGACCTGATCGGGCAGGGCCTCGCCCAGCCCGCCGAACAGGCGGCCGAGCTGCTCGGCCACGCCGAGGAACGGCCGCACCGTCTCGCTCGCCTCGGCGGCGGCCACGTTCACGGCGAAGGGCACGAACTCGCCGGCGAGGGCGAGCAGCACCTGCTCGGCGATCGTGTCGCCCGCCTTGTCCTGCGCCTCGCGGGTGCTGGCGCCCAGGTGCGGGGCCACCACGACCGAGGGCAGCTCGAACAGCGGCGACTCGGTGGTGGGCTCCTTCTCGAACACGTCGAGCGCGGCGCCGGCGATCCGGCCCGCCGCGATGGCCTCGGCGAGCGCCGCCTCGTCGACGATGCCGCCGCGCGACACGTTGATCACCCGCAGGCTCGGCTTGGCCTTGGCGAGGAACTCGGGACCGATGAGCCCGATCGTCTCGGGGGTCTTGGCCACGTGCAGGGTGAGGAAGTCGGCCTGGGCCGCCACCTCGTCGAGGCTGACCAGCTCGATGTTCATGGCCCGGGCCCGCTCCGGGGCGATGAAGGGGTCGTGGGCGATGATCCGCATGCCGAACGCCATGGCGCGCTGGGCCACGAGCTTGCCGATGCGGCCCAGGCCGATGACGGCGAGGGTCTTGTCGGCGAGCTCCACGCCCTCCCACTTGGAGCGCTCCCAGCGCCCCTGCACCAGCGCGGCGTGGGCCTGGGGGATGTTGCGGGCCTGGGCCAGCAGCAGGGCCATGGTCTGCTCGGCCGCGGAGAGGATGTTGCTCTGCGGAGCGTTCACGACCATGACACCGCGCGCGGTGGCGTGGGCGACGTCGACGTTGTCGAGACCGATGCCCGCCCGGCCGACGACGACCAGGTCGGTCCCGGCGTCGAGCACCTCGGCGGTGACCGTGGTGGCCGAGCGGATGATCAGGGCGTGGGCCCCCTTCACCGCCTCGAGCAGCTCCTCGGGCGAGAGGCCCAGCTGGACGTCCACCTCGTGGCCGGCGGCGCGCAGGGCGTCGAGGCCGGCATCGGCGATCTTCTCGGGAACCAGGACACGAGCCATAGGGATCCGAGTCTGCCGGGTCGCCACGCCGATCGGCCAATGCCCTCCCGATGCCAGGTCAGGCGGGCGTCAGAGCCCGACCGCGCCCGCCACCGGCTCGATCGGGTCGGCGGGCTCGAAGCCGAAGACGCGTCCGTAGAACCACAGCTCGGCCTCGAGCGCTCGCACGATGCTCTCGGCCCGGCGGAACCCGTGCTGCTCGCCCTCGAAGAGGACGTAGGCGTGGGGGATGCCCTTGGCGGCGAGCGCGGCGACGATCATCTCGGCCTGGTTCGGCGGTACCACCTCGTCCTCGCTCCCCTGGAGCACGATGAGCGGCGCCGCGAACCCGTCGGTGTGGTGGATCGGCGAGCGGGCCTCGTAGGTGGCCCGGTCCTCCGGCCACCGACCGACGAGGCCGTCGAGGTAGCGGCTCTCGAACTTGTGGGTGTCGGCGGCGAGGGCGCTCAGGTCGGCGACGCCGTAGTGGCTGGCACCGGCGGCGAAGGTGTCGCCGAAGCACAGCGCCGCGAGGGTCGTGAACCCACCGGCCGATCCGCCGCGGATGGCCAGGTGGTCGCCATCGGCGAGGCCCTCCTCGGCGAGGTGGCGGGCCGCGGCGGCCGCATCCTCGACGTCGACGATCCCCCACCGGCCGGCGAGCAGCTGGCGGAACGGCCGGCCGTAGCCCGTGGAGCCGCCGTGGTCGACGTCGACCACGGCGAAGCCCCGGCTCGTCCAGAACTGCTTGGCCAGCGCCAGGACCTGGCGGGCGTGGGAGGTGGGCCCACCGTGGATCATCACGATCAGCGGCGGGCGCTCGCCGGCGGGCCCCGTCGCGTCGGGGTTGCGGGGCGCGTAGTGGAGCCCGTGGGCGATCCGCCCGTCGACCGACTCGAAGGCGATGGGGGTGGGGGCGGAGATCCAGGCCGGATCCGGGCCCTCGGCCGCCGCGGGGCGGAGCCGCTCGAGCCCGGCGAGGGGCCACCCACCATCATCGAGGACATCGACGAGGTGCGGCGTCGGCTCGGAGGTCGGTGAACCGGCGACCACCAGCGCATCGTGGCCATCGCCCGCTGCGACCACCTGGCCGATGTCGGTGAACGGGGCGTCGAGCACCCGCAGCTCACCGTCGGGCTCGACGATGGCGAGGGCGTCGGCGCCCTCGCTCCGGGCGCTCACGAGCAGGCGCCCGGGGGCGAGCTCGGCCCACCAGCGCAGACCGCCGACCCACAGCGGGCCGCCCACCTCCACCTCGGCGCCGCCACCGGCGATCATCGGCTCGACCCGACCCGGCTCGACCTCGCGCCACGGGTTCCACCACCCGGTCCGATCGGTGCAGAACGCCAGGGTGCCGTCGGCGAGGAACCCGGGCTGGACGATCGACTCGTCGACCCCACCCGCCACGGTCCGGACGTCGAGGAGCTGGCAGGGCCCGCCGGCCTCGTCGGCCACCATCCCGGCGAGGCGCAGCTGCGTCCCGTCCCACGGCATCCGGGGGTGGTCCCACTCGATCCAGGCCAGCTGGTCGCCCCGGGTCGCGGGCGAGTGCACGAAGTCCGGCCCGGTGTGCAGCACCCGCACCCGGCTCGGGTCGTCCACGGCAGAGCCGTCGATCGGCAGCGCCACCAGCTCGTCGACCGCCTCGCCGGTCCCGGCGACGGCACCGGGCTCGTGCGACTCGCGCACGCAGACGATCCAACCCGGGAAGCGCTCCGGGTCGAGCCAGGTGGGCTCGCTGTAGCGCAGCCCCCGGGGCACGCTCGGCTCGGGGGTGATGGCGACCGGCTCGACCCCCGTGCCGTCGGTCGGATCGACGCGGTACAGGCGCTGGTCGGCCCAGTCGGCGAACACGACCGTGCCGTCGCGCACCGCCCAGGCCCCGCCGCCGTACTCGAGGACGGCGGTGCGCGCGTTCCACGCGCGCACCTCCCCCGCGGGGTCGACGGCCGGGAACAGGTCGTGGCGCCCGCCGCCCACCGAACGGCGCACCAGCTGGGTCCGACCGCCTTCCGCCGGGCGCAGCTCGCTCCACCACACGTCCTCGCCATCGGCCCGCACCTCCCCCACCGCGGCCGCCCCCGCCACCAGCGACGCGGCGGTGATCGGCGACGGCCAGGAGCCGTAGGGCAGGACGCGGGGCACATCGGTCATCGGGCCATCGTGCCAGGCCGGCTCGATCCGCCGGCCTCGGGCTCAGGCGTCGGCGGGGCCGGCGACGAGGTCGTGGCGCCACCACACGTCGGGCAGCACGAGCGCACCGGTCACGAAGCCGGGACGACCAGGGAGGGGCCGGGCCTGGAACGTGGGGGCCGGCACCCGGGCCGACGGCGGCCGGAAGCCGAGCAGGTCGCCCTGCACGAAACCGAACCGCGAGTAGTAGCCGGGGTCGCCGACGACGAACACCAGCGGCTCGTCACGGCCGGCGAGCGCCTCGATGGCCTGCGACACCAGCGCGGTGCCGATGCCGGCGTGGGCTCGGTCGGGCCGCACGGAGAGCGGGCCGAGGAACAGGACCTCCGCCGCACCGGCGGGTGCGTCGACCCAGGCCCGGGTGAGGGCGACGTGCGCGACCACCTCGCCCTCGAGCTCGGCGACGAACGACAGGTCGAGCCAGACCGACGAGGTGCGGAGGTCGTCGAGGAGGGCCGGCACCTCGTCAGCGCCGAACGATGCGGCGACCACCGCCCGGACCGCCTCCCGGTCGGCGGCCGACTCGGCGCGGAGGACCAGCTCGCTCACTCGGCGAGCAGGTCGGCGATCCGCTGGATGCCCTCGCCCAGGTCGTCATCGCCGAGGGCGAAGCTGAGCCGGGCGTAGCCCGGGGCGCTGAAGGCCTCGCCCGGGACGATGGCGACCTTGGCCTCCTCGAGGATGAGGTCGGCGAGCTCGAGCGTGGTGCGCACCTCGTGGCCCTTCACCGGCCGCTGGAGGATGGCCTTGAAGCTCGGGAACGCGTAGAAGGCGCCCTCGGGCTCGAGGACGGTCACGCCGGGGATCGCCCCCAGCGCCCGGTACATCGACATCCGGCGCCGATCGAACGACTCGCGGAAGCGGGCGACGTCGTCGAGCCCGCCCTCGAGCGCGGCGATGGCGGCCCGCTGGCTCACGTTGGCCACGTTCGACGTCTCGTGGCTCTGCAGGTTGGTGGCCGCCTTGACGATGTCGGTGGGGCCGATCATCCACCCCACGCGCCAGCCGGTCATGGCGTAGGTCTTGGCCACGCCGTTGAGCACGAGGCAGGTCTCGGCCAGCTCGGGCACGAGGACCGGCATCGAGTGGTGCTCGGCATCGCCGTAGGTGAGGTGCTCGTAGATCTCGTCGGTGATGACCCAGATGCCGTGCTCGACGGCCCAGCGGCCGATCTCCTCGATCGCGTCGCGCGGGTACACCGCGCCCGTCGGGTTGCTGGGGCTCACGAACACCAGCGCCTTGGTCTTCGGGGTGCGGGCCGCCTCGAGCTGCTCGACGGTGACGCGGAAGCCCGTGCCCTCGTCGGTGGGGAGCTCGACCACCACGCCACCGGCCCGGCGGATGGGCTCGGGGTAGGTGGTCCAGTACGGAGCCGGGAGGAGCACCTCGTCGCCGGGATCGATGAGGGTGGCGAAGGCGTTGGCGACGGCGTGCTTGCCGCCGTTGGTGACCAGCACCTGGGCGGGCTCGATGGCGTAGCCGCTGTCGCGCGCCGTCTTGGTGGCGATGGCCTCCTTCAGCTCCGGGAGGCCGCCGGCGGGGGTGTAGCGGTGGTTCTTGGGGTCGCGGCAGGCGGCGACCGCCGCCTCGACGATGTGATCGGGCGTCGGGAAGTCGGGCTCGCCGGCGCCGAAGCCGATGACCGGTTCGCCCGCGGCCTTCAGCGCCTTGGCCTTCGCGTCGACCGCCAGGGTGGCGGACGGGGCGATGGCGGCGATGCGGTCGGAGACTCGTGAACCCATGCGGCCATGCTGGCACGCCCCTCCCCCGCCCCCGCAACCGGTTGCCCCCTCCGCCCTCCTCCCGGTTCTGCCGCTCTGGGTGGTCATCACCGACCAACCAGCACGGCAGAAGCGCGGGAGCCCGGTTCTGCCGCGCTGGGTGGTCATCACCGACCAACCAGCACGGCAGAAGCGCGGGAGCCCGGTTCTGCCGCGCTGGGTGGTCGTGGACGACCCGTGGGCGCGGCAGAACGGGGAGGGGCCGCCCCGGGCCCGCACGGGCGATCGGCTTCGCCCGGCCTCCGGCTCGGCTGCGACACTGGGACCATGACCGGTACGCCCCCCATCGCCATCCCCGCCGACCTGCTCCCCGCCGACGGACGCTTCGGCTGCGGCCCCTCCAAGGTCCGCCCGGAGGCGGTGGCTGCGCTGGCCGAGGCGGCGCCCGAGTACCTGGGCACCTCGCACCGCCAGGCGCCGGTGAAGTTCATGGTGAGCCGGTTGCGCAACGCGGTGCACGAGCTGTTCGCCCTGCCCGACGGCTACGACGTGATCTTGGGCAACGGTGGCACCACCGTCTTCTGGGACGCCGCCACGTTCGGGCTCATCGAGCAGAAGAGCCAGCACCTCGCGTTCGGCGAGTTCTCCAGCAAGTTCGCCACGTGCGCGGCCGAGGCCCCCTTCCTCGCCGAACCCACGGTCATCCGCGCCCCTGCCGGCGAGGCGGCCGACCCGGTGGGCGAGACCGGCGTCGACCTCTACGCGCTCACCCACAACGAGACGTCCACCGGCGTGGCCACGAAGATCGAGCGTCCGTCGGGCGCCGACGCCGGCGCGCTCGTGGCCGTCGACGCCACCTCGGCCGCTGGCGGCCTGCGCTTCGACGCCGCTCAGACCGACGTCTACTACTTCGCCCCGCAGAAGTGCCTCGCCTCCGACGGCGGCCTCTGGATCGCCGCCGTCTCGCCGGCCGCCATGGAGCGCATCGAGCGCATCGCGGCGAGCGACCGGTGGATCCCGGCCTCGATCGACCTGAAGACGGCGATGGACAACTCGCTCAAGGACCAGACCTACAACACCCCGGCGCTGGCCACGATCTTCCTCGCCGTGCACCAGATGGAGTGGATCAACCAGAACGGCGGGATGCTCTTCTCCGCCGGGCGCAGCGAGGCCAACGCCAAGGTCATCTACGACTGGGCCGAGGCGTCGGACTACGCCACGCCGTTCGTCGCCGACCCCGCCCGGCGCTCGAACGTGGTGGCCACCATCGACCTCGACGACTCGGTGGAGGCGACCACGGTCTCGGCGGTGCTGCGCGCCAACGGCGTCGTCGACACCGACAGCTACCGCAAGCTCGGCCGCAACCAGCTGCGCGTCGCCCTGTTCCCGGCGATCGACGCGGACGACGTCCGGCAGCTGACGCGCTGCATCGACCACGTGGTCGACGAGCTGCGCTCCGCCTGAGCGACGCCGGACCCCGGCGAGACCGCTCCGACGAGGTCGCTCAGACCAGGAGCAGCGCGCCGGCAGCGACGGCGGCGGCGCCCACCCCGAGGCGGATGGTGCGGCGATCGCGGATGACCGTGCCGACGCCGACCCCGGCGACGTGCAGCAGGACGGTCGCGACGAGGAAGCCCGCCACGTAGGTGATCGGGTGCACGGAGGTGGGCGCCTCGGCGCCGTGGGCGTGGCCGTGGGCGAGCCCGGCGGCGCCGAGCAGGGCGAGCAGCGGTGCCAGGTGGCGCCCCCGGAGCTCCACGGCCGCGGCGATGGCGACCCCGAGGAGCAGCACCGACGCGGCGATGGCGACCTCGGCACCGGGCAGGGGCACCCCGGCCATGCCGGCGGCGCCGCCCAGGGCCATGCCGCCGACGAACGCGGCGGGCGCCAACCACACGGAACGACCGCGCGCCGTGGTGGCGGCCACGATCCCGACGGCCACCATGGCGAGCAGGTGGTCGATCCCCGTGATGGGGTGCCAGAACCCGTCGCCCGCGCCGGTCACCGGATGACCGGTGTGGGCGGAGGCGGGAGCGGCCACGAGGAGGACGCCACCAAGGGCGCCGCCGACGGCGAGGAGCGCGGTGCGCACGGTCGAGTTCGTCATGGCGGCACCGTACCCCGGCCCTCGGCGGCACCTGGCCCAAAACCGACGGATCCGCCGCACGCGACACCCGGGGGGAGGAGTGGGTGGCACTGCGACGGATCCGAAGCCCGGAGACCGGAAGGTCCCAGGCTACCTCGTTCGAGGGTGCGCTTCTCCGGGCCGAAACCGACCGCGGGTCGCCGATTCAGCCCTTGGCGGCGGCGAAGCCCCGCTCGAGGTCGGCGACGATGTCGTCGATCGACTCGAGCCCGACCGACAGGCGGACCAGCCCCGGATCGACGCCGGTGGTCACCTGCTCGGCCTCGGTGAGCTGGCTGTGGGTGGTGGACGCCGGGTGGATGGCGAGCGAACGGACGTCGCCGATGTTGGCCACGTGGCTGTGCAGGGTGAGGCCCTCGACGAACTTCGCGCCCGCCGCCTTGCCGCCGGCGATCACGAACGCCGGCACCGAGCCGAAGCCCTTGCCGCCGGTGATTCCGCTGGCCCGCTCGTGCCACGGCGAGTCGGGCAGGCCGGCGTACTGCACCCGCTCCACCTGGGGGTGGCCGGCGAGGAACTCGGCCACGGCCTGGGCGTTGGCGTTGTGGCGCTCCATGCGCAGGCTCAGCGTCTCGAGCCCCTGGAGGAGCAGGAACGAGTTGAACGGGCTGATGGCGGCGCCGATGTCGCGCAGCAGCTGGACGCGCGCCTTGATGACGTACGAGCCGGCGCCGAGGGCGGGCCAGTACTGGAGGCCGTGGTAGCTCGGGTCGGGCTCGGTGAACATCGGGAACTTGTCGTTCTGCGAGAAGTCGAACGAGCCGCCGTCGAGGATCAGCCCGCCGATCGAGGTGCCGTGGCCGCCGATGAACTTGGTGGCGGAGTGCACCACGATGTCGGCACCGTGCTCGAACGGGCGCACCAGCCACGGGCTCGCCACCGTGTTGTCGACGATGAGCGGGACCCCGTTGGCGTGGGCCAGGTCGCTCACCGCCGCGATGTCGAGGACGTCGTTCTTCGGGTTGCCGATCGTCTCGCCGTAGAACGCCTTGGTGTTCGGCCGCACCGCGGCCGCCCACGCATCGAGGTCGTCGGGGTCGTCGACGAAGGTGACGTCGATGCCCATCTTCGGCAGCGTGTAGTGGAACAGGTTGTAGGTGCCGCCGTACAGCGAGGCGCTCGCCACCACGTGACTGCCGGCCTCGGCCAGGTTCAAGATCGCAAGCGTCTCGGCGGCCTGGCCCGACGCGACGGCGAGGCAGCCCGGCAGGCCCACGGCCGTGGCGGTGGCACCCTCGAGCGCCGCCACCCGGCCCTCCACCACGCCCTGGGTCGGGTTCATGATGCGGGTGTAGATGTTGCCGATCTCGGACAGGGCGAACAGGTTCGCCGCGTGCTCCGAGCTGCGGAACTGGTAGCTCGTCGTCTGGTAGATCGGCACGGCCCGCGACCCGGTGGTGGGGTCGGGCTCCTGGCCGGCGTGGATCTGCTTGGTCTCGAATCCCCAGGTGTCGGTCATGGCGCGCACCCTAGCGCCCAATCCCGACCGAACCGGTCAGGAATGAGGTGGACGGCCAGGCTGGATTCGGGCCGGCCCGTGCCGATGGGAGCCGGTGGCGCGTCCCCTCCCCCGGCACCTCGCCGTGGCCCTCCACGCCACGGCCGCCCTGCTGTGGTTCGGCGCGTTCAGCTTCTACGTGCGCGTCTGGCTGCAGCCGCGAGACGCCACCGGCGAGCTGCTCGACTGGGCGAGGGCCACCGTCGACGGCACCAGCGCCGCGCCCTACCAGTACCGGGTGCTCGTACCGCACCTGCAGGTGTGGCTCCACGACCACGTCGGCTGGTCGGGGGCGGCGGCGCAGGGTGCGATCGACGCGGTCGCGCTGGCGGTCGGCATCGTGGCGATCGCCGCCATCCTGCGGCGGCTGCACCTGGAGGTCTGGACGCTCGCCGTCGCCGCCTACGGCGCCGCGCTGTCGATCGGGCTGGTCTGGTGGGGCAAGTCGGAGTCGATCACGGCGTTCGCCGCCACGTCGGTGGCGGTGTGGGCGATCGGCGAGGAAGGCCGACGCCGCTGGTGGGCGCTCGGCCCCGCCGCCCTGGTGCTCGCGGGGACCCGCACCGACCTCCTCCTCGCGCTCGGCGTGGCGCTCCTCGCCCGGTGGGCCTGGGCCGGACGACGCCGCGGCGACGCGCTCGCGGGCGTGGCGGTCGGCGCCTTCGGGGTCCTGGCGACGGTCGCGCTGAAGGCGGCGTACCCCGACGCGGCGTACCCGGTGGCCGTGGTGCAGGTGGCCCACAACCTCCAGCCGATGGTGCTGCTGACGCTCCTGGCCTTCGTGGCGCCGGCGCTCGGCCCGTGGCTGCTCACCGATCGCGAGCCAACGGTGCACCGCGCCCTCGAGGTCCATCGCGCCACCGTCGTCCCCGCCCTCGCCCTGGTCGCCGCCGAGGTCGCATCGCTGCTCGTGGTCGGCCGGGTGGAGGAGGTCCGCCTCTTGTTCCCGCTCGCCGGCTCCCTCGGGGTGCTCGCCGTGCTCGGCTGGCGCGCCGCGCTCGCCCCCTACGTCGGCAGCCCGGT
>ERZ795053.3229-NODE-3229-length-18746-cov-6.839869_pt1 | contig 18746 bp, 9 predicted proteins | sample MGYA00375137_ERZ795053 | MGnify/ENA primary metagenome ERZ795053 (study PRJEB30182, sample SAMN05720284) | activated sludge metagenome | isolation source: Anaerobic digester | place: Hong Kong | collected 2014-12-17 ...
ATCGATGGAGGCCTCACTTCTGACCAAACAACTGCATTTGTGAGTCTTAAAATCAAGGCCAAAGAAAACACCTTGCTGAATAAAGCATTATTCCTTGATGAATTGAATGAATCTTATATCCTTAATTCTAACTTAGATTTATTGGAGTTGAACGGTGGATTAAATGACGAGATCGCGGTTGGAACACATCAGATCGACGGGTTGGGTATAGTAAAGGTTTTCCCAAATCCTGCATCACAGTACACAGAGATTTTATTGCCTAATCAAAATTTGAGAGGGACATTTAATTTGTATGACAATTGTGGAAAATTAGTGAAGTACCAAACAAATATTTATTCCGGCATCAAAATTTCACTGGATGACATCAACACTGGTTTTTACATCTATAAAATAGATATTGATGGACATACTATCAATGGCAAATTAATTAAAAATTAATGATTTAATCACGGACGGGTATGGCGAGAATTGGCCATACCCGTCTCTATGTAACTTTCATAACAATTAAAAATAGTGAAAGTACCAATAGAATCTTTATATTTGTTGCATCAGAAGGATTGGAAACATATTATTGTTCTTTGCAGCAGGAATCGTCGTATTGCATACTCTCAATGTACACCTACATGAGGCAAGTTCGCATTCTGTTGAGCTGAAGGCTCATAAGTGTTCGCATTCAGGTTTTTTTCAACTGTTTTTACAGGCTCATAATCATTTAGAAAAACACCATCTTGAAGATTTTAACATAGCAGGTAATGAAACAGTTGTTTTTCAACATATTTCAGCATTACCATCAGAAAATCAACTGATTACAAACGGCAACTTGACACCTCATTCTGTCAATAATTATATTATTTCCACTTTTTTTAGAAAAAATACACACCCAAATTATTACAAACTTCGGGGTCCACCGACCATGTCTTAGAGTAATTCTCAATGCTTTGATGGTGGCCTTGCATGTGAGGGAGCCAGCATAGTTCTGAGGATTTCTGTGCTACATTTAATAAGTTTTTTATTAAGACCTTAATGGATTCATTAATTGACCATTGATCACTTAAGTAATAATTATGACATACAGTATTTTAAAATTTAGCATAAAAAACAAGCTTCTCATATTTATATTGGTGACTGCAATAGTGGGGTTTGGCATTTTCGCGGCTTTAAACATAAGCGTGGGTGCTGTACCGGATATTACCAACAATCAGGTTCAGATTATTACAACCTCTAGAAACCTTGGGACGCAGGATGTTGAGCGGTTTTTGACCAGCACGGTAGAACTAGAGATTGGCAATTTGCCTGGAGTTGAAGAAATTCGGTCGGTCTCTAAGTTTGGACTTTCGGTGGTGACCGTCGTGTTTAGTGATGATATGGACACCTATCTACCTCGTCAATTGATACAGGAAAAACTCAATGCGATCAAAGAAGCCATTCCGGCAGGATTCGGCGAGCCCTTTATGGGTCCCATTTCTACGGGATTGGGAGAAATATATCAATACACCTTAGATGTAAAACCCGATTTCAAAGACCTTTATTCACTGGAAGAATTGAGGACCATACAGGATTGGATGGTAAAAAGACAATTGTCGGGGATTCCCGGTGTGGTCGAAATCAACACTTGGGGAGGAAAACTCAAACAATATGAGGTGGCGCTGAATCCTCAAAAATTATCCACTCTTGATGTGACGGCTTTTGAGGTTTTAAATGCCGTAGAAGAAAACAACAGTATCGTAGGCGGCGGTTATATTGAAAAAGATAATGAAAGCTATTTTATTCGGGGCGAAGGCTTGGTGAATGGAGTAGAGGAGATATCGAATATCGTCGTCAGTCATCGGAATCATCTTCCCATTTATGTAAAGGATGTGGCTGAGGTTAAAATGGGTTTTGCCAATAGATTTGGAGCCATTACTGGAAATGGGGAAGGCGAAAAAGTCATGGGTCAAATCATGATGCTCAAAGGAGCTGATTCGAAAATGGTCATCGAAAATGTAAAATCCAGAATTGCCGAAGTGCAAAAATCTCTGCCAAAGGGAATTTTCATTAATCCCATCGTAGAACGTAGCGAACTCATAGGCCGAACGAGTTTTACCATTTTTGAAAACCTCATTTTAGGATGCTTGATCGTGGTGTTTGTGGTGATTTTTTTGTTGGGTAATTTCCGCTCGGGACTCATCGTTTCATCCGTGATTCCGCTTAGTTTATTGTTTGCACTTTCATTGATGTATATTTTTGGCATCGATGCCAATTTAATGAGTCTTGGCGCCATTGATTTTGGTATCATCATTGATGGGGCGGTCATAATTGTAGAATATATTTCTTATAAAATTACGCAATCATTTCGGTTAGAAAATCAATATTCCAAGCACGAAATGAACCAGTCCGAAAAAGACAGAATAACACTAGAAGGCGCTTATAAAATGATGAATTCGGCCGTTTTTGGCCAATTGATCATCATCATTGTGTTCATCCCTATATTATCCTTAGTTGGGGTTGAGGGTAAGATGTTCAGACCCATGGCACTTGCCTTTTGCTTTGCTTTGATAGGCGCCATAATTTTGTGTTTTACCTATGTTCCGGTTATGTCCTCATTATTTATTAAGCCTGAGACTACCGCGAAAGAGACGATTTCTTCCAAAATGATGAAATTTCTTGACCGCATTTACAACCAAAGCATCCACCTAGCCATGAAATTAAAATACGTGGTTTTGAGTTTGACTCTCTTAATGTTCTTTGTGGCTATGTTTATTTTTTCAAATTTAGGTGGTGAATTTGTGCCAACACTAGATGAAGGCGATTTTGTTATTCAACCGGCACTTAAAACCGGAACTTCTCTATCTGAAACCATTCACACAATCACCAAAATGGAACAACTTATTATGGAATTTCCCGAAGTTGAGAAGGTCGTGAGTAGAATCGGTGCGGCCGAAGTGCCTACCGACCCCATGAGTATGGAAGAGTCTGATGTCATTATTAAACTCAGACCCAAGAAGGAATGGAAAAACACGCAATCCAAGGATGAATTGGCAGACTTGATTAAGGAAAGATTGGCTCTTTTGCCCGGAGTCGAGATAGAATTTACTCAACCTATTGAAATGCGATTCAACGAGTTATTAACCGGTACTAGAGCCGATATTGCCATCAAAGTATTCGGTGAAAACCTAGAGGTATTGAATGATTTAGGTTTAAAAATTAAGGAAGCCGTCGAGGATGTGGAAGGTGCTTCTGATGTAATTCTTGAAAAAACCGTGGGATTGCCACAAATCAACATCGTGTACAATCGCGATAAAATAGCGCAATATGGAATGAATATCAATGAAATCAATCGATTGGTACAGTTGGCATACTCAGGTATGGATGCCGGTAAAATATATGAAGGTGAAAAGCAATTTGACATTGTGTTACGCTATGATACGGACGTAAGAAGCAATATTGAACAAATTAAGGAATTGCAAGTGCTTTTGCCCGGTGGAAGTAAAATGCCTCTAAAGGAATTTGCCGATATAAAATTTACGGATGGTCCTGCAAAGATCTCTCGCGATGATGCTAAAAGGCGGGTCGTGGTAAGCGTGAATGTCAGGAACAGAGATTTGGAGTCTGTCGTGGTTGATTTGCAGAAAAATATCAAAGAAAAAGTCAACATTCCTGCAGGTTATCAAATCAAATATGGTGGTCAATTTGAAAATCTCAATGAGGCAAAAGCACGGTTATGGATTGTCGTTCCTATAGCATTATTTCTTATATTTCTGATGCTGTATTTCGCATTCAAAAGTTGGAAAATAGCCTCTCTCATCTATACGGCTATTCCATTGGCAACGATAGGAGGCATTATCTTTTTACAATTGAGAGGCATGCCGTTTAGCATATCTGCGGGAGTTGGATTTATTGCACTTTTTGGAATTGCAGTTCTCAATGGTATTGTCATGATTGAGCATATCAGAGAAAAAATGGAAAAAGATACAAGCAGTTCGTTTCAGGAAATTGTCATACAAGCCGCTCGTGAACGATTAAGACCTGTCTTGCTGACGGCTATTTCTGCGGCATTGGGATTTTTGCCAATGGCTATTTCCACGTCTGCAGGAGCTGAAGTCCAAAAACCACTTGCTACGGTAGTCATTGGCGGATTGGTATCCGCAACTCTGCTTACCTTGATTGTACTACCAATACTTGTCGTTTTGTTTTTAAACAACCAACATGTAAAAACTGGAAAGTATACTGCCATTTTGGTTTTGATTATGATCTCCATGAATGTCAATGCTCAAAAAAGCTATCATTTATCCGATTTGATTGAAATCAGCAAATCACAGGCTCCTCATTTACAAATTCTCAATCAAGAAATATTGAAATGGGAAGCACAAGCCAATAATTCAAGGCGATTTGATAAAACCGAATTTTATATGGCTCGAGATGGATATAACCTGGATGAGCAAGGCAATATTGTCAATCAGTTTGGTGTTTCTCAAAATTTTAAACTGCCGGGATTTCAACGTGATTATAAGCAATGGTTATTGAATAGGAAATCTATGGCTGAGACCGAACTTTCTTTAGCGAGATTGAGCACTGAAAAGCAATTGAGAAAATACTACAATGATTGGCAAGAAGCGGTGATTCTCATTGAGGCTTATTCTATGCTGAAGGATATGTACAGCCAAATTTCAGAAAAGGCAAAATTGCGGTTAAAGTCCGGGGATGTCACTTCTCTGGAAGCAGAATTGTCTGATTTTGAAGCCAATGATGCCACTTTTGAATTGCAATCTCTTTCACTGCGTAGAGACACTTTAGTTATGGCAATGTATAGATATTCAGGACTGGATGCCGACGATGTATTAATTAATGACGACTTTGTCTTTTATAACTTTGACACCCTAGGTCATAGTGACGTGGATACGTGGATAATGACGAAATATCAAGGACTAAGGGAGGACAACCAATTGGAATTTAGTGTCAATAAAAACAATTACAAACCAGAGTTAGGTATAGAGTATTTTCTGAGTAGTGCATTGGCTTCCAATAAGGAGTGGAGACATGGATTTTCGGTTTCTGCTGCCATAAATTTGTTTGATAACGAATCAAAGGGACTAAAACAAGTCTCTCAGATTAGGGAAGAGCAACTCAATATGTCACTTTTTAATGAGCAAATACGTAGAAAGCAAAATGTCAAAGCACTCAACCTACAATTAAATCAATTGAAAACTCAGCTGGATTATTATACGAAAAAGGGGGTAAACCTTTCTGATGATATAAATCAAAAAGCCACTTTGGCATTTGAGAATCAAGAAATTAATTATCTCCAATATTTCCAATTAATTCAAAAATCCATCGAGATTCGGATAAAGCAGATTCAGCTTCAAGCGAAATATAATAGCATCTTGATTGATAGAAATTTTACAATTAATTAAAATTCAATTTTTTAGAAAAATGACAACTCATAAATATATTTTACTATTATCACTCATTCTTATTACCCTAATATTCAGCTGTAAAAACGAAGGCGCTGGTGAAACCATGATGAAACAAGAGCCTGAAAGTCGTTTCATAACAGTCAGTAAGGAGCAATTCGACTATAATGAGATGAAGCTTGCCAAGGTGGAATTAATTGAATACTCAAATACCTTGCAACTCAATGGCAATGTCATACTCAACACCGGAGCCACCGCCAATATCAGCAGCCCGATGGCAGGTAAAATCACTGGATTAAAAACCAGAATTGGCGAATACGTGAGGAAGGGAGAAACGTTATTCAGCGTACAAAATCTTGAACTGATACAGATGCAGCAACAGTATTTGGAACTCGAGTCACAGATGGCCGTTTTTGAAGAAGAATTTGCAAGAAAAGAAAATTTATACAAAGAAAATGTGGTGGTTAAATCTGATTTTCTACAGGCAAAACAGAAGTTAGATGACACAAAAACTCGTATTAAATCCATGGAAAAGCAATTCGAAGTTCTAAATGTAAGCCCCAGCGGTGTCAACGCAAATAATCTCAGCTCGACCATATCTATCACAGCACCCATAAGTGGTCAGGTAGCGGAAGTATCGATTACTAACGGTGAATATGTCATGCCGGATCATAGTCTTATGAAGATAATCAATCCCTCGGATTATGAAATCGAAGTAGGGATTACACAGGATAAAATGAGTCAAATTAAAAAAGGTCAAGTAGCTCGCATTTTCCCTAACGCTAATGAAAATGGAGTCGCCATAGGTCAAGTGGCGAGGATCGTACAAGACATCGACATGGAAGACAAAACGATGAAAGCTTACATCACCACAAACGGAAATCAAACGACGAATCTTGTTCCTGGTAGTTATGTCAGGGTTTCACTGGTATTGGGAGATTCCACGCAGCCCGGTATCGAAGAACAAGCAATCATCGATTATTATGGTAAAGATGTGCTATTGGTCTTAGATAAACAAGATGAAAACAACTACTACTTCGAAGCGCTTCCAGTCCGGAAGGTCGGAATATCGGGCTCAAAAGGCATTATTGATAAGGACATGGATGGAAAGGAAATACTGGTCAATGGCGGTTTCCAACTGATGCAATAAGTTGAGGGAAATGTTGTTAGACGGATAATTTATAGCATTTGGATGCGACATGGTAAATAAATTTGAACCCAATGGTTGAATAATAGTGTCTAAATCTTAACTTGTGATGCTATTTTACAACTTCATATTAGAAATCTATGAAAAATCGAATTTACCTCATTGGGATATATTGCCTTACAATGTGTATATCGGCTATTTCTCAGAAAGCAGATTTAAATCTTTTCATAAAAGAAACTCAAAAAACGGACTCGAAAACGGGTAGTAATATCGGAAAAGCTTGAAGATTATTAGTGGCAACTGAATTACCAAAATACCTTTTCACCTCGCGGCGCTTGGGGTTTAGAAACTGGCGAGATGGCGACTTGGAGGAATTCGCAGCGATGAATGCAGATTCGTCGGTCATGGAATTTTTTCCATTTCACTTGACAACTGCAGAGACCGATCAATTTATGCAGAGACTCCGCCATGATTTTGATACGCATGGATATTGCTATTATGCAGTAGAAATGTTGGATAGCTGTGAGTTTATTGGATTCATTGGCTTGTCATATCAAGATTATGCTTCAGAATTTAATCCGTCAACAGATATTGGATGGAGACTGAAGAAATCATCTTGGGGTCAAGGCTTCGCTACGGAAGGTGCCACGAGATGCTTGGCCTATGCATTTGAGGAGTTAAATTTGGATGCAGTGACTTCTGTATGCACCATTTCTAATCACAAATCAGAACAAGTGATGAAAAAAATAGGCATGAGAAAAATGGGAGAATTCAACCACCCTAAGCTTAAAGATTACCCGGAATACGAAAAATGTATGTGGTACATAATTTCAAAATCGGATTTCAAAAACAACTTTTAAATTTCATGAAATCATGATTAATGATTTATTATTCTTAGTAGGAGTAATAAATTTTATTCTATTAATAATCGCAGTCGTACACCCTATTGATGCCTTTCCATTAGTAAATTATACCCTGATTTTAGGTTTTAGTTTGTTATTCTTTACAAATTATTTAAGAAAAGAATACAAAGGATAACTTCCCAAGATTCAACTATAAAAAATCAGGTTCCGCATCAGCGGATTTGTTTTTCATAATTGCGGCAATGATAAGAGCGATAATGGCACCCGGAAAAATCAGACGTATAAAATAATCTTTCACAAAACCAAAAACAGAGTAAGTATCTTGCTTGTCTATTGCTTCTAATGCTTTTTCAACAGCATCTTCGCCTAGAAATCCACTCATTTTTTCTATAGCTTCTTTGGCTATTTCAATAGCCATGTCCATCAATGTAGGGTCAATAAAATGCATCATGATGTATGCAAATATGGTAGCGATTAATGTACCCACTACGTAAGTTAGCCAACTTTGGCCAAAAGCACCCTTAAATGAAATACTTCCTAAATTGAATTTTTCTTCTTTAACCGCCATAACCATCATGACGATATATAGAACAAAACCTAACCAACTGGCCCATGTCAAGTAAAACCTTGGAGAGATGAAATAAGACACAAGACTAATAATTATTAATCCTAGCCCTAGGTATAACCCATATTTAGTAAAAGTTGGCATTTTAGTTTAATTTTTGTTCTAATGTAAAATTACAAATTTTAATTAAATATCAAATCACTTTTTAGCACACTACCCAATACCTTCCCTTTAAATACCTTTCCAAGGTGACTGCTATTTTGTGAATTGCTACCACTTCTAGAGTACTCGAAAGACTCATCAGGATCAAAAAATGTTATATTTACTTCTTGACCTTCGGCTATCGGTCGCAGCTCCCGACCTAAGCATTTTGCCGGGCCATAGCTCAATTTATCAATCAATAACTCTAGACTCAATTGACTACGATTGTTCATCACTGAAAATACAGTTTCAAGACCTAAACTTCCTGCCGTAGCATAAGGGTATTCCAACTTTTTCAGTTCCTCTTCCAGTGGTGTATGATTGCTCACGATGGCATCGATGGTATCATCCACAAGGCCTTTGAGCAATGCTTTTTGGTCCGTCGGTCGGCGCAATGGTGGATTCAACTTTCTGTTAGAGTCAAAATTGATTAATGATTCATCCGTATCCGTAAGATTTTGAAAAGATACCGTCGAGAGCAAATCCAATCCTGCTTTTTTAGCAGATTTTATGTCATTGAGTGATTTTTGACTGCTTATGGTGTGGATAATGAGCCTGCCTCCTATTTCCTTGAGAATCGAAATATCTCGTTTCACGCTGACCTCTTCAGCCACATCAGGACTTCCATGAAAACCCAATTTAGTACTCATTACGCCTTGGTGCATCTGGTCGTCGCCTCGCAGGGATTTGTCATTAGAGTAATGAATGATGGTGCCGTTGAATTGCTGACTATAAAGCAAGGCTCTTTCAAGTAATTCTGCATTGTTAATGGATCTCATGCCATCGGAGAAAATTTTCACTCCATGCTGGTTGAGGTCAATCATTTCCGTGATATCCTTACCTTCTCTGGCTGCACTCAACGCGGCTATGGGCTCTATCATGATGTGATGATTGGCACTTCTTGACATAAGGAAATTCACATCACTCTTGTTTTGTATGGTGGGCTCGGTCGTGGGGAAAGGAGCAAGGCAGGTATATCCGCTTTTTCTTGCAACCCGAACCAAAGTTTCGAAGGTTTCTCGCTGCTCATTGCCGGGATCATTTAGCATGGTTCCTATGTCAATCCAACCCGGCGAAAGGTGCAGATTTTTGCTTTTAATGACATGATTAGCCTCTTGCTTTATTGTTTTTGCAATCTTACTAATCTGACCATTTTCTAGCAAGACATCGCAATGTTGCAAGTGAAATCTGGAATTTCGGTCAATGATTTTTGCATTTTTAAATAATACCTTCATAGATCTAAGTTTATGAATTATTAAATTTCAATGAGTTAGATAAGTCAATGTTTTTGGAATATCTTACTCTCACCTATCTGGAATTAACTATGCCAAAAACGCAATAAGAGTGATTCAATACCCAAAAAGAGGAGTGCCAATATCAAACACCAAATCCATAGGCTCATGCCCTTATCTTTATCATGGATGCTTTCTTTAATATTTGCGGTCTCTGACTTGTCGAAAATATTGAGATCCGTTGCTTTGATTTTTTCTTTGAGGCCATCGATGTCTATCAATGTCGGATCCGATTCGAGGCGATCGTAATTGAATGCAATGTTTTTAATGGTTTGATTATCAAGCGTCAATTCTGCAAACCCGGCGTTTTCCACTTCATTATTCAGGTCGAGCAATACTCTTTTACCAAATTTAGTTTGACCCGGAATAAACTCTTGATCTGTTTTTATTTTAAATAGACTGTTTTCTTTAACATTGGCGGCATCTACTTCTAAGAAATTATCTTGGCCTATGGTGTATGCCAGCTTTTCCGGTTTTACTTTCGCCAAAACCATTTTGTACAACATTGGAATAAATATCTCACCGACTTGCGATAGATCATTGTACTTGGTACTCAATGGTGAGGAGCAAAAATAGAGGATACCTTCACCAAAAGTCGTTTTGCTCAGAAAACTTGTATTGTCCCGAAAAGTCAGAAGATTTTCGTCCAATTTGTTCTGAAATTTAGTCCGGGCATAATGCAAGCTCGTTTTTGGGAGTTTGAGATTATTGGTGATTCTGTCAAATACATCATTAAAAATGAATTCTTCGGTGTTGATTTTACTTACTTCAAGTTCTGAACCCTCTTTTGCGATGAGGGTGTTGCTCTTAAAGCTATTTAAAAGGTTGTTATAACTATTGATATCTGCTTTGTCAGATGGGAAAACCAATAATTTGCCTCCGGTTTCCACATATTTTTTTAGCTCGGCAATCAGACCGGAACTGAGTTGGTCTAATTCATTTAAAATAATTAGATTAAAGGTATTGAATGCCTGATAATTGATCTGAGAGGCAGGCATATTTTCCAATTCAAAAAAGTGAATCCCTTCAAAACTTTTAGTGATGTATGGGTTAGGAACGCTTTGATTAATTGCCAATACTTTGACCTGATTCGCCACATCGAATGATATATTATAACTATCGTCAAAACTGATGGCTCCATCATTTATTTTTACTACGACCTCGTGATTTCCAGTCTTAAAGAGTGGAATAGAAACCGTATCAATCACCGACGTTTTTGCCGGAATATCCAGAGTAGAAATAGGCTTCTCTTCTCCATCTTTGGCGTAGCTTAGTATCATACCATTGGCATCTTCGAGCGAGAGATTGGAGACCCTAATCAAGAGAGTATTATTTTGATCTACCATGGGAATTTGGGATTCAAACCACACACTGTCAATGCTGACATTTTTTTCGACCACCGATTGTATAGGCACTAGATTTAGCTCGAAAGTGCTATCCTGTAAGTCAAAATCATCTACAATGCTACTTTGAAAATCAGAAAGTACGTAGGCTATTTTATTGTCATTGCTATTGTGGAGCAGTTGTTTTTGTCTGTTGATTATGCGGGACATGGTTTTGGCCGATGGTGTCAGTTCGATTTCGTCTAACATGTTGATGGCATCATCTTTTGACAGTAATCGCTGTTGCTTTCCAGCAAATTCATTGCTCAATATCTGAAATCTATCATCATCTGAGTAGGAATTAATGATTTCCAAGGCTTTATTTTTGGCAATAGGAAGTAAGGGGGTGTTGCCTTGAGTTGCTGACATGCTAAAACTATTATCCACAAAAATACTGATGGCACTTTTTCCTTGTTTGGCGTCGTTTTTTAAGGGAATAAAAGGCTTTGCAAAAGCAAATACTAAAAAGGTAAGCGCCAACATTCGACTTAGCAACACCAATAAATTTTTCAATTTATTGCGAGCACTGGTTTCTTCTTTTATCTCTTTTAGAAACCGGACATTGGTAAACAATACCTTTTTGAACCTCTTAAAGTAAAAAAGGTGGATGATTATCGGGATGGCTAATGCCAATAATGCCCAAAGAAATTGCGGATATAAAAACTGCATATTGGATGCAAAAATATAATCTTAGCTTTAATTAACGCTGATTAGAATAAATTAATATCTAACATTCTGTTAATATATCGGATTTGAAGGAAATGTTAAATAAAATTAAAACTACTAAATCATACGTCGAACAATCAAGAATTCGTTATTTTAATGGCTGAAAAGAAAAATAAACAAGTGTTTTAAGGTGTAATATTTATCAATCCATGAAAAAAATATTGGCCATATCCGTTTTAATTTGGGCTATGTATCATGCCATAGTATTGATGTTTTTGACACTTGGTTATAGGTTGAGTTTTAGTAATATACTCGCGGATCAATCATTTTTTATTGAAAAATTGGGTTCGTACTCCTATTTAGAAAGTGGCGGTGGTTTTTATCCGTTTTTTACTGCCTTGGCCTTGATAGTTGGATTATCTGCGTTGATTTTTTTTCTTTTTAATGATAAATTGAATTATCATCGCCTCTTAAAAAGTATCTCGATATTCGCTCGGAGCATACTGGCGGTAATGCTTCTCAATGTTGGTTTAAACCACGTTTTTGGATTAGAATATAATGTCCCTAATGCGGCCGTTCTCAACACGAAACTAGAGGACATGTCCACCTACAGTTTGCGGTATTATACCTTGGGATTATCTGATAATTATGTCAAATTCATGGGTACCATGTATATACTCGCCGCATTTAGTATGTTGAATCGTCGGCTGTCCATCTATGGCGCTTCGATATTGTTGTTCCTTTCGGCGCAGACATTTTTTCTCAATAATTCGTTGAAATTGAGTCTGGCTGCTAGTTCATGGTGGTCATCGTGGTGTCCGATGATATTATTGGCTTCTCAATATGAAATTTGGAAGTTCGAAAAGGAAAAAATGCCAAGCTCGGTGACTCGGTCTGGTGAGATGGATTTATTGCTAAAAACTCTAAAATGGGTGTTATTCTCAGCAGCATTGGTATGGATGATTTCTGCTAAAAATCGAAAAAGTATCGAAAAGGAGAAGACCACAGCCTCTTATTTTTTTCCTAACAAACATAATATCTATAACATGCATCGGTACCGCGACAGTGTCGAACTCGAGTACTTTTGCGATGTAAAATCATGGGATGCCATCTATCAATCAGGAGAAAATTTGGTCACCATTGTGAATAAGGACAACAGCTCACAGACCTATGGCTTCTCTCACTTTGAGGACATTCATGCCATAAAGTTGGTGCCGAAAGATATCGGTGAAGATTCTTTGACACTGAATTATGAAATTATCAAGCCTGGCCGATATTTATTTTATGGTAACCATGGAGAGGACAGTTTGAGATTTGTGACTGAAGAGCCGCATTCCCACATTTTTGACGAAAAGACAAACATTTATACAAGAGCTACCATAAAAAACGAAGTTCGTTAAAGTAGAATAAGAAAATTAATTCTCATGGTCTCAATTATTGTACCGAGCAAGGTGTATATATATAAAAACGCCAAGACACTAATAACAATTAATTTAATATGTTAAAGTTTGACGCCATTCCAATATTTTGTTTTATGTTGCAGACGATTTAAAGCTTTAAAGTATCCCAAAATGACCTTTGTATGGTCTATTTCTTTTTTAAAACCGATAAGCACCCCTTGTAAGGTTTATTTTGATTGGGGTTTATAATCAAAATAATTTTGCATCATTGTTTATCATATTTATTTATGAAATCTTTATTTTTAAAATTTAATTCTGCCCATACTCAATTTTTAAGAGTATTATTTCTTGCTTTGTTCATTAATTTTAATATTGGAAATAGCCAAGATAGCAATGAATGTGGTTTTCCTGACCCTCCAGAAGAACTGGCTATTGGTTCTGGAGTTTATTGTGGCAACAATCCTAATCCATCTATTGATTATGGAAATTATTTTTATATTCCTGAAGAAAATGACCCTTTGCTTTATGTTAGAGTTAATGTGCATATTATGCAATTTTCAGAAGATGAGCCTGGGAATTTTACTAATAGTACTACGGATATTGCATTATTGCATAATTTGATAAATAATGAAGCTAATGACGAAGTATTAGGGAGATCTGGAATTGCTGAACAATGTGAAGGAATAGATACCAATGCCCCGTTGATGGTGGATTCAAAAATTAGATTTGTTCTAAATAATATTTATTTCCATGTAGATCCTGTGGGATATTCAAATGACGGGTCGTATTATAATAAATACTGTTATAACAACTACGTAGCAAATAATCCTGATATAAGTAAGGATATGAATATTTTCTTTTGCGTTATTGACAATACAACAGTTGGTGGATACGGTCCGGGGTATTATGGCGAAAGTTCTAATTATATAATGATGATTAATAAATTTCAAGTCCTTCAATCGGGTGGATCTGGAAATAACACTTGGGATTTAGCCAGATCGGTTGTTCATGAATTTGGTCACTGCATGGGATTATTGCATTCTTGTCTCTCTTCACAACAACAATTGTTCAATTATGAATGTCTACCTCCATGTGGATGGATTCCAACATCCTCAAACCACAATATGTCATATAATAATACGAGAACCTATATGTCTCCATTACAATTTGCCCATATGAGACGCCTTTTATTGACCTCTTGGAGAGAGAAACTTTTGGTTACGCCTATTCAATCTTATAAAGATTTTAGCCTGACAACTGATTATTCGATAGATGAGAATGAACAGGTACATTATCTTGGAAACATAATTGTCAAGCAAGGGGCAACGCTTATAGTAAAGGGAATACTCAAAATGTATAAGGATAAAAAAATAATTGTTGAGCGAGGAGCAAATCTGATTGTAGATGGTGGACTAATAACATCTTGCGACGACCCTTGGCAAGGCATTGTAGTAGAAGGAGATGCTGCGAGCAATTCTCAGGTGAATGCGGGCAAGGTGGAACTCATGAACGATGCAGTGATAGAAAATGCCAATGTCGGGGTCAGTATGTATCCTACTCACATTGCATGGCCCAATACTACTGACTATTACGGTGGAATAGTAGCAGCGAATAATGCCACCTTCAGAAACGGTAAAAAAGCAGTCGAATTCATGAAGTATGGAGTTGGATATACTCCTGATCTAAGCTCTTTTACAGACTGCACATTTGAAAACATGAGCAAATCTGCTATTACGATATGGGCAGATAATGGGATTGAATTTGATAATTGTAGTTTTACGAATATTGCCGAAAATGGCATCGGAGCTTATGACTCTGAAGTGTTAGTTCACAATGGTTGTGAGTTTATAAGTAACGATATTGGCGTAAATCTGTACAATACTTTTCCTAATTTGGTATCTTCTTCTATTGGTTTTGAATCGGATGATTCCAATGAATTTACCTGTACCACTAATGGTGTCTATGCCCTTGCTACGGCAGGAATTGAATCTTTAGATTTACAAAACAATATCATTTATGGAGGAAGCGAGGGTGCTAAATTCTCAGGTATATCATTGTTTAATGTACGCAATAATGACATACTAGGGTCTGATATAGGCGTGGATCTCTTGAGCACTGGCGAATGGAATAGCGATGTACATAGCAATCAGATTGCTTCTTCAAGAAATGGAAGTGAGGCAACTTATATTAATAAATTTGTAGAATATCTTAACAATTGTTTTCAATATAGTAGTAGCACGGACATTCTTGTAAATGCTGGAGAAATATACGTCAAACAAGGTAATCAAGATCTTGTAGCCAGCAATTGTTTTAGCCAAGGTGGCATACCGGAAATTGACAATACTGGAAATCCTCTTATCCAATATTTCATAAAAGATGGTGAGCCTATATCTTCTTGTAAGTATTCATCTAATTCAATTAATATTGAAATAAAAGCTATTTCAATTAATGATTATCCTAGTACTTGCGGTACCGGAAATATACAAAATATTATTAATACCAGCAGTATCTGTGGAGGACCATACAAAACCAAAGCAGAACTATTACAGGCTATCCAAGATATAGAAGCCGATATAAGTAACGTAGAAAATAATGGAACACTATCTCCTGCATACAAGATCTACTTGCTGGCAGTGTATAATCGATGCCTCAAAAAGCTCAAGGCTCAGGTCATCATTATTATACTAGAACCTAGACCAGGCACGGATGAAAATAGCCGAAAAGAAGAGGCCATTTCTTACTTGCTATCTCAGTCCGACTATCATTATCATGTATTCGCTTATGGCATGATGGTACGCTATGGAGAGTATCAAAGGGCAAGACAATTGTTAAATACTTTTAACCGCTCTATAGAAGCCCTAGATGACTTTGTGACGGTACAGTTGATTAACCTGGATTTTCTAGCTGCTACAGGCATCTATACCTTGTCTACCGGCGATAGATCGCTGCTCTACACTCTAGGTATGAAGACAGAACCACTCAACGGCTATGCCCGAGCAGTATATGAATTGTTAACCGGAGAGCACATAGAGCTAGATAAGCCCTCTAATAAAAACAATGTTCAGAATAGATATGCCTCTACGCAGGAAAGGGATGGTATAGTGTATAAATCCTATCCCAACCCGGTAAGTCATGGAATATATCATTTTTATACTAATACAGATATTATATACAATATTGATGTTAGATCTATCACCGGCATAGAAGTGTATTCACTCGATAATTGCAGTGATAAATCAGTCAATATAGATACCCGCGAGTGGGATAGCGGGGTTTACATTTTCTCTGTGAAAGACAAAGATAGTAAGCCGCTCTATCAGACTAAATTAGTTGTTTTACAATAGAAATATTATTCATGGGTAAGCAATACTAAAGTATTGCTTACCCTATTTTAAATAGAAAAAATCACATCGCCTTATGAAATATTTAATGCTGACATTAATAAACTTCATCATGGTTACAATGGCCAAGACCCAAGCGACTTTTTCTAAGTATTACGACCCTTTTAATCATTCTACAGAAGACGTTTATTCCTTGCAAGCTGACAATAGTACCATATACCTGTCAGGCAGGGGTCTGTGCAATGATTTTCAGGACAAGTGCTTTAAGTATGCTGCCATTGACTATAATGGCAACCTACTCACTGCTTACGAAAATGAAACCTTTGAGACGGGCTATGGATTTGCACAGGACAGCGATTATTTTTATATAGATGGTGGTAATGAACCATACAATACAAATGTCTTTTTATACAGAGCTAGCAAAGATGGTCAGAATCAGGAAATAATAAATTTAACAGAAAACTATCCTAAATATCAGTTTATTTTTAATAAAGGATTGGTTCAATTCAATGAATATATAATTGTATATGGAGGTTTTAGAGATTCCACTGACATTGGAAGTGATAATTTGCCCAAAGCAAAGGGTTATCAATTTTGGGTTAATAAGAGTGACCTAAGCATAGATACCTTGATGGTGGTAGAGCCACCACTCGACTTCTTGCGTCTTGACTGGGCAGAGGCGGATCACTCAGGCCATGTAGTATTTGCTTGTCATGTCACAGACACCATTACCTTACCAAATAAACTCTTTACATACAATGCACAGGTTCTACTAAAGTATGACCAAGAAAAGCAAGTGGTATGGGAATGGAAAACAAAGGACTTTCTCGCTGATGCTATATACTTAAGTGGAGAATTTACCATCCTAGACAATGACGACATCGTTATAAACTATCGAAGGAGTGATGATAACGACCTGCCGAGTTTGGTATGTATCGACACGATGGGTCATATACGGTGGTCTTACTTGTTATCTTTAAGGCCCTATGGCAAATATGCCATTACCCGTGTGCGGAGAACCCGCAATAATGACATCTTGATTACTGGTGAAGTTATCTCTGCAAAATATAATTTGCCAAATACAGGCTTTATCGCTAAGCTTTCAAAAGATGGAAAATTTCTATGGGAGCGATACTACGTGATAGAAAGAAATAAGCATAAATTAATTTCAGAGACTTACGAAAATTATCCCCTACTAGGTGCATTCCTTGACGTCATAGAGCTGCCTAATGGTCAGCTAGCCGCTGCCGGATCCATCGACAACTATTATGAAGACCCTGTACTTGGTCCCAGGACGGATTTTGATATGTGGGTTGTAAAAACGGACAGCGAGGGTTGCCTCACTCCTGGATGTGGTACCATACAAGAGATAAAAAATGGAGAGGTGCTACTTGATACATGTCTCTATGCCACAGGCAAGCACCAGTGGAATTACACCCCCTATTCAGAATATTGTGTAGAAAATACCCGAAATTATGCCATCATCGGGGATACACTAATCAAGAGCAGGTTCTGCTCTGTCATAGCAGCCATAGAGGATGGACATCCCATAGAAGAGAGCAAGCTAATACTATACAGTGAGTTTGACAAGGTCTTTTTTTACGAGCAAGATAGCTTTAAGCTTCTGTATGACTTTTATCCGGTACGAGACGAAATCGTCTCCTTCCACATTCCTCAGAATTATCAATATTATGACATCTCGGCCGATGCCGGTAATTATCAACCTTCGACTGATGAATATCAGTTCATCGTGGATTACGTCACCTTTGTCAAACTGGGGGATACCTGGTTAAGAAAAATTGTTAACCATCCTATACCCAACGCCAATGGTGAATGCCATGATATGGGAGACATCATAGAGTCTATAGGTGGCTCTCATGGTTTCTTAGGTCAGAAATGTCATGATGAGCAAGGGCTGGGCTGTGAATCCTTCTTGCGATGTTATACCAATGATACGACTTCATATCAAACGGTCAAAGAATGCGAAGTCTACAATGCACACCAGTTCGTCTCGGAGAGGAATTTATGGTATGTGGTGTCGTCATTTGATACTCCTCCCTACAACATTTCAAATATTTATACCTTTTCTGATTCGGACTCTCTAGTATTCAATGCTGACATCAATGATTATCGTAGGTATAGAGAGCTTCTTATCATTAATGATGAAGACAAGCCCATTCATACCAAAATACTCTTTAGAGAAGAAGGCAATCAGGTCTATACATGGGCTCTACCTACAGACGAACTTGTTTATGATTTCTCTATGAATGTAGGAGATACCATACATTATGATCAATTTGAAGACGTGGATTATATTGTAAGCGCCAAGGATAGTATCGAGCTATTGGATGGATCAAAAAGAAGCGTTATGAATATGGGTTGCTATACTGATGTTAATTGGATTCAAGGAATTGGCTCTTTTAACGGACCATTTGAACCATGGTACTGCTGCCAAATAGAATATCTAAATTATATTTCCTGTTTTTATAGAGATGGAGT
>ERZ795053.3234-NODE-3234-length-18728-cov-4.151342_pt1 | contig 18728 bp, 22 predicted proteins | sample MGYA00375137_ERZ795053 | MGnify/ENA primary metagenome ERZ795053 (study PRJEB30182, sample SAMN05720284) | activated sludge metagenome | isolation source: Anaerobic digester | place: Hong Kong | collected 2014-12-17 ...
ATGTATCTATGGCTGCATATTTATGCTCATCCTCAGATACATTTTTAGCACTTAAATCACCCGCGTTATAAAAACCCTTGCCACCTTTAATAAACTTAAGTTTAGATTTATAGACTTTTTCTAGTTCAGTAATAGCCTTGTGCTCAGAAACCTCCCAGTACTTAATAAACTGTACATAGGCAACTCTCATATCAGCTCCGAGAGCCCTTAACATCAAACCCAGAGAGGCAGAAGTCTTACCTTTACTATCCCCAGTGTAAACAATCACTACAGAATCTTTAGTTTTATAATCCTCAAACATACTAAACTTAATTATTACATAATTTTCTATATTGCTTAATTATAGCTTGATAACTGTTAAACAAGTATTATAAACTTAAGCTTAATAAATGACATTAAATTGGATTAAATAAATATGGACCCTTTAGCCAATAAACCAGCACAACCAAACCCACAACAACCTCCAATAATTCCTCCTAATCCAAACCCAGTTTCTCCCCAACCACAAGCTCAACAAAATAACAGTAACCAACCCGTAGCAACTGGTAGACCTGAACCAGTCGCACAGAATATAGCCCCCACTCCAGAGCGCCCTGTAGAAGCATGGCCTCCAGCAGGGAGTCCAGCCGCAGAAGAACTTGCAAACCCAAGCCCACCAGCTCCAGTTAACATTTCAGAACATACTCCTGAAATTGCCCAAAGCATTGGTAATGAGGTTACGGATGCAGTTGATACGGGTCAATCTACACTTGCTCAAACAGAGCCCTCTAAAACATCGGCATCTGGTAAAATGGATGGATTTGTCAGCCCTGTTGCAAAAGAGATAAAAGAAGTAGTTGGCACTAACCAATCTCCAAGTACAAACACTGAAAATCAAATGTCAGACCAGCAAGCAGATAGACTTTTTCAAGAAGAACCTGCCACAAAAAAAAGAAACAGACACGCTAAATTAAAAAAAATATTAATATATTTAGCTATTTTTATAGTATTATCATTAATTGCATTGGGAGTATATATATTCTTTTTTGGAAACAAGGCTGCCCAAAGCTATAAAAATGCTTATTTAAATTCAGGATTTAACGAGGCACTATCTCAAATTCAATCAGCGTTGAGTGAGCAACCCATTAATAGCGCAGAACTAACATCCGGTTTCAATAAATTAAAAGTAGCTCAGGGTAACTCCAGTAGTCTTGGTACAGTATTCTTAGGAGATATAAACCCAAATTATAAAAAGGCAAAACAAGCAAATAAATCCACCTTAGACTTAAAAGAAAAGATTAAAGCTTATCAAGAAAAGTATTCAGACTATCCTGAATACATAGCGGTCTTATCGACTTCATTTGATGTAGTAGCGAAACTAGATGAACTAGCGCAGACAGATCTAACAACAATTGCCGCAGAAAAATTAAATACCGACCTTAATACATTACTTACAGAATGCAATTCTTCTATAAAGTTATTAAAAGAAGTAGAAAAGCCAGGAGATTTAAGTCAAAGTTCTGATGATTTAAGTAAGGCTTTAACTACAATATGTACTGAATCAATGGACTCATTAGAAGATGGGATAATTGTACTTTTAACTGGAAAAACAGGAGTTTTATCAGCTGAAGATCAAGAAAAAGCAAAATTATACCTAGAGTCATTTGGTAACACATCAGTCAATATCCAAGAAAACTACAAAGTTAATGTAGCAAGTCTATATTCTTTCCAGCAGGACGCTCTAGAGCAAGCCAAATCGTTACTTCTAGAATCACAAGCCTTATAACCAGTTAAGCTTAGTCGCTAAAGTTTAACAGCAAAGCTGTTCTTACCTTTTTTAACTAATGATTCAGTACTAAACTTAGTATCTAGATTAGCCTTAATACCGTTAATTTGAATAGATCCTTGCTCAACAAGTCTTCTGGCAGCACTTTTACTCTCTGCAAGTTTAGTATCTACCAAGAACTCTAGTAAATCCTCTTTATTAGAGTTGGGTAGTTCTTCAGCAAGTTCTTTAAACTCAGTATCACTAAGTTCAGCAACATTTCTTCCATCGAATATAACTTCAGTCATCTTCTTAGCTCTATTTGCCGCTTCTTCACTATGAACAGTCTTAGTGACCTCATATGCCAAAAACTTCTGCGCTAAACGCATAGCAGGATCTATTTTAAAGTCTGCCATCAGCTTATTGAACTTATTCGGCGTAATCTCTGTATAGATCTTTAGGTAATCACCAACTCCTTCGTCATCCATATTCAACCAGAACTGGTAAAACTTAAACACACTAGTTTTATTAGGGTCTAACCAAACCGCACCCTCTTCACTTTTACCAAACTTTTTACCAGTCGATTTATTAACAACTAAGATGTGTGATAAAACATGAGCTTCTTTCCCTCTAGTTTTTCTAATCAGATCAACTCCAGAGATACAATTACCCCACTGATCAGAACCACCTATCTGTAGAGTTACACCGTAGTTATCAAATAAATGAAGGTAATCCATACCTTGCAAGAGAGTGTAGCTAAACTCAGCATAACTTATTCCATCAGACCCTTCTCCAAGTCTACTGGCAATGAAATCTTTCTTAATTAAATCACCAACGCCAAAGTTCTTTCCAATGTCTCTTAAAAAGTCTAGGACTTTTAAGTCTTTAGTCCAATCAATATTATTTACTAAAGTAAAATCTTTTCCTCTATGTATTCGCTTCAGCTCCTCTTGGGCTCGTTCAACATTATTTTTTATTCTTTCTTCCGCCTGCATCTGCCTCTCTGAAGTCCTTCCACCAGGATCGCCTACTAAAGAAGTTGCCCCTCCTGCTAGTAAAATAGCCTTAAACCCGTGTTTCATCAGAATTCCATCGAACATCATAGCCGCCAAATTACCCACCGTTTGTGAGTCTGCTGAAGCGTCAAAACCATGGTAAAAGGTTCGTTTTTGTTTGTCTAGTTCTTTTATATCTTTAAATGTAGTTTGGTGAACAAATCCTCGCCAAGTTAGTTCTTCTGAGAGTGTCATTTTGTTATTCATTATTAAAACTAAATTTTTGCTTCTATTTATAAGCTCTACATTAAGCAGTAAAGTATTAACCCCGCAAGGGGTAATAATTATGAAACTACAAAAAATTGTGATTTAAAGTTAACATCTTAAAAAATAATTATAGCAGAACCTTTACGGAGTTATTGTTCTAAAACTGGCTGATCCAAATAATTCTGCAAAACTTTATCATTGCTTAAAGCATCATTAGTAAAATTACCATAAGTATCTAAACTCTTTAATTGACTCTGAATATGTTGGATCTCAACCTTAATGTCATCTTTTGACTCAAATTTAATACTAGAGTCTTCTTCTGCCTTAAATGAGTTTGGTAACTCACGCCTACCAGGTCTTACGAGATCGTACTTGCTCCGTGGATCCTTATAAAACAACCAACTAGAAATACTGACAATAACTAAACTAAACAAGCAGGCAGATAAAATTAATCTTCTAAGCGTAAAGGAATGATGCTCATGTGGATGACGCTTAATACCTGTAGACTTTGCCAACTTGTGCAATATCTTTTTAATCTTTTTTACCATTTTTTATCCTCCACAGAAATCGCACTATTCAAATTATTTGTATAATTTTCGGCAGAAAGAGCAATTCCAGACCTAAAGCTTCTTAACGTTTCTAACTGCTTCCAAAAGTTTTGTGGATCTAACTTACAACTTACAGATAATAATCTTTGGAATTCACCATCGTATGCTTCAAAATCAACTTTAAACTGCTCTAATTGCTGTCTTAAAGAGACCAGAGCAGAAGCAAGCTCGCTATGATCAACGTTAAACCTAATATATCCTTCTTCAAGGTTGTCCAGTCTTCGTAATATATATTCCCAGCCCCTAACTCTATTTTGCCTAGCAGCAAGCTCACTTATCCTAACAGTCTTTGATAGATATTCTTTAATAATATCGCATCTAGATACTATTTTGCTCCCAATTTCTTGATTATAAATATTATCTTCATTAAAAGCGTAAGATCTATTTACAAAATATGGAGACATAGAAAGAAGTCCTAATAGTACAGGGATCGAAAGTAGTTTAGAATTTAGCTTAATTTTAACCATTATTAATAATTATAGATTTATCCTTAAAGTTAATATAGGTTTTTTCTCCTCACCATTCTTAACTTTAGCGTTATTTTGAGTAAAAGATTTTGACTTTGTTATATAAAAAGATTGCCCTCTCTTCACCCTGAAATGTAACGATATTTTCTGAGTTTGTTTACCTCCTAAAATTTGCCCATCTCTAGGTGAATAAGTATCGTCAGACATCCGTTCCGGTTCGGTTTTCTTTAAACCAGCTCCTTCAGCATATAACGCCAAGTCATCATATCCGATATTCATATTATTATAGGAGGCGTTACCAACCAAAAAATTTACTCTTACGAATTCATCTCCTGCTTCAGCAACCTTTTTATAATCGTACTCAGAAGCAGGGCGATAATCACGGTCGACGGAAGCAGCTAGAATGGCAAAACCATCTTGCCAAGATACCTGTTGACCTAAGTTTACTTCAGATAATTGCGACTTTATTAGTTCTGGCTGAGAAAAGTTGAGATTAAGGCTAAATTCGCCAAAGTTTGCTGGAGCCGAATCAACGTATCCTTCACTGTTATTATTTGCTTCGAGATCTTTAATAACTACAGGATCTGATTTCTGATTAACTTTTTTATTGGATGACCCACCACCGCTTAGCATAAGAATTAACAGAAGTATTAATATCAGTCCAACAAATCCTGCTACCAAATAAATTACTTTGGTACTGTTACTTTCAGGAATAAACTTGAGCTTTTTAAAACCATGAGACCGTGATTCTATACTAGAATCTTTTATAACTTGCTCCGATGAACTATGTTGAGGAGGATTAACATCTTTTTTTTCAAAATCAGTATTATTAGTATCAGGTAGCTTATCTGTTGTCATACTAACTAAATTCTAACAGCTTAGAGGTACTAATTGCCAGGCTGTAAACTTAAAATTTTTGTTATACTTAAGTTTAATGGATGAGAATCAAAAAAAAGTAAAAAACAATAATTTTAGAGGCTTAACAGTCTTTGAGTTGTTACTCATAGTATCTGTAGTATTGTGTTCAATTTTATGGGCCCTTAGTACACGAGCATCAATGCAAAACAAAGTTTACGATGAGCAAAGAATAGCCAGAGTAACGGCGCTAAAAGAGAATTTAATGATTTTAGTGGATAGAAATGGAACATTCCCTAATGATGAGCAATTCCAAAATGAAGAAAAGCGTAAAGAATTATTCAATCAATATTTGAGTGAGAACGGACAGGATTTTTTAAGTGATCCAAAAGATAAACAAAAATTAATAAGCTACATAGCTGAGCCGGAAGAGTGTGCTGCCACTTTTGAAGATCCTTGCACAAAAGTTACTATTGCTCTTGAATTGAGTAACGGTGATCAGTTTATAAAGTTTGGTATTCAACCTGGTAGAGAAGGAGAGTATTTAAAGCAGGCCTCAGAAGAACTCAAACAAAATCAGGACATACTCGAGAATTAGTTAAAAACAAATGGCAATTGATAGACTACTTGATCCCGAAGACATTAATAACATTGATGATTCAACTAAGTCTGACGTTAATACGTCTAATGACATGACAATTATTGACATAAAAAATGAACTAAATCTTAGACCTAAATCTTTTAAAGAATATATCGGTCAACAAAAACTCAAACAAAACTTAGAATTAGCCATAAAAGCAGCTAAGAGTAGAGGAGAGACTATTGACCATCTGCTCCTTTACGGTCCTCCTGGTTTAGGTAAAACCACTATGGCTGGAGTTGTTGCTAAAGAATTAGGAGCAAATCTACATATAACAGCCGGCCCTGCTATTGAGCGAGGCGGGGACTTAGCAAGTATGCTTACAAAACTTCAGCCAGGTGACATTTTATTTATTGATGAAATCCATCGCCTTAGCTCAGCTATAGAAGAGGTACTATATTCTGCTATGGAAGATTTTGGTTTAGATATAGTTTTAGGTAAGGGTCCAAGTGCTAAATCTCTTAGAATTGATCTGCCTAAATTTACACTTATCGGGGCGACGACCAAGACTGGATCTTTAGCAGCGCCGCTAAGAGATCGTTTTGGACTTGTGCATCAATTAGACTTTTATAAAGAGGATGAGATTGCGGATATCTTAAAAAGAAGTGCGAAGGTATTGGATCTCAAACTTAGCGATGATGCAGCTACAGAAATCGCAAAAAGATCTCGACTAACACCTCGAATTGCTAATAGAATATTAAAACGAGTAAGGGATTACGCCCAAGTACATGGTAACCCAAATGATGTAGACTTAAAAACTGCGTTAGATTCACTCAATATGCTAGAGATTGACGAGCATGGCCTAGATGCAAGTGATAGAAGGATATTAAAGATAATGATAGAAAAGTTTAACGGAGGCCCAGTTGGCCTAGACACACTCTCTCACGCCTCTGCCGAAGAAAAGGGAACAATAGAGGATTATTACGAACCCTACCTAATGCGGCTAGGCTTAATAGAAAGAACCCCACGTGGCCGCAAAGTCACCCCTAAAGCTAAAAAAATAATTATCAGTTAGCTACCTCCGGGTAACCTTTAGACCTATCAATTTTACAAATCGCCCACAAACCTTTTTTATTATTCTCAGCATCATTCATTAAGCTTAAATATTCTTGCTTCTTTGAATACGCAAACCCATCAACAGCAAAGCCATATCCTTCAGAGACCAGAGTTTCATCTAAACTTAAGTTTTGATAATTATAAACATATCTTAATAATCTTCCGTATTTATCACGATTAGATCCTTTTTCATCTGCCACAAGTTTAACTCTTTTATTGTCTATTGCGGCCTCAATATAAGCTTTGGCTTTTTCTCCATAACATTCAGATGGAGAGGTATCTCCACCATGGTATATCTCCGGTGTATCAACTCCAATAAACCTAACCTTCTCTTTCTTGCCTTCCATATCTACAGTTATAGTGTCCCCATCGGCAATACTAACCACATCATAATATCCAACTTGACTCGTATCTAAGTTATTGTTTTTAGTTTTAAGCTGATAAAATCCTCCGATAACTATGAGTATTAAAGTGGTGACAGACTTGGCAAGTTTCTTTTTTTGAGAAATAGTCATAGTATTATTTCTTTTTGGATTGTTTAGGTATTTATTAAGGAGATAAGTTCAAAGACTATATTTAAAAACTATATTAGCATAAGCCCAGCATTTACAAACAGATAAGGTTTATGTTAATATCTGTATAGATGGGGCTGAAGCATTTTTAGCATCTAGACGGATAGAACTTTAACAGATTGAGTGTATGCATGTCGGGTGTGCTCACCGTTACAGGGCAAGACAACTTAACTGCAAACAGTAAAGTTAGCGAAGTCGCTGCAAGAATCCGCGAGAATATCGCACTTCTTAAAGCTGATTACGCACTAGCAGCCTAAATTTTAGGCTTGCCATCTTATTCTCTTTTGCCAGGCTTTCGAGAGTTTAAGATGTCATATTATTTCTGGCTCGATCTTGATCGAAGAGTAACGCTTCTTACATTAAGATTTAAACTTTGAAAAGCGTCGTTTATTTTAGATTTTTCTTTTTTCTTTAGCTTCTTTAAACGTAAAAAATAAGAAAAAATAAGCATGTTGAAAAGTATTCAATCAGTTAACTAATCGGACGCGGGGGCAGTTCCCGCCAGCTCCACCATAAGGGATTTTATAGCCACATTAGTGGCTTTGTGTTCTTTTACAGACCTGAGCTAAACTTAATAACATCATGTTAGAAAAAAGATATTGCAAGTTCCTAGAGATGGATCCTGTTGAATTTGATCAAGCTGTTAACGGCTGGAGATCATTAGTTGGAGAAGTAAGTGAAGAACACATTGCTGAGCTAATTCTCCAATACATTAAGCTTAGCGGTAGTAAAATTGATGAATACAATAAAGGAAAAGTTGGTGGCGAAGTCCTTCCAATTGACTTACTCTACTTTCACGCTGGCCAATCTTTTGGATACGCCGGAACTAAATTTTACAAAGATGCCATTGAATGCTTTCAGAAAAGCTATAAAAATGAAAAGGAATGCTGGAACGCCTACGTAAACGGAACAATTGCATTTCTTAAAGGTGACAAAAACGAGCTAAAAACACAGATTAAAGTTATTGAAGATTCAAAGGCTGAGAATAAAAGAGGTGGTAATATCGGTATTCTCAGAAACTTTTCAAAATGCTTAGATAGCGGCATCACAGATTACGAAAAGGCCTATGGTATGCAACCAGAAAACTAGAGTTTTTTTGCTAAACTTAAACATATGGCTAAACTATACTTTCACTACGGGGCAATGAACAGCGGCAAAACCATAGAACTACTTAGGGCAGCACACAATTATGAAGAGATTGGAATGAAACCCTTTCTAGTCAAACCTGGTACAGACACTAAGGGAGAAAACAAGGTAACCTCCAGAGTCGGTATAGATAGGATGGTAGATCTTGTAGCTACGCCAGACATGGATCTTTGGCAAGCTATTCCAGAACATGTAGGAGGAGAACCTATAGGCTGTATATTTGCCGATGAAGCTCAATTCTTTAGTCCTAACCAAATAGACCAACTCTTTGCCCTAACCTTAGATCCAGGTATACCAGTTATGTCCTACGGCTTAAGGGGAGACTTTAGAACCCGGGGGTTTCCAGGATCAACACGACTACTTGAAATAGCTCACGTAATTAAAGAAATAAGGACTGTTTGTCGCTGTGGTAGCAACGCAATATTTAATGGGCGTAAAATCAATGGAGAGTTTGTGCTCGAGGGAGACCAAGTTGCTATCGATGGGTCTTCAATGGATATAGCCTACGAGTCTCTTTGCGGAGCCTGCTATGCTCAGCATGTTGGACTAGTAAAGAACGACTAAACATTGTAGAACAAAAGACAACAAAACCTACTAGAAACATAAGCTCTTTGAGGTCTATAATTATATCTAGCGATACAAGCACTAGTTAAACTTTTAGCTTGTAGGCTTATTAACAAAAGAGATAGAGGAAATATACCAAAACTTACAGTAAGTTTACGGTCACTGTTAATCCTCCCGAAAGAGTTTCTCTAGTGCTCGGAGAAGCAGCCTAAGCTTTTAGGAGCCAAGAAGCGCAAAATTAAAAGTTTGATAAATAACCGTCAGGCTGTTTTTGCTTTCTAAAAAACTTCTCTAATTAATAAGCCATCTCCTTTCCCAACAATAGATAAGTTCAAGTTTAGGAATCAAATTACTTAACAAATTTAATTTACGAAAGGTAAGATACTATGAGCACAGCACAAAAAATCAACGAACAAGTAAAAGTAAAAGCTCGCTTCGAAGACGAGGATGCTGGAGGATTCATCTGCGAACCGGTAGAGATGGAGTTCCGCGGGAACCAGGTCACCTTCAACAAATTTAGAATAAACTATGCCGACCAATCTGACGGCGAGAGAAGAGTCTTTGACCTATTTGACCAAACAAGAAGATACCGATTAATCTTTAATATAGACAACCTAAGCTGGTTGCTAGACTCAGTGGGGCTAAAAATTAATCAATAATCTTATGCTTACATAACTAAACCTCCTCAAAAAAGAGGTTTTTTATGTTAGACTTAAGCTTAATCAATCAAACAATGTTCAAATTTATGAAGAAACTAATTATCTTAGGCATTATCATCTTAATATTTGTTTTTGGGGTAGTATTTGGAAAATCATGGGCACAAAATAGCTGGATAACTTCTGCTGTAAATAAAGGCTTAAAAGAATCTGGCCAAACCGAAAATGCCGAGACTACCGCTAAGCTTAATGGGCTTAGAGACTGTGAGTTAAAAGGAGGAATTATAAGTACAGAAACTGGGAAAGAAGCTAACTTAAGATGCTTTAACGTAAAAGACGAAGCAGTTAATCTTAAAGCCTCAGCGGTTAAAAATGGTAAGATCTTAATCTTCCAAAAATACAAATTTACAGGAGTAACTGTTCAGTAAATTCTTTTAACTGTTATAATTAGTTCTTAGGTAGAGGGGTGTAGCTCAGTTGGCTAGAGCACCGGTCTCCAAAACCGGGTGTCGTAGGTTCGAGTCCTATCACCCCTGCCAGAGAGGAATTCATTATTTTTTACGAACCCAGACCAGTGTTTTTTCAGTTCTAAGGTTACTCTCGACCCATGTTTATTGCCTTAAACAGGAGCTAATACAGAAAAGTTCGAGAAGAATAATCGCGGTGGGACAAGATCATCCTAACCCTTGACAACTTTTAGTGATACTCAAAAGTAGAGCTACTCTGTTGAGGTACGTCACACAACCATAATTCTTCGGCTCACAGCCTATGGTATACGTTTGCTCTTTTATCCTAAAGATGTTATTATATAGGATGATTATGACAGATTTAGAAACGGTGAGTACCTTCCAGAATCAATACGCTATCGGTCGAGTAGGTCGAGATGTGTGGTGTGCCGAAGCCATAGGAAGATTCACTCAAGAGCTCCCTTCTGGCCTACACATAGCCTTAATTGATGCTCCAGCGGTAAGATATGTGCCAGACAAAGATCTAGCCCCACATCTGCCAGATACCACAGACGAAGAGAGGGGGGAACTATTTAAGGCTAGCACTCAAGCAGTCTTAGATCATCTAACCAATACAGGCAAGCTAGGAGGTATAGCATCGACTGGCTACATAGATCCTTCTGACGCATCTTTAAGCTTCTTTACACACCCAGATACTGGAAAGATACGTATGGACATTAAACTTAGAGACATAGAGACATCAATGTACCCAGCTGGACATCTTATGGAAGGGGAGAAGACCGCCATACGCGATATGCTAGGGTTGCCCACAACCTTTAGGCAATCTCACCCTTACCAAAAACTAAAGTTTGCAGCTTTCGCTGGAGACCTAGAACTTTTTGACCAAGCAGTAATTGACCGTCTCAGGAGAGCTCTACCGTCAGGCGTAGTACTCGGACCAGTTGGGCCTGTGACCATCAAGCCAAAAGAAGGGTAGTCAGCCTTAAGAAGTGTCCTATGCCCTCTGATCAACACTCCGCCCCATCTCTTTCCTTTCTAGACGGAATAAAACAAACGCCCTTGGAAGCAGAGTTCTTAGATGAATGCGGAGATGGAGAGTGGACAGTAAATGATTCTGGACTATCCAGCTACTTCTTTAATGTTCATTTCCCTGGCTTAGGACGAGGGCCTGGAGTAGTCACAAAAATAATTGGCAAAGACACTTCTAATACTGCGATGGATCTTGCAGGAGGGAGCAACGGAGCTGCCCTACAAGACTTAATTGATATTGGTGCCATAGGAAAGGGCCTGCTGACAAACTACGAGGACCGAAGATGCCCCGCTTCAAGGTATAACCCACTTGTAGATCATATTGCTGGAAACTTAGTGCATCGGGATACCTGGCAAAAAATAATAGAATGGGCAAGTTTAAATACCAACGGAGGCTTTGATTTAATTCTACATAGGCCAGTGGGCGGTCTACAGTACTTACCTACGAGATTTTACTCTGGAGCAGCCCAGGTCATAGTAGACTTGTTAAAGCCAGGAGGAGTAGCCTTTCTGCAAATTCCGTACTTACTGGCTGATGTTTACGATAATCCTGAGATAACTAGAATAGGTAAAGAATTAAGTAGAAATCCCAAAGTAAAAGGTGTATTGAAAGCTAGTTCTAGCGATGGTTATGACCAACACGCCCTAGTTTTTAGAAGCCATTCATAGCAAAAGCTAGTACCTCAACCCCACGATAAACTTCTTTTGTGGATTAACTATTATATCTTTAGTCTTAACCAGTGTCTGATTGCACTCATCAGGCAACTCAACCACCTCCTCAAAAAGTTTGGATAGGGTACGTGAGTCTCTGCCAAGCATAAGTATTTAATCAACATCTGTTAAAGTAGGAGTTTTGCTATACTCTAGAGCTATGAAGAACGTCGTCATAAGTGAAGAAGATCTATACAACTCACTGTCTAAAGAATCGGAAATCCTGAGTAAGTACTCTTATTTAGGGGAAGGTGCTAAGTACTGGGATGCACTAAGTAAAAAATGGTCGATGTTAAATATCAATACATCAGATGAGAACACTCTTATCAAGAAGAATTTAGACAACGCTATAGCGTCCGTGATTCAGCGGGGCGTTAAAGGAATTAATATCATAGATATAGGATGTGGTAATGGATTAACAGCGAAGGATATATTACAAGAAATACTTGAACAGAATGTTCAGGTTACATACACTGCAGTTGATATAAGCAAAGAGATGGCATCTCTGGCCAAAAATAATATAGATAAAAAAATAAAAGCTATAAGTACTGAAGTATATATTATGGACTTTGAAAAAGACGATCTAACTAAGCTCAGAGAAGGGTTGAAGCCTTACTACATCAATTTGGTAATGATTCTAGGGAACACACTTGGTAACTACAAAGATCCTAGCAAAATACTTAACAATGTGATGCAACTGGCTAGCAAGTCAGATTTAATCCTCATTGGTTTAGCTAATTATCAACCAGACATCAAAGATTCTCTCTTAATATCCTACTCCTTAAAAGAAGAGCTTAAACTTGTATGTTCAACAGCTAAAAGAATAGGCATTCGCCTATCAGACCCAAGTGTTAGCTGGAACGAGAAGAATCAAGAGGTGGAAATAAAAGCAAAGACTAAACAAACCCTTAGGATACACCACAATAATAAAGATACAATAATTGAATCTGGTTCAGAAATATTACTACTAAGGTCAAGACGATTTACAGATGAACTAATCAAAAAAGTTATATCTAACTCACTCTTATCAAATCGACACTATAAAACATATAAAGGGTTAAGTAACTCACTGGTCTTAATAGGGAACTAGTACTTCAATAGCACAATAAACTTACTTAATATTCAAAGTATGAGCCACTTAAAATCACTCAGTCGATATTTTACTAGCATTGCTCATATAGTTACCTAACTTTTGCTATACTAAACATTGAGACATACTAGCACTCCTATTTTTTACTTAAGGTTTAGTTAGTAGCCTTTATAAGATTTTTATTTTAGGGATACACACCTAGGTCACTGTTATCACCTCCAGATCGGCAAAAAACGCCACACGTTCGTCTTAAAATTAACTCTTTAACCAATGGAGGCCTTAACAGTATGAAAACAATACAGAAAGTTGATCAACGAGTCGATGTAATCTGCTCATTTAGAGCAAAGGGAGATATACAAACATTATGTTTTCCGCACAAAATGCGGTGGAAAGAAAAAGAAGTAGTCTTTAAAGAGCTAGGCTTAAGACATCCAACCTCAAAAGGCCAAAGAATGATCCATGTCTTTGATATGTCAGATGGCTTAAACGACTACCGGCTCGAGTTCGACGCTGGAGGATTGACCTGGACCCTCGTAGAAGTCCTCAGCCTTTAGATACCTGCCATATTTAGCTACCGCATGAGAATTAACTGCATTAGCCATACTAGCAGCAAAAGACATCTCAGAAGCAAGGATATCTAAACCATCACCAAGGCCATACCTATTTGCCCAGAGTAAGCTAGCAGCTCCCAAGGCCACTGATATAGCACTAAGATAATTCCGCCGCTTTTTCGCAAGTTCAAAGTCAGCGGGGAAGATAGTAGAGTTTATAGGCAAAGGCTTAACCTCAAATATATTAACTAGTACATCCCTAATCATAAGCAAATATTAACTAATAAAAATGTTATATGCAATTATCAATTAATCAAGATGAACCACAGATCATGCATATTGATCTCAATAGTGCCTTTGCCACCACTGAGCAGCAGGCTAGACCAAGCCTACGTGGCAAACCAATGGGTGTGACAAACAGAATATCTAAACACTGCTGCGTTATAGCCTGCTCTTACGAGGCCAAAGCTCTTGGCATCAAAGTAGGTATGAGCTTAACAGATGCAAGAGCGATTTACCCCGACTTTATTATCCTAGAAACTGATCCACCCAAATATAACTTCGTCTACCAAAAGTTAATTAAAATCATGAAAAGCTACTCTCCTAATGTCGAGATGAAGAGCATCGATGAAGGCATTATCGACTTTAACGGCACCAGAGGAGTTAACACTAGATCCCTAGAAGAGATAGGTCTAGAGATTAAAGAACAAGTTAAAAAAGAGCTTGGTTGCTGGATGAAAATTAATATTGGAATTGGCACAAACAGATTTTTAGCCAAACAAGCTGCCGGGTGGCACAAACCAGACGGGCTAGATATCTTAAATCACGACAATCTTATTAACTACTACAAACAAATAGAACTAACTGACTTAACTGGTATAGCCCTGCATTATCAGGCTAGACTTAATGCCGTTGGCATATTTACCGTTTTAGATTTTTACAGAGCAGGTCCAGACTTTTTAAGAAGGCAAGTCTTCCATAGCATCGTAGGAGAGTACTGGTACAAACGTCTAAAAGGTTATGAAGTAGACGATAAACCAACTAAACTCGGGCAAGTAGGGAGACAATGGGTTCTAGGACAAACTTCAAAAGAAGAAAAATACATTTTACCGTGTTTCCATTATTTATGTGAGACAACCGCGCAAAAACTACGCTATAACAATAAGTGCGCCCGAGGAGTTATGGTTGCCTTACATTTACAAAGTGGAGAATACTGGGTTAAACGTAAAATGTATAAGTCAAGCTTTTATACCGACCAAGAAGTTTATAGAAGAGCTCTATATTTAATAAATCAAAGACCAAAGAATGAAGAAATCAAGCAGATGTCTATCACTTGCTATAAGCTAGAGCCATCAAACAGAAATCAGGTTGGGATATTCGAAGAAGTTAATAAAGCCGAGTGGTTAACACAAGCTGTTGATGAAATAAATGACAAGTTTGGTAATTTTACGATCTGTTCGGCCAATTCTTTACCTGGTAAAAGTTTAGTTAAGCAAAAAATACCTTTCGGTAGTACAAAATATTTTGAACTACTCTTAAAAAGAGCTTAGGCTTTAAATAAATAAGATATACTAAATATGTATATGAAAAACATTAAAGAAAACTTAAGGACTGTAGTTTTTGGTGTAGAAGACAGTTTTGTATCTACTACAGGAGTGATAGTAGGTCTCATAGCAGCCGGTACAAATAAAGAGACTGTACTTGCTGCCGGGCTCATTACAATAGTAGTAGAAGCCACCAGCATGGGGGCCGGAGAATTCATCTCCAACGACGATAACCCCGAAAAAGAAGAGGCTGCACTAAAAAAAGGGATTGCAATGCTTGTCTCTTACTTTTTGGCAGGACTTTGGGTTATGCTACCACTACTGATATTTGGATCTCTCAACAATACGTTAATAATTAGCTTCACGTTCTTAAGCCTATTCTTTCTAGGCTTATGGAGAGGATATATCTTAGGTGGCGATAAAATAAAATACGCCCTAAAAACACTACTTATAGGTGGAGCAGCATGTGGATTTGGCGTAGCAGTAGGATTGCTATTTAGATAAATTACAGGGTAATCTGTTATAATTAAGAGACACAAGATGGCTCATTTTTATACGGGGTGTGGCGCAGTTGGTAGCGCGCGCGGTTTGGGACCGTGAGGTCGTAGGTTCAAGTCCTATCACCCCGACCAGAAGGATTGTCACTATAGAAGATGAATACCAGATTATCTAAACTCAAGGAGACCCCAAAATACCTAAAAAGTATTTGGGGCTCTTTTAGTAAACTTCAAAAAATACTATTCAGCCTTGCCTTAACTATAATACTAATCATCCTTGTAATGAGGTTGGTGTCATTTAAATATCAACTTTCAGAGAAGAATAAAGGTTACGAGTTTGGCACAACTTTTGTATCGAGTCATGCTGAGCATTATGGTCTTGATCCTAAACAAACCTATAGTGCAATATTAGATGATCTAAACTTAAGAAAAATAAGATTAGTTAGCTACTGGTCTGAAGGAGAAAAAGAAAAGGGCAAATATGACTTCTCGGATCTAGACTGGCAATTTGCCGAAGCTGAAAAAAAAGGAGTTAAGATCTCACTTTCTATAGGATTAAGACAGCCTAGATGGCCAGAATGTCATCAGCCAGAATGGTCTAAAAATCTACCTAAAGAAGAATGGTATCCGAGCCTCAAGATATACTTGTCCGAAGTTGTTAAGAGATATAAGAATAACCCAGCTTTAGAAAGTTATCAACTAGAGAATGAGTATTTTCTAAAAGACTTTGGAATCTGTCCAGACTATTCAAGAGAAAGGTTAGTAGATGAATTCAACTTAGTTAAAAATCTTGATCCAAAAACACCAATAATTTTAACGAGATCAAATAACTACGGTGGTTTTGCCTTGGGTAAACCAGAAGCAGACATTTATGGAATAAGTGTTTACAGAAAAGTGCATAACAAAACTCTAGGTTATGTAACATACCCATTCCCAGCTTGGTACTATGCCTTTTTAGCTCAAGGTCAAAAGAGCCTAACTGGCAAGCCAAGTATTATTCACGAGTTCCAACTCGAACCATGGACAATTTCAGGAGATACCAAAAACACTAGTCTAGAAGAACAGAACAAAACCATGAGCGTTGAAGACGTCAAAAGGAACATTAACTTTGCCAAAAAGACCGGCATAAAAGAGGTTTATTTTTGGGGAGCAGAGTGGTGGTATTGGCACCTCCAAAACGGTGACCCAAGCATCTGGAAAACCGTAAAATCAGGACTAAATAAATAAATTCTATTCTTCGATTGGCTTGTCTAGTAGTATTGGATCTACAGAAGCATCTAATTTAGCTTCTTTACCTGCGATCTTCATGACATCTTTATCAATTTTCCCAAGCTCTTTATGGGCTTTATTATAATGATTTACAGTTGTACCAAGAGATTTACCGAGACTTTGCATAAAGCTCTCATAGCTACCAATATGCCTGGCTAAGTCTCCAACTCTTTTTTGAATCTCCTTTGCCTGCTCTTCGATATGCAAACTTCTAAGCCCTTGCAGAACAGTTTGTAGATACGCCATAAAGCTGGTTGGGCTGACAATAATAACTTTTTTATCTTGGAAGGCGTACTCCAATAAATCTCGGGCCTGGACACCACTCGCGCCAACCTTGTTCACTAAAAGATCATAATAAATAGCCTCACTTGGGATAAACATAAAAGCAAAATCCATAGTGTTCTCACTAGGCTTAATATATTTAGCTGTCTCATCAATTCTCTTTTTTAAATCAGATTTAAATAGATTAGCAAGAGCCTCTCGACGATCTTTGTCATTAGCATCAACTAAACGATTGTAATTCTCTAAACTAAACTTAGAATCTACCGGAAGTACTTTACCATCTTGCAGAAAAACCACTGCATCCACAGCTTCTCCATTTTTAAACTTATACTGCAGTTCAAATCTACCAGGCGGTAAAACATTAGCTAAAACCGTTTCTAAATGATACTCACCCAAAACTCCTCGTTGTTTAGGATTTTGCAAAACATTCTGAAGAGTTTTTAACTCACTAGTCACATCAACTACCTTCTTATTAGCTTCATCAAGTCTAGCGAGACGAGTATTAACATCAGCAATAATATCTTGAGACTGCTTAAACTGTTTCTGAAAAGTTGAGCTCATTAACTCATGATTCTTATCAAGACGAGTGTTCATCTGATCTCGCATTGTCTCATTTAACGTAGCCAGCTTTTGCTCTAAAAACTGTATATCTTGTCTAAGAACTTCATTTTCTTTTGAATTATCCTCATTACTCTGTAGATCTCCTAGCTTGTTAACTAACAAAGAACCTAGACCAATAAAGCCAAACAGTAGCACAACTAAAATCGCGATAATATCTCCACTCATATATAGCTTAAGTTTATCATTATTATTTGATAAAATCATAAGCAATATAATGGAGAATAAATAGATGGTTGGAGAAAAATGAACATCTACCTAATATACGCAGTAGAGACAGCAGCTATAACTAGCTTATTATCGTCTATTATATGCTTTTTAAAACCAAATCTTATAACTAAATCTCTAAATCAAGTTATATCCGCTCTAAACTTAACTTCATTATTCTGGCTCTACCAATATGGCTTTGATATCAGCATTTATGTTATGGCTACTTTAATTCTATTTTTAAGTTTCAACTTCTTAAGATACGGCTCAGACAGAATAGATAACAAAAGTATGTCAGCTTCTATCTGGACAAACACTGCATTCTTACTATTAGGACTCTGCCTAATATTTTCTCTTGAGATTCAACTCACCCAATCCCTAAACTTTAGCTTGTTTGTAGATTCTGTAATAGGCATAAGCTTTGTGGGGTCAGTTACGGCTTTATTTAATGTTATAAGAACTATCAGTAAGTCTAGACTTTATAAAACACCAAAGCTTAGTAAAGCCCAGCAACCAACTGTAACTGTCGCTATCGCCGCCAGAAACGAGGATAAAGCTTTAGCCGACTGTTTAAATGCTGTATTAAGCTCCGATTACGAAAAGATGGAGGTTATAGTACTTGATGACTGCAGTACAGACGGAACCGGAAGCCTAATGAGCTTTTACGCTAACAATGGAGTTAGATTCATCTCGGGCCAAGAGCCTCCACTTGGCTGGCTAGGACAAAACTGGGCTTTCGAGAGATTAACACAAGAAGCAAGTGGTGATTACATTTTATTCTTAGGAGTCGATACAAAAATATCACCCAGAACAATCAGTAGGATGATCCAATTCTCAAAATTCTATACATATAAGATGATTTCTCTCCAGCCAATGCTATTACATCTAGATTT
>ERZ795053.3235-NODE-3235-length-18727-cov-5.496626_pt1 | contig 18727 bp, 18 predicted proteins | sample MGYA00375137_ERZ795053 | MGnify/ENA primary metagenome ERZ795053 (study PRJEB30182, sample SAMN05720284) | activated sludge metagenome | isolation source: Anaerobic digester | place: Hong Kong | collected 2014-12-17 ...
GGATCGGCATTTCGCCAACAATCAGCGGCAGCTCGCGGTTGCCCGCCTCCTTGAAAACGAACCGGACCCGGCGTTCCAGCCTGCTCGACGCGCGCGATCGAGGCATAATAGAAGCGGAAGAACGGCTGGCCTTTGGTCTTCAGCGTTTCGAACGAGAAAATGACGTCGTCGACGGTGATCGGTGCGCCGTCATGCCAGCGCGCTTCGGGGCGCAGCGTGAAGATCACCCAGGAGCGGTCGGCCGGCCATTCGATCGTCTCGGCAATCAGGCCGTAGCGGGTGAAGGGTTCATCCTCGCTGCCGACGGTGAGCGTCTCGGCGCCAACGCCGGCCGCCGGATTGCCACGGGTGATGTACGGATTGAAGCTGTCGAAGCTGCCGGCGACACCCAGGCGCATGGTGCCGCCCTTCGGTGCGTCGGGATTGACGTACTCGAAATAGGAGAAGTCCGGGCCGTACTTCGGCTCGCCGTGGAGCGCAATCGCATGCGCGCGCGTGATGTCGTCTGCGCTTGCACCTGCCACGAAGGTGATTGCCAGGAGGGCCATGACGCCGACACGCGCGAGAATGGCGCCTGCCAATCCCGTTCGCCTGCGGCACGCGCGCAAGGGCCCAACCGCCCTCACCCAGCGAGGGCCCGCTGCGCAGCGGCGTGCAGGGCCGGATCGCCGGCGGCGAGCACGCGGCCATCGGAGCCAAGCCCAAGCGGCTTGCCCTGCCAGTCGGTAATGATGCCGCCCGCGCCTTCGATCACCGGCACCAGCGCGCAATAATCGTAGGCTTGCGTCGACGCCTCGCAGACGAGATCGACCCAGCCGCACGACAGAAGGCCATAGGCGTAGCAGTCAGCTCCATAAACGGAAGCATAGCAGTTGGTGCGCAGCCGCTCGAAGGCGGAAGCGTCGGCGCCTTGGAACATCTGCGGCGAGGTGGCATAGAGCCACGCACCTTCCAAACCGCCGCACGAACGCACCCGCACCGGCTGGCCGTTGTAGTGCGTCGGCTGGCCGGCGACGCCGACCCAGCGCTCGTTCAAGGCTGGCATGTCGATCACGCCAACGACCGGCCTGCCCTCGTGCAGGAGCGCGATCAAGGTGCCGAACAACGGCTTGCCGGTTACGAACGCCTTGGTCCCGTCGATCGGATCGAGAACCCAGACGAAAGCGGCATCCGCCCGCGCGACACCGTGCTCCTCGCCGAAAATCCCATGCTCCGGATACGCGGCTTCGATCATGCGGCGCATGGCCGCCTCGGCCTCCCGGTCGGCGGTGGTGACCGGGCTCTGATCCGCCTTGACCTCGAAGCCGAGGCCCGTGCGGAAATGGCGCAGCACCAGCGGCCGGACCGCGTCCGCCAGGTCCTGGGCCAGGACGGCGAAGGTGGCGTAGCGGTCCATCGGCGCGAGCCGGCCGGCCGCCAGCTCTAGGGAAGCGGCTTGGGCGAGTCGCTGCGCGTGCGGAGATAAGCGATGACGGCCGCTCGGTCGTCGGCGCTCTTGAGGCCGGCAAACGTCATCTTGTTACCCGGCGCGTAGTCCTTCGGCGACGTGAGGAAGGTATTCAGGTGCTCATAGGTCCATTCGCCTCCCTTGCCGGTCATCGCCGCGGAATAGGAGAAGCCGGGAGACGATGCGGTCGGCCGACCGACAACACCCCACAGATTCGGCCCCACCTTGTGCCCGGCGCCGGATTCGGCGACATGACAGGCCTTGCACTTGCCAAACACTTTCTCGCCTGCCGCAGGGTCCGCCGTCGCCAGAAGCTCGCCAATGCTCTTCTCCGGACCGGCTGCCGCTGCCGGCTCGGCCGGCGCTTCCTCCTTGGTGGCCGCGGCATGGACGGCGCCGCCCACGTGCGGGGCGATCGGAACCAGGAGGTTGCCCACGAAGTTCGCGCCGTAAATCAGCCATGCGGAGATCAGGACCGACGCGCCCATCTTTTCCAGCAACGAGAAATGCATCGATGTTATCCTTCTTCTTTCCGTTCGCCCCGCAGAGGAATTCCGCAGCCGCACTCTAGCGCCGAACACCACGGCCGTTCAACGTTGTGCATGGGCGAACTGGCCCCGACGCTGGTTCTGTGCTATCAGCCGCGCCCATGTCGAAAAAACCCGCCTCGATCATCATGATTCCGGCCCGCATGGCGTCCACGCGCCTGCCGGGCAAGCCGCTGGCCGATATTCTCGGCGCGCCCATGATCGTCCACGTCTGGCGCCGCGCATGCGAAGCGGACGCAGGCCCGGTGGTCGTCGCCTGCGCCGAACCCGAGATCGCCGACGCCGTGACGGCGGCTGGCGGCCGCGCCGTGCTGACCAGCCCCGACCTGCCGTCCGGCTCCGATCGGATTTTCGCCGCACTGGAGGCGGTCGATCCCGACGGACGCTTTGATACCGTCGTCAACCTGCAGGGCGATCTGCCGACCATCGACCCGGTTGCCATCCATGCAGCCCTGAAGCCGCTTGCCGATCCCGAAGTCGATATCGCCACCCTGGTTGCCCTGATCGCCGATGCGGAGGAGCGGGACGATCCCAACGTCGTCAAAGCGGTCGTGGCGCTGGCGCCGGACGCCGACACGGGCCGTGCGCTCTACTTCAGCCGCTGCCCGGTGCCCTGGGGCGAGGGGGCGCACTATCACCACATCGGCATCTATGCCTACCGCCGTGCCGCGCTTGCCCGCTTCGTGAAGCTGCCGCCCGGTATCCTCGAGAAGCGTGAACGGCTGGAACAGTTGCGGGCGCTTGAGAACGGCATGCGGATCGACGCAGCGCTGGTCGAGACGGTGCCGTTCGGCGTCGATACGCAAAGCGACCTCGAGCGCGCCCGCATGGTGCTTGCCGCACAGCGCGCTGGCGGGCCATCCCAGGGGACACGCGCATGAGCGATCCGCAGCGCACGATCGCCTTTCAGGGATCCCCCGGCGCCTACTCCGACCTCGCCTGCCGGACGTCACGCCCGGAACTCGAAACGCTCCCGTGCCGGTCCTTCGACGATGCGTTCGCGGCGGTGCGCGATGGCGCCGCTGGGCTGGCAATGATCCCGATCGAGAACTCGGTCGCCGGCCGCGTCGCCGACATTCACCATCTGCTGCCGAATTCCGGCCTGCACATCATCGGCGAGCACTTCCAGCGGGTGAATCATCATCTGTTGGGACTTAAAGGGGCACGGATCCAGCAGCTAACGCATGTGCACAGCCACATCCACGCGCTCAATCAGTGCCGCACCCTGATCCGGGAGCTGCGGCTGGAGCCGGTCGTGCGGCTTGATACCGCGGGTGCAGCCGCCGAGATTGCAGCCGCCGGCGATGCCAGCCAGGCGGTGATCGCATCCGAGTTGGCGGGCGACATCTACGGCCTCGTCTCGCTCAAGGCCAACATCGAGGATGCGCAGCACAACACGACCCGGTTCCTGATCATGGCGAAGGAGCCCGTGATCCCGCACCCGAAGTCGGGACCGGTGATGACCAGCTTCGTCTTTCGCGTCCGTAACGTCCCGGCTGCGCTTTACAAGGCGCTCGGCGGTTTTGCCACCAACGGCATCAACATGACCAAGCTGGAAAGCTACCTTGTCGGCGAGCGCTTCAACGCAGCGCAGTTCTATGCCGAGGTCGAGGGGCACCCGGAGCACAAGCCGCTGCGCCTCGCGATCGAAGAACTCGATTTCTTCTCCCGCGAGGTGCGCATTCTCGGCGTTTTCCCGCAGCACTCCTACCGCTGGGAAACCGACGGCACGGACTAGAGCGGATCAGCGCGCTGCGCTGCTACGCACCGCCGCGACCTCGCCGCAATAGACCATCTGCTTGCGGCCTTCGTCGTAAACCCAGCTCTCGGGCTGGGAACGGCAGTAGCTGACCACCGAGCGCGGACTGGAGACGCTGTTCAGCTCGTGGCCCATCAGCCGCTGTACGCCGGAAGCAACAGAACCAACCCAGCGCGAGACCATTTCGTCGCCGTTGACCCCCGATGTGCTGCGCGCCATACCGCCGGCCGTCGCTGCGGTCGCTGGGGTCGCCGCATTTCCGCGGTTCGCCGGTTCGCTCTTCGGCCGCGTCGGCGCAGGACGTGTCTCCTGCTCAAGCCGCGCCAGAAGCCTGCGATCGTTACCACTGGCGGCCGGCACGCTCACTCGCGCCTGATAGGTTCCAGCCGCCTTCTTGTTTTGAGCGGTTGCAGCGCGGCCCGCAGGTTGCGCGTCGCGTCGCGGAGCAGGAGTGTTGCGTGCTACGACCGGCTTCGAACGCTCGGCTTTCGCGACTTCCTTCGGCGCCTGTGACCGTGCGACAGCAGCCGGCGCCGGGCGCTTCTCGACAGCCTTCTGCTCGCGCACGCCCTCCTTGGACGGCTTGCGCGAGATTGCCGATGATGGGACGGCTGCGGCCGCGGTTGCGACTTGCGGCTTGCCCTCAACGCGGCGGACGTCGGCCGGCCGCTCCTGCGGCTGCTCAACCAGCGCCGCCCGGGGCGCAGGCTGCGCTGCGCCTGCATCAGCAGAGGAAGCGGGAGTATCCTTAGCAACGATGGGCTCCGTCACCGCCGACTGCGCGGCAACGCTGGGCGGGAGCGGAGGCAGCGCCGCTACTGTCACCGGTTCGCGCGCCTGCGGCTCGCTCGTTGTTTCGCTGGCCTTCTCCTCGCTTGAAGCCTGCTGCGCAGTTGCACCTTCATCCGCGCTTGGCAGTGCGGCAGGACCTTGCGGCTCCACAACACCGCTTCCGAGGAGGTCGCGCGCGATCGCCCGCCCGCCGCCGGCGAGATTGGCGGCAGCCCCTTCGGCAGGCAGGACATCTTCGAACAGCGAGTCGACCTGGGTGCCCGAATAGGCCGAAGCAAACAGGTCGGCTGAACGGCGATGCTCATCGGCGAGCCCGCCCGCGCGGGCGGAAGCCGCCGACACCGCGACCCGGCGCGCGTCTGCCGTCAAATAGTCATCCATGAACAAGAACTTGCCGACAGCAGCCAACAACAGGCCAAAAGCGCTGAACAGAAGGATTCGAAACATGGTACCCGTGACAGCCAGTGTTTGCATCAAAAGCCGCGAAAACGCCTTCAGCGATTCGCGCGTTGACTTACCGTGGCACGGACATCGCCAGCTACCCTGGGTGCCGGACCTGGACCAATTCCCTGCTGGGAGAGTGAAGCGCGGTGAAGTCGAAGTCAACGAACGATTTTACTGGCCATGAGCAAACAGCCTAACTCAGTTGGATGGCCAGTCACTTATAGGCGCGGAGTGAGACTTGAGAACACTTGTCAAGCATAAAATCGCTTGCACCCCAGGCTCATGCTTCGCTTGCCGAGCGCTCTGAAGCCGTGTAGGCGTGCGGTTTTCCCGCTTTGCCGGTCACCAATGATGGAATCGGACGGAATCACGCTTGCAGCCTTAACGGCGGCGCTGGCAGCCGCCGGCCTGCTTGCCGGTCTGCTTGCCGGGCTCTTGGGCGTCGGCGGCGGCATCGTCATCGTTCCCGTGCTCTTCTATCTGCTGCCCCTGGTCGGCGTCGATGATTCGGTGAGCATGCACACCGCTGTCGGCACATCGCTGGCATCGATCGTCGTCACCTCTTTCTATTCGGCGCGCGCGCACTACCGTCGCGGTGTTGTTGATGTCGGGCTACTCAGAACCTGGGGGCCTTTCATCGGTCTCGGCGCGCTGATCGGTACGGCGGTGGCCGGTGCGGTACAGGGTGCCTTCCTTACCGGCTTTTTCGGCGTATTCGCGCTCTGCGTCGCCGTGCAAATGCTGTTATCGCCGGAAGTAAGCCGCTTTCGCCTCAACCTGCCGGCGGGATGGGCGCGTGCGCTGACCGCGGCCTTGATCGGGGCAGTCTCAAGCATGCTGGGCATCGGTGGCGGCACCCTATCGGTGCCGATCCTCTCGGCCTGCGGCTATCCCATGATCCGCGCCGTCGGCACCGCGGCCGCCTTCGGTGCCGCGATCGCCCTGCCCGGCGCGATCGGCTTTGCGGTGAGCGGCTGGAACGCGCCGGCGTTGGCACCGTTCAGCCTCGGCTACGTCAACCTGTTGAGCTTTGCCGTGATCGTGCCGATGACGATGACGGCAGCGCCATGGGGGGCACGCCTTGCCCATACCGCAAGCCCGCAGGTCCTGAAGCGGGTTTTTGCAGTCTTTCTGCTGCTGACAGCGATGCGCATGCTGGCGCGGCTTTTCTAGTGCACTGGCACAACCAGAGCCTACATCCTGTTTGTGCCGAAAGTGCGCGTGATTCAATATGTTGTGCAGCGACAACCTTGCTCGGACGTGAATCGCCCGATTGGATCGCTGCACTAGTGCACTGGCACAAACAGGATGTAGGCTCTGTTTGTGCCGAAAGTGCACGCGATTCAATATGTTGTGCAGCGACAACCTTGCTCGGGCGTGAATCGCCCGATTGGGTCGCTGCACGAGCGGCGACGCGCAGCGCTTGTCATCCCCTGGCCCCTCTCGCATAATTCCCTTAACTGACAATGCAAAAGGACCCCCATCGTTGAGTGAGCAGCCGCCGCGTGTTGGCATCATCATGGGCAGCCAGACCGATTGGGAAACCATGCGCCACACGGCCGCCACGCTGGACACACTTGGGGTGATCCACGAGGACCGCATCGTCTCTGCCCACCGGACGCCGAAGCGGCTTTACGACTATGCGCTCTCAGCCCGCAGCCGCAGCCTGAAAGTGATCATCGCTGGTGCCGGCGGCGCGGCGCATCTGCCGGGAATGGTGGCGGCTCTGACGACCGTGCCGGTTCTGGGCGTGCCGGTGCAGAGCAACGCGCTGAGTGGCCTCGACAGCCTGTTGTCGATCGTCCAAATGCCGGCCGGCATCCCCGTCGGCACGCTCGCCATCGGCAAGGCGGGTGCGGTCAATGCCGCGCTGCTGGCGGCCTCCATCATCGCCATCATCGATCCGAACGTTGCCCGCCGGCTTGAGGCGTGGCGGGCAGAGCTCACCGCCAACGTCGCCGAAACCCCCCTTTACCGCTCGGAACAATAACGAAACGCCATGCCGATGCAGCTACCGCCGCCCCTGCCGCCGGGGGCGACTATCGGTATTCTCGGCGGTGGCCAATTGGGCCGGATGCTGGTGCTGGCGGCCGCACGCCTGGGCTACCGCGCCATCGTGTTCTCACCCGAAGCCAACGCGCCGGCGGCCCAAGTCACCAACAGCACGATCATCGCCGCCTACGATGATGAGCGGGCGCTGGCCCGGTTTGCCGCCGAAACGGACGTCGTCACCTACGAGTTCGAGAACATTCCGTTTGCAACAGCCGCCGCCGTTGCCGACCGCGCCCTGGTCCGGCCGAGCCCCGACGTCCTCGCCATCTGCCAGGATCGCAACCGAGAGAAGGCGTTTCTCGCCCGCGTCGGCGTCCCCGTCACCGCGAACATTCCGATTGCCGATGCGGCGGATCTCGTCGCGGCCGTTGGGCAGATAGGCCGGCCGGCAGTGCTGAAATCCGCCCGTTTCGGCTACGACGGCAAGGGGCAGGTGCGCATCGACGACACGACCGACCTTGCCGGGGCTTGGGCAGAACTGCAGTCCGTGGTGGGCACCGGCTCCGGTCCGGCCGGCATTCTCGAAGCGTGGGTCGATTTCGCGCTGGAGATCTCGGTCATCGTCGCTCGCTCCGTGCACGGCGAGACGAAGGCCTTCGTCCCGGTGCAGAACATCCACGAGCACCACATTCTCAAGCGGACGATCGCCCCGGCGCCCATCGCCGCGCCGGTCGCTGCCGCTGCCCTGGATCTGGCGCACGCGATTGCGCGCGGCATGGGGCTGATCGGCGTGATGGCGATCGAGATGTTCGTCGGCCACGACGGCCGGCTGCTGGTCAACGAACTGGCACCACGGCCGCACAACTCCGGTCATTGGACCATCGACGCCTGCCCGACCTCCCAGTTCGAGCAGTGCGTGCGCGCCATCACCGGCCTGCCGCTGGGATCAACGGCACCATTCGCCAGCGCGGTGATGGACAACCTCCTCGGCGCCGAAGCCGATGACTGGCTCAGGATTGCCGCTGAGCCGGGGGCGCGGCTGCACCTTTATGGGAAGGACAGCATACGGCCGGGGCGCAAGATGGGCCACGTCACCCGCCTGACAGCCCCTGGTGCAACGGGCGACGCCTCATGAAGCGGCAACGACGGTCGCTGGCCCATGCCGCCGGCCTCGCTGCCTTCGCACTGATCGCGGCTGCAACCACCGCCGCGGCAGCAATGGAGCAGACGGCCGACTGGCTCGAAGCGCTGCGCAGCGCGCCAGTCGGGGCATGGAACAGCCTGCCGCCGGCGCAGGAGCCGGCGCAGCCGGGAGAAGCCGAGCCAAAGCACGCCCTTGCGATCCTGACCTTCGAGCCCGACTCGGCGGCACTGACCGAGCCAACGCGGCGCACGCTCGACGCGCTCGCCGCCGCATTGACGTCGTCCGATCTGTACACGACGGCGTTCGAGGTGCAGTGGTACGCCGATGCGAAGCGCACCGAGCTCAATACCCATGCGCTGCCGCAACGCCGCGCAGCAGCGATCTATTCCTATCTTCAGGCACAGCACGGCATCACCATGGCGCGTGTCATGCTGCGTGCCGCCTTGCGTAAACCCGCCGCGGCACCGCCGACGCTCCCGACCGAGTCGATCGTCATCCGCGTCGTCAACCGCGGACCGCTCTAAAGCGCTTCGGCCGACCACAGGACTGCGGCACCGGAACGCGCGCTCCCATCGGAGCGCACGACCGGTTCAAGATCGCGTGCGCCTCACTCAGGCTTGATCGCGATCTTCTTCTCCTTGCTCTCAGCGCCGGGGCGCTTCGGGAGCTCGACCGTCAATACGCCCTTCTTGAAGGTAGCGGCGATCTTCTCGCCATCAACATCATCGGGCAGCGGGAACGAGCGGCGGAACATGCCGTAGCGCCGTTCCGAGATCTGATAGCCGGTGCCCTTGTCCTCCTTCTCCTCCTTCTTCTCGCCCTTGATCGTCAGAATGTCATCGGCAAGCGTGAGTTCGACATCACTCTCACTGAGACCCGGCAGTTCCGCCGTCAGCGCGTAGCCACCGTCCTTCTCGACCAGGTCGACCGCAGGCACGCTGCCGCCGAAAAAACGGCCCGCCCGCAGCGTTTCCGCCGGCAACCCACGCCAGCCAAAGGGGAAGCCACCAATCCGACCGACGAAATCGTCGAACAGACGGTCAACCTCGTCACGGAAGCGGGCGATCGGCTGCCACGCCTCCTCAGCCGAGGAAAGCCTTGTTTTTGCGCCGGATTTGACTGGGACCTTCTCCGCTTCGTCCACCATCGTCCTCTCCTCCGCACCCGAATTAACATTGAAAACAGTGTAGCACATTCAGCCCTTGCATTCTAGGTCTGTCCCTGGAATGCGCGCTTCCCGCCTCAACGCCTCCACCCCGCGCCGTGCGACCGCTGCTTGCCAGCGCGCATCAACCCGCGGAAGATGACCCGGCTGGCCACTGGCGCACCCGTGGCCGCCGAGCCGCCGGCAACAACGGCCAAGGGGACAGCCGACCCATGATCACCCCGCTTCCGCAACTGCGGGAAACGGTGCAAGCGCGGGCCCGCCACGCGCTCGCCTGCGGCGCGCTGCGGCCGATCGAAACCGAACAGCGGTTCATCGATGATGGCGGCATCCGCTTCGTCATCCGGATGGTTTCGAGCCTGCGCGAAAAGGCCGAGCGGCAGGCCGAGAACCTTGCGGCTGCGCTGCAGTCGGGGCGCCAGCACAACCCCTTTCTGCCCTATGACGAAGACTTGTTCGTCGCCCGACTGTCGCCAGCGCACGTCTGCCTGCTCAACAAGTTCAACGTCATCGACCACCATCTCCTGATCGTCACCAGTGCCTACGAGGATCAGGAAATGCTGCTGACAGAAGGCGACTTCGCAGCGCTCAAGGTCTGCCTCGATGCGCTGGGTGGCCTTGGATTCTACAACGGCGGCGGTTGTGCCGGCGCCAGCCAGCCGCACAAGCATTTGCAGCTGATCCCATTGCCGATCGCGGACGAGGGACCGGCGATCCCGATTGCGCCACTGCTCGCCAATGCCGGGAATGACGCGCCGACGGCGCTGCCTGGGCTGCCGTTTCGGCACGCGTTCGCGCGGCTGGGCGCGGACCATGCGGGCGCGAGCGCAACCGGAATAGGGACATGGGCCCCGGCGACGCATGCGCTCTACCGGCGCGCGCTGGCGGCAGCTGGCATCAGCGCGGTCGCGTGCGCGGGCGGTGAACGCCAGGGCGCGCCCTATAATCTCCTGATGACGCACGCGTGGATGCTGATCGTGCCGCGGACGCGCGAGGTGTTCGAAGGCATCTCCGTCAACGCGCTCGGCTTCGCCGGCTCGCTGTTCGTCCGCGATGCCCGCGAACTCGCAATCCTTGAGCGCGCCGGACCAATGGCGGCGCTGCGGCAGGTTGGCGTCAGCGACTCCTGAACGACACCTGCAGCCGGCCGATCATGCTGTGGCCGACCAGGAATTCGATCACCACCGGCAGGCCACGCACGAGACAAAGAACAACCGAAGCAATCACAAGAGTCATCGTGACGGCATCGACCGTTTGCGCCCACTTGTCCCACACTGAAGGCTCGAGAGCCGGCCATGGCTGCCAGAACAGCACCCAGCCGAAGGTGAGCGCCTTCACCGTGCCGTAGAGGCCGCGCATCAGGCGGCCGCCGACGATAAACTGCCCCCACGCAGACACCATCATGCCGAAGACCGTCGTTCCCGGCTTGCGGCTGGTGTAGCGGATGGTATCGACGACAGCACCGCGAACGAGAAAGACGATCGCAACCCACATCGGCACCAGGCCAAGGTCGCCGAGAACAAGCCACAACACGTTCTCGACCACGCGATCGGCGACGACGTCAAAGATCGAACCGAAAACCGAGACCTCGCCCAGCCGGCGCGCAACGCAGCCGTCGAGACCGTCAAGCGCGATGATCAGAACCAGAAGTGGTGCACTGGCAAGCTGGACCGCTGGCGAAGCCCAGTACGCCATTACAACCAGAAGACAGAGCAGTAACAGCCGAAGCAAGGTGATCAGATTAGCCATCTGCACACCTAGTCCGGAGCCCTCCGCCGTACGAAAGGCCTCCCGCGCCCAACCCTTACCTGCGCTTACACGCGCAGGGCTATTCTATTTATTATGCCTTCAAGGTTATGACTCTTGGCCCCCACAACGCAACCCCGAAACACGCCGCAGCGCGGCCTCGCACCTGCAGGCGGCCGTTGCTGGAACGCAACACGGCCGCTAGAGTGCCTTCAAGCCACAACCGCCCCCAGACGAGCCCGGCCAAGCGCATGGACATCAAGGACCATATCCGCAGCATCCCCGATTTCCCAAAGCCAGGGATCCTGTTCTACGACATTTCGACGCTGCTCGCGCACGCTGACGCCTGGTCGGTCGCGATGGGCCGCTTGGCCAAGGTCGTGAGCCGCCACGCACCGGACCTGCTCGCCGGCATCGAGTCGCGCGGCTTTCTCGTTGCGGCGCCGCTGGCACTCAAACTCGGCCTGGGCTTTGTCATGGTACGAAAGCGCGGCAAGCTGCCGGGACCGACGGTCGCCCACACCTATGCGCTCGAATACGGCACCGACATCGTCGAGATTCAGTCCGATGCCGTGGTCGCAGGTCAGCGGGTCGTCATCCTTGACGATCTCCTGGCGACCGGCGGGACGATGAACGCGGCAATCGAGCTGTTCCGCAAGATGGGTGCGGAGGTCGTCGGTGCGGCCTGCCTGATCGAGCTCACGTTCCTGAACGGCCGGCAGCGCCTGGACGTGCCCTTCAACGCGCTGGTCGCTTACGACCAGTAACCGGCGCGGCCTGCGCCAAGCGGACAACCTTTTTCATTACCGAAGGAAGCGCCTGGGCAGCGAAATCGCGCGGGCGTATCCAGACGCCGGCATCCGCGGACAGAACGCCGAGACTTGCGGCGACGACGGCGAGTTCGAGCGTGAAGTGGGTGAAGGTGTGGCGGACCAAGCCCGGAAGCGGCTGCCAGGAGACGCCGACTACCGGCGCCAGCGCCAGGGCTTCGGCGAGCGGCCACGGCTCCGTCCGCCACGGCGTCGACGGCACCTCCATCATGCCGCCGAGCAGGCCCCGCTCCGGCCGGCGGCGCAGCAGCACGGCGCCGTCGCTGCGCACCAGCCAGAAGGCGACACCGAGGCGGAGCGGCTTGATGGTGGCGGCGGGACGTACGGGAAAGGCCTCCGCTTGGCCTTGCGCGCGCGCCGAACATGCCTGGTGCCACGGGCAGGCCGGGCAGCGAGGCTGCCGCGGCGTGCACACGGTAGCGCCTAAGTCCATCAAGGCTTGCGCGAAGTCGCCCGGCCGCCGTGCCGGCGTCAGCGCCTTGGCCAAGGCCTCGATTCGCTGACGCGCGCGGGGCAGCGGTTCGTCGAGCGCGTAAAGGCGGGCGATCACCCGGATGACGTTGCCATCCACCGGCGCCGCTCGCTGCCCGAAGGCGATTGCCGCAATCGCTGCCGCCGTATAGGCGCCGATCCCCGGCAAGGCCCGCAGGTCATCCTCCGCCGCCGGAAAGCGGCCCTCATGCTCCGCCACCAGGCGACGGGCGCACGCATGCAGGTTACGGGCGCGCGAATAGTAGCCCAAGCCCTGCCACGCATGCAGAACGTCGTCCAGATCGGCAGCGGCGAGATCCTGAAGCCGCGGCCAGCGCGCAAGAAACGCCTGGAAATAGGGTGTGACGGCGGCGACGGTCGTCTGCTGCAGCATCACCTCGCTGATCCACACCGCGTAAGGATCGGCCGCAACGCCGGGCGGCGCCCGCCAGGGCAGCTCGCGCCGTTCGCGGTCGTACCAGGCGAGCAGGCGGGCGGAAAGGGTGGTTGCGTCAGGCGTCATCGCTGCCGGTTATGGTTGTCGCGGCTTTGCTCCCCCGATAGGATGGGGACGCTGTGAGTGTGAAACCAACGCAACGACGGGACGGTTTCCGCGCCCTCGCCGAAACCGTTGCCGTCCTGACCCGGCCAATCGTCGGCAAGCGCGGGTTCGTGAGCGAAGCGATTGTGAGCGGGTGGGAAACCATCGTCGGCCAGCGCCTTTCGCCGCATGTCATGCCAGAGCGGATCAGCTATCCGCGCGGCCGGCAGGCGGGCGGAACGCTGCATCTTCGCCTCGCCACCGGCGCACTGGCAACCGAGTTGCAACACCTCGAGCCGCGGATCATCGAGCGAATCAACGCGGTTTTCGGCTTTCCGGCAGTCGCGCGCATGAAGGTGATCCATGCCCCGCTGCCGGTCCGCGGGCGGTCCGGACAGGCCCAGCCGCGACCGCCAGCCGAGCCGCTGCTCGCTCCGCGCATGGCCGCAACGCTCACGGCCGATCTCGCCGGCATCAGCGATCCTGGCCTGCAGGCCGCCCTTTTCGCGCTGGGAAGTACGATTCTGGCCGAACAAGCGGCACCTCCGGCCGGCACCGACACGCCGCAGCCTGAGAGCGATTGGCCGTCGTCGCCGGAGCCGGCTGCCGTCAACCGGTAACCAAAGCCTCACCGACAGCAGGCGGGGTCAGACGCAGGGCTTGACCAGCGTCGCTGCCTCCCGGATAGTTCCCCTAGATATTGTATGTCGGAGGCGCGCGATGGCCGCGATTGTGCATTTCCTCGCCGTTTTCGTCGTTACGCTGATGCCGGCGTTCGGCGTCCGGGCGGCAACGGACGAGCTGATGACCGAACGCGTGCTGGGCAATCCGGACGCTCCGGTCACCATCATCGAGTACTCCTCGCTGACCTGCCCGCATTGCGCCGACTTCCACATCCATACCCTGCCCAAACTCAAGGCCGCCTACATCGATACCGGCAAGGTGCGCTTCATCTTCCGCGACTTTCCGCTCGATCCGCGGGCGCTGAGCGCAGCGATGGTGGCACGCTGCGTCGAACCGAACCGGTATTTCGGCTTCCTCGAGATCTTGTTCCGCGACCAGGAGACCTGGGCGATCAGCGATGACCCGGTCCGCGAACTGAAGGTGCGGGCCAAGCTGGCGCAGCTCTCAGAAGCGGCCTTCAACGCCTGCCTTGCCAACGAGGAACTGGCAAAAGCGATTACCGACAAGGCAAAGCAAGCGCATGAGCAAGAGGGAGTGCGCTCAACGCCAATTTTCTTCATTGGCGATCGCACGCTCCGAGGCGCCTATCCGTTCGAGGATTTCAAGACGATCATCGACGCGGCGCTGGACGGAGCCGCCTCCCCGGCACCGCAGAAGCCGGCCCCCGGGCAGAGCGAAGGCATCTTCAGCCGCATGCGCGAGGCGGTGAAACGCTGGTGGCGCTCAGAATGATCGGCTTGGCCTTGCCTCCCGCGTTCGGCCGCGCGCACGCCGCTCTCCCTCGCACCAGGCTCGCATAAGCGCGTGTTACACGTCACCAAGTTCCGGCTCACCGGCTTCAAGTCCTTCGTCGATATGACGGAGGTTACGGTCATGCCCGGCATGACCGGCATCGTCGGCCCGAACGGCTGCGGCAAGTCCAACCTGGTTGAGGCGCTGCGCTGGGTGATGGGCGAAAGCTCGGCCCGGATGCTGCGCGGCGACGAGATGGACGATGTCATCTTCGCCGGCGCAAGCGGCCGGCCGCCGCGCGCGTTCGCCGAAGTCGTTGTGCAGCTCGACAACCAGGAGCGCTCAGCACCGCCGCCCTTTGCCGCGTGCGAGACGATCGAGGTCAGCCGCCGGATCGAACGCGGCCGGGGATCGGTCTATCGCGTGAACGGCCGCGAGGTACGCGCGCGCGACGTCCAGCTGCTGTTTGCCGACCAGGCTTCGGGCGCCAGATCATCAGCCATCGTGACCCAGGGCCAGGTCGCTTCGCTGATCGGTGCCAAACCGGCCGAGCGCCGCGCCCTCCTGGAGGAGGCGGCCGGCATCGCCGGTCTGCAGACGCGCCGGCACGAGACCGAGTTACGCCTGAACGCTGCCGAGGCCAATCTGCAGCGGGCAGACGACACGCTCGCGACCCTGCGGGCACAGCAGCAGCGGCTGGCCGAACAGGTCCAACAAGCCGACCATTACCGCACCCTGTCCGAGCGGATCCGCAAGACCGAAGCGGCGATCTTGTGGGCGGAATGGAAACGGGTCACGGCGCTGGTGGAGGCGGCGGGCCAGCAGGCGCACCATGTGGAGGGCCAAGTCGCCGAAGCGGCGGCGGCTGTCGCTGGTTGCGCGGCTGCGCTCGCGAAAGCCGAGGCATCGCTGCCGCGGTTGCGCGATGCCCAGGACCAAGCGGCGGCGGAACGCCATCGTCTGCAGGCCGAACGCGATGCGGTTGAAGCTGAGGAACGGCGGCTGGAGCAGGAGCGCGAGGCGTGCCGGCAGCGTGGCGCACAGCTCGCCGATGACCTTTCACGTGCGCAGCAGGTGGTGAAAGACGCCGAAACGAGCCTGCAGCGGTTACACGATGAGCGAGGGCGCCTGCTCAGTGCCGGCGACGGAGACGAGCAACGGCTGAGCGCCGCCACGGCCGAACTTGCCGCGGTCGACAGCCAGTTCGCCGCGGCCGAGAGCGCCTTCGTGACCTTGAGCGAGCACACTGCGGCCGCAGCAGCGCGCCGTGACGAACTCGCGCGTTCGGTCGCGGAGTTGACCCAGCAGCAGCGGCGGCTCGACGATCGCAGCCGCACGTTTGCGCAGCAGCAGGAACGCAACGCGAGCGAAAGCGCGGCCGCCGAGGCAGCGGCAGCGCGCGCCGAAACCGAGCTTGGTGGCGCTGCAGACAAGCTCGCGCAGGTGCAGATCGCCGCCACGACCGCTGAGGCTGCGCGCGCCGAGGCGCAAGCCGCACTCGCCCCGGCGGAAGCCATGGCGCAGGAGGCGAGCACGGCGCATGCCCGGCTGCATGCGGAATTCGACGCGCTTACCGGCCTTACGCGCTCCGAGCCGCGCGGCGGTAGCCCTGTTCTCGACCAAATCGCAGTCGAGCCGGGCTATGAAGCCGCGTTGGCGGCCGCGCTCGGCGAGGATCTGCTGGTCTCCACCTGTTCGGACAGCCCCCTGCACTGGCGCACCCTGCCGGCCGTGCTGAGTGACGCCCCGCTCCCCGACGCTCTCGCGCCCCTTGCCAGCTACTGCCGCGGCGCGCCGGCGCTGGCGCGGCGCTTGGCGCACATCGGCATCGCGGACGATGAGGCAACCGCAGAGCGCCTCCAGCCGGATCTCATGCCCGGTCAGCGCGTTGTCAGCCGCGCCGGTGCCGTGTGGCGCTGGGACGGCCTGGTGCAGCGCTCCGCCCATGAAGGAGCGATCAGTGTTCGCCTTCGCCAGCGGCGGCGGCTTGCGGAACTGGAACCTCTGGTCGCCGCAGCGCAAACGGCGCGGTCGGCAGCGCAAACTCGGCTTGCCGCCGCCAGGAGCCACGAAGCAGCAAGCCGAACGGCCGACCAGGAGGCGCGAACGGCGCTCCGCGCCGCTGAGCGCACCCTTGAGCGCTACCGCGCCGCCCGCACCGAGGCGACAGCGCGGCTTGAAAGCTTGCGCTCGCAACTGGCGGTGCTGGCGGACCACGCCGCCGCCCTCGATGGCGAACGGCACGCCTGCACGGCCAGCCTTGCCACCGCGGCCACGGCGCTCGCAGCCCTGCCCGAGCTTGCGGCCGAACGCGCCCGCGTCGCCGCCTTGCGGGACGAACTCAACAGCCAGCGCGCGCGCCAGGCCGGCTGCCGGTCAGCCCTCGATGGCTTGCGGCGGGAGATTGCCGGCCGCAAGCGCCGCATCGAAGGCCTGCAGACCGACATTACCGGCTGGCAACAGCGGCTGGCAGCGGCCCAACAGCAGGTCACATCCTTAAGCGAGCGGCATGAGGCCTGCATGGCCGAGCAGCGCCGACTCGATGCCGCTCCAGCCGAACTGGAAGCACGCCGGCAGCACGTTCTCGATACGTTGATGCGCGCCGAGGCCATCCACGCCCAGGCAGCCGACGCGCTTGCTGTCGGCGAAGAGCAGCGGCGCACGGCCGATTCCACCCTGCGACGCGCCGAAGGGACCGAACGCGAGGCGCGCGAGGCGCGCATTCGTGCCGAAGCGGCAACCCTGCAGGCTGGCCAGGAACACGAGCGGACGACGCAGCGGATCGCCGAACGGCTCGGCGTCGCGCCCGAGGAGCTCGCCACGCTCGCCGCCGCCCCGGGTTCAGGAACCGATGCGCAAGGCCTACAGCGGCGGTTCGAACGGCTGCAGCGGGAGCGCGAGGCGATGGGGCCGGTGAACCTGCGCGCCAACGAGGAGGCGGCGGCTCTCGCGGATCAGGTCGCAGCTCTTGAAAGCCAGCGCGCCGACCTCGAAGGCGCAATCGCCAAGCTCAGGCGCGCCATATCCGAAATCGACGGCGCCGCTCGGGAACGGCTGCTCGCCGCGTTTACCGAGGTCAGCCGCCATTTCCATGCGGTCTTCACGCGCCTGTTTGGCGGCGGCCGGGCTGAACTGGCGTTGACGACGCCGGACGATCCGCTTACCGCCGGGCTTGAGGTGCGCGCCTGCCCGCCCGGCAAGAAGCTGCAGTCGCTGGCGCTGCTATCGGGCGGCGAGCAGGCGTTGACCGGTTTGGCACTCCGGTTCGCCCAGTTCCTCACCAAGCCGACGCCCTTGTGCGTTCTGGACGAGGTCGATGCGGCACTCGACGATGCCAACGTCAATCGGTTGTGCCTGCTCCTGAACGACCTCGCGGAGCATGGCACGCGCTTCCTGGTGATCACCCACCATCGGATGACCATGGCCCGCAGCGATCGCCTATTTGGATTGACGATGCCGGAGCGGGGCGTCTCTCAACTCGTCTCCGTCGACCTGCGCCCGCAAGGATCTCTCGCACCGGCAGCATCGCATCCCCCGCTCGCACAAATTCTTGCTGCCAGATCAGTCGATTAAGCTTCCGCCATCCGACCCGCTGCGGGGGTTTTCCGCCTTGACAGCGTCGCCAGCTGGCCTCTATTTTGTGCATTGCACGATCGCAGGGGTAGAGAGCCGTCGTCGGATGAGCCATCAACCCTCACCGGGGTCGTTGCAGGACCTGGATGAGCGGCTGAGACGCCTCCGGGCCGAAACCGAGCCTCCGGAAGCCAAACCGGCCTTCGGGGAACCGGCAAACGGTCTCGGTATGGCGTTCATGGTCGCGGCCCACCTTGTTTCTGGGTTGGCGGTGGGCGCCGGCATCGGGTACCTGCTGGATCGCGGCTTGGGGACGAAGCCCTGGTTGTTGGTGACGTTTTTTCTTCTGGGCGCCGCCGCCGGAGGAATGAACGTCTACCGGACGATCAAGGGCTACGGGATGGCAGTCGGTTATCACCCCGCACCGGCCGATGAGCATGGCGGGCGCGAGCGGAGCAAGGGACCGACGGCGGATAACGAGAAGAAAACAGAACGAGGGTAGCCGTGGCCAGTCCTCTCGAACAATTCAGGATCAAGCCCCTCGTCGACATCAGCGTCGGCGGCGTCAATGCGTCGTTCACGAACTCGGCGCTGATGATGATGATCACGGTGGTCGGCGTCTCGGCGCTTTTGTATTTCAGCATGAGGCAGCGATCACTTATTCCCGGCCGTATGCAATCGATCGCGGAGTTATCGTATACCTTTGTCGCCAACATGTTGCGGAACAATGTCGGCGCCGAAGGACGAAAGTATTTCCCGTTTGTATTTACTCTCTTTATGTTTGTTTTGATCGGTAACATGCTGGGGATGATTCCCTACAGCTTTACCTTTACCAGCCACTTGATCGTGACACTCGGTA
>ERZ795053.3236-NODE-3236-length-18720-cov-4.951085_pt1 | contig 18720 bp, 10 predicted proteins | sample MGYA00375137_ERZ795053 | MGnify/ENA primary metagenome ERZ795053 (study PRJEB30182, sample SAMN05720284) | activated sludge metagenome | isolation source: Anaerobic digester | place: Hong Kong | collected 2014-12-17 ...
CTGCGTGCTGCGCTGGAAAAGCTCTGTTTGGCGGCCGAAGAAGCGGTGCGCAACGGGGTGCACCTGCTGGTCATCAGTGACATTGAGGCGAGTGCCGAGCGCCTGCCGATTCCATCCATGCTGGCCGTTGGCGCGGTCCACCACCACTTGATCCGCCAAGGCATGCGCATGAGCACCAGCCTGATCTGCGAAAGCGGTGAGCCGCGCGAGGTCCACCACTTTGCGGCGCTGATTGGTTACGGGGCCAATGCCGTTGCCCCCTATCTAATTTACCAAACCATTGATGCCATGGTGGCGGAGGGGCGTCATACCGCCGGCATGACAGTCTCACAGGCGTATGGCCACTTTGTCAAGGCACTTGACAAGGGTTTGCTCAAGATCATGAGCAAAATGGGTATCAGCACACTGGACAGCTATTGCGGTGCCCAGATCTTCGAGGCCCTCGGCATCGGTGAAGAGTTGATTGACATTGCCTTTGTGGATACACCGAGCCTGCTGGGTGGTATCGGCTTTCGCAGTGTCGCCGAAGCAGTTATGGCTTGGCATGAAAAAGCGTATCCACCGGCCAAGGCGCGGGCACCACGGTTGGAGACGTGGGGGCTGTATAAATCGCGCCGGGGTGGAGAGATCCACGAGTGGAGTCCACAAGTGGTTCACGCCATCCACGATGCCGTCCGGGAGACGGATCACGCCAAGGGCAAGGCGAATTTCCGTGCTTACAGCCAGTTGATGCAGACAATGCGGCTAGCCCCCCGCCACCTGCTCACCTTCCGCGACATTCGTCCACCGATCCCGCAGGAACAGGTCGAGCCGGTGGAGCGCATTCTGCGCCGTTTCAGCACTGCGGCCATGAGCTTGGGCGCCCTGAGTGCGGAAGCCCACGAGACGCTCGCCATTGCCATGAATCGCATTGGCGGCATGAGCAACAGCGGGGAAGGGGGCGAGGCCAAAGATCGCTACTTCACCGAGCGCGCCAGCAAGATCAAACAGATCGCCTCGGGTCGCTTCGGTGTCACCCCCGAATATCTCATGAGCGCCGAAGAACTCCAGATCAAGATGGCGCAAGGATCCAAACCGGGGGAAGGGGGCCAGTTGCCCGGCCACAAAGTGACGGCTGAGATTGCAGTGCTGCGCCACAGCACACCGGGCGTGGCGTTGATCAGCCCGCCGCCCCACCACGATATCTACAGTATTGAGGACTTGGCGCAATTGATCTTTGATCTCAAGACGATCAATCCCACGGCCAAGGTCAGCGTGAAATTGGTTGCCGAATATGGTGTCGGCACGATTGCCGCGGGCGTGGCCAAGGGCTATGCCGATATCATTCACATTAGCGGCCACAATGGCGGGACCGGTGCCAGCCCGCTAAGCAGCGTCAAATATGCTGGGCTGCCGTGGGAGATTGGGCTGGCGGAGACCCATCAGGTGCTCCTCGCCAATGGCATGCGGACACGCGTCACACTGCGCACCGATGGCGGCCTGGCCACCGGCCGCGACGTAATCATGGCGGCCATGTTGGGGGCCGACGAATTCAGCTTTGGCACGAGCGCCATGATCGCCGAGGGCTGCATCATGGCGCGGGTCTGCCACAAGAATAGTTGTCCCGTGGGGGTGGCGACCCAGGATCCGGAGTTGCGCAAGAAGTTCGATGGCACACCGGAGATGGTCATCAACTTTATGAGCTATATCGCCGAAGAAGTTCGATGCCTTTTGGCGGAATTGGGTTACCGCAGTCTCGATGAGATCATCGGTCATCCGGAACTGTTAACCCAGGCCGTTCACGGGCGTGAAGCCGGCTACATGGATCTCCATCCATTGCTTTACGTGCCCGACACCGGCAGCGCACGGCGCAATGTGCTGCCGACCAATGAATTGCCCGAAGAGAGCAACCTGGGCTATCGCATCGTCGAGCAGGTGTTGGCCAGTCTACGTGCGAATCCGGAAGCGCCGATTCGCCTGGCCCAGAAGATCAACAACACGCAACGAAGCGTTGGTGCAAAGCTTGCCGGTCAACTGGCGTTGCGCTATGGGAATCAGGGGCTGCTCGATGAACAGGTTCAGATCACCTTTACCGGTTCTGCCGGCCAGAGCTTTGGCGCCTTCTGCCTCAACGGGTTGCACCTACGGCTCATTGGCGAGGCACAAGATTACGTCGGCAAGAGCATGTGCGGCGGCGAACTTATCATCCGCCCACCCCACGAGGCACGGTTTGTGCCCCACCAGAATGTGATCTTGGGGAACACGGTGCTTTATGGCGCAACCGGCGGTCGACTCTTTGCGGCGGGTTTGGCCGGCGAGCGCTTCGCCGTGCGCAACAGCGGTGCGGTTGCGGTCGTCGAGGGAATCGGCGATCATGGCTGCGAATACATGACCAGTGGGACCGTCGTCGTGCTGGGCGAAACGGGGCTCAACTTTGGCGCAGGGATGACCGGTGGTGACGCTTACATCTATGACATTGGCGATAATTTTGAGCGACGGTATAATAGTGAGTTAATTGCCGTTCGTCGCCTCTCCGGTGATGGCGATGACCTTTGCTTAAAGCAGTTAATCCGGGAACACCTGGAGAAAACCGCTTCCCAGCGGGCGCATACCATTCTCGAAGATTGGGATGCACAACGACAGCTTTTCTGGCACGTTGCACCGCGGGAAAATGTCATTGCCATTGAAAGTGCCACCGAGGGATCCGGAGATGTAAAAGAGGATGGAGAAAAGGTGATTGGGTGATTCAACCCAGCCACCGCATTATCAACTAACTTGAGGAGAAATAGTCGCAGATGAGTGGAAAGACATTATTTGAAAAAGTATGGGGTACCCATGTGGTGGCCCAGGATGAGGGGGCGCCGGCAGTCCTGTACATCGATGCCCACCTGATCCACGAGGTCACCTCCCCCCAAGCCTTTAGCATGTTGCGGGAACGGGGCCTTAAAGTGCGTCGGCCGGATCGCACTTTTGCCACGATGGACCATGCCATCCCCACGCGCATTGGAGTCGATATCGAGCTGTGGCCGAGCGATGCCGCAACGCAGGTTCGTACCTTGCGCCAGAACTGTGAAGACTTTGGGGTCACATTGTGGGACATCGAGGGGGATGTACAAGGCATTGTCCATGTGGTGGGGCCGGAGATGGGGGTAACACAACCGGGCATGACCATCGTCTGTGGGGACAGCCACACCAGCACGCATGGTGCGTTCGGTGCCCTGGCCTTTGGCATCGGCACGAGTGAAGTCGGTCATGTCTTGGCCTCGCAGTGTCTTTTGCAGAGTAAACCCAAGACCTTTGCGATTAACGTCGATGGGGAACTGGGCGTTGGTGTAACGGCCAAGGACATTATTCTTGCCATTATCGCCAAGAATGGTGCCGGTGGCGGTGCGGGCTATGTCTTTGAATATCGCGGCAGCGCAATTCAGTCGCTGAGCATGGCCAACCGCATGACCGTCTGTAATATGAGCATTGAAGGGGGTGCCCGCGCCGGCATGATCGCGCCCGATGCAACCACCTTTGCGTACATTCAGGGCCGCCCTTTTGCCCCCAAAGGCACCGATTGGGAGAAGGCCGTGGCTTATTGGAAGACTTTGGCCACCGACGCCGACGCCACCTTCGATCGCGAACTTCATCTGGACGCCAACAAACTAGAGCCGATGGTCACCTATGGGACCAACCCAGGCCAGGGCGTCGGTGTCAGCGGCGCAATCCCGCGTACGGATGAGCTGGAAGATCCCGCCGAACGGCGCAGCCTGATGAGCGCCATGGAGTACATGGGATTGACACCCGGGCAAAAGATGGAAGGGCAACACGTCGACATCGTCTTCATTGGTTCCTGCACCAATGGCCGGATCGAAGATCTGCGCGAGGCCGCCAAGATCGCCAAGGGGCGCAAAGTCGCCGACGGCGTCCAGGCGCTGGTGGTGCCCGGCTCCAAAGCAGTGAAAGCACAGGCCGAAGCGGAAGGGCTCGATCAGATCTTTAGCGAAGCGGGCTTTGAGTGGCGAGGTGCCGGTTGTAGCATGTGCCTGGCCATGAATGATGACAAGGCCGGCGCCGGCAAATATGTGGCCAGCACCAGCAACCGCAACTTTCAGGGGCGACAGGGCCCTGGATCACGCAGCTTGCTCATGAGCCCGATTATGGCGGCGGCAGCGGCGGTCAACGGACGCGTGGTGGATGTGCGCGAATTGTTGTAAATAGACAAGTTGATCCCAGTTCATCGCAGTTTGCGAAAAACTCGGTCCGAACCTGCGGTTGTGGCCCAGTATCGAAGCAGTTCGGAGAATTTGGGCAAAAAGAACAGGATCTAGCAACAGTAGAGGACACGTGGAATGCAACCCTTTAAGAAATTAACGGCAACGGCAGCACCGTTACGCGCCGAAAATGTCGATACAGATCAAATCATCCCGGCCCGCTTTTTGACCGCGGTCACCAAAGAGGGCATGGGCGATGGCCTCTTTTCCAGTTGGCGCTACAATTCCGACGGCACCCCCAAAGAGGACTTTGTTCTCAATAAACCGGAATACAAAGGCGCCGATATCCTCATTGCAGGGCGAAACTTCGGCAGCGGTTCGAGCCGGGAACATGCCGTGTGGGCATTGACCGAATATGGCTTCCGCTGTGTGATTACGCCAAGCTTTGCCGATATCTTCTATAACAACAGTCTGAAGAATGGCCTTCTCCTGGTACCGCTACCCGAAGAGACGGTTAACATGCTGCTCGATCTGGTCGAAGAAGAGCCGGAGACGGAGATTGCCGTTGACTTGGAGAGCCAGACTGTTACATTACCGGATGGGCAGACGCACAAATTCAACATTGACCCGTTCCGCAAGATCTGCTTGCTCGAAGGACTGGACGATTTGGGCTATATCATGTCCAAAACGGATGCCATTGCGCAGCACGAGGCAGAACCGGCATATTAGAAATCCATCCTGAAAATCAGTTGTAGTGGTTATCATCTTCATCGTATCACTAGAAAGCAATCACCATGCATGCAACGATAGTTGTTCTGGCCGGCGATGGCATCGGGCCGGAAGTTACCGGCGAAGCGCAGAAAGTACTCACAGCGGTCGGGCAGAAGTTTGGCCACGAATTCTCCTTTAGCCAGCAGATGATGGGAGGCCGCTCGATCGACGAGTTGGGCACGAGCCTGCCCGACGCAACGGTTGAGGCCTGCAAACGTGCCGACGCCATTCTGCTCGGTGCGGTCGGTGGCCCCAAGTGGGACAATCCCAACGCGCCGGATCGCCCGGAGCGGGGTCTGTTGGCATTGCGCAAGGCGCTGAACCTCTTTGCCAATCTGCGTCCCGTGAAACTGCACCCGCAGTTGCTCAGCGCCAGCACGCTCAAAGAAGAGGTGTTACAAGGGGTCGACATGTTGGTCATTCGTGAACTGACCGGTGGTCTCTATTTTGGTCCAAAAAAAGAAGCGGGCGAGGAAGGGTACGAAGCCTTTGATACCGAGCTTTACACGCGGCCGGAAATTGAGCGCGTTGTGCGTCTCGCCGCCGAAACAGCCATGGGGCGCACGAAGAAACTGGCCAGTGTCGACAAGGCCAACGTGATGGCATCGAGTCGCTTGTGGCGGCGCGTTGCTACGGAAGTACTCGCGGACTATCCGGAGCTGACGGTGGAACATGTGCTGGTTGACGCAATGGCGATGCACCTGATTCGCCGCCCCGCCTCCTTTGATGTCATTGTGGCCGGCAACATCTTTGGCGATATCCTCACCGATGAGGCCGCGATGTTAGCCGGCTCAATGGGCATGTTGCCCTCCGCCAGTTTGGGCGATCTCATCAACAGCCAAAATCTGCCGTTGGGTCTTTACGAGCCGATCCACGGCAGTGCACCCGACATTGCCGGCCAGGGAATTGCCAATCCACTGGCTGCAATTGTCAGCAGTGCCATGTTGTTGCGTCATAGCCTTGGGCTCAATGAAGAAGCCGATGCGATTGAGGCAGCCGTCGATGCTGTGCTCAATGAAGGTGTGCGCACGCCGGATATTCAACACACCGGTAGCGAAGTCGTTGGCACGCAGGTCATGGGCGATCTGGTCGTAGAAAAGCTGTTAAAATAGAGTGCAAAGAGTAGCGATGGGAGAGTGGCCAACCGACGCCCATTCTCTCCATCGCCACTCTTTGCACTCCCATTCCTATCGAAGCCATGATCATAGACCCACAAGACCGACTCCGTTCCACCATCCGCTTTCTCGGCAATCTGCTGGGCGAGACGATTATTGAGCAAGAAGGCCAGGCGATCTTTGACCTGGAAGAAGAGATCCGCAATTTAGCTAAAGAGTGGCGGGCGGCCGGCGATTTGCATTCGTTCCAGGAACGCATTGATAGTCTGCTGCGAGAACTCATGACTGAGCCGCAGAAGATGCTCGCTGTATCAAAGGCGTTCACCACTTATTTTCAGCTTATCAATCTGGCAGAAGAACAGCAACGTGTCCATGTGCTGCGTGAACGGGAACAACGCGCCCACGAACAGCGCGTGCCCATGAATGAGACCATTGCCCACGGGTTGCAACGTCTACGACAAGAAGGACTCACCGCGACCGAGATCCGCGATCTGCTCCAGCAACTCTTTATTATGCCCGTCTTCACGGCTCACCCCACCGAATCCAAACGGCGCACCATCTTGCTCAAACTCAAGCATATCGCCGATGCGCTCTATGCGCTCAACTACCAGACACTGCTCTCCACCGAAGAAGAGCAGATCGTTCAAGAGATCCGCGAAAACATTGTGCTGCTTTGGCAAAGTGACGAAAGTCGCGACCGGCGCCCCACCGTGATGGATGAAGTGCGTGAGGGGCTCTTTTACTTTGAAGCCACCCTCTTTCACCTCGTACCGCGCATCTATGATGAATTGGAACGCGCACTGACTGAATTCTATCCGGAGGCGACCTTTGAGGTTCCCCTTTTCCTGCGCTATGGCTCCTGGATCGGCGGCGATCGCGATGGCAATCCCTACGTCACACTCGATGTGACCGAAGAAGCACTGCGTGAACAAAAAGAGACGATTCTCAAGCTTTACAACATCGAAACCGATGCGCTTTATCAGAACTTAAGCTCTGCACAAACTCGAGTCGGCTATTCAGATGAACTGCGGGAAAGCATTGAGCGTGATTTCACCCTCGTCGCGACCGATGAGATTGAAGTGCTGGAACGCTTCCGTCTCGAACCCTACCGCCAGAAATTGATTATGATGTTTCGCCGGTTGCGCGCCACACGGGCCGAAAACGCCGAACGGTGGCAAAATCGCGCATCTCGTTCCTCCACAGAGTCCGCCCACAATGCGCGCGCTTACCGCAACGCACAAGAGTTTCTCGATGATCTCTACCTCGTGCGCGATAGTCTCAATGCACACAAAGGCGAACGGTTGGCACGGGGCAGGCTGGCACGCTTAATTCGAGCCGTCGAAGTTTTTGGCTTTCATCTAGCCACGCTCGATATTCGTCAACATGCCGACCGCCACCGTAGCGCCATGGATGAGATTATGCGGCACTATGGGCTTTCTCATGACTACGCGCAGATGACTGAAGAGGCACGGAGCGCACTTCTCAGCAGCGAAATTCTCAGTGAGCGTCCGTTGACCGCCCGTCTACACTTCAGCGCGGCCACCAACGAGACAGTGGAACTCTTCCGGCTGATCCGGCGTGCTCGCCAAGAGATCGGCGACAACGCAATTCAGACCTATATCATCAGCATGACGATGCAGGTGAGCAATGTGCTCGAGGTGTTACTCTTTGCTCGCGATGCCGGTCTGTTTGGGGAGTTGGATATCTCTCCCCTCTTTGAGACCATCGATGATCTGCTTGCCGCCCCAACCATCATGGCAGCGCTCTTTGAGAATGAAAGCTACCGCAAGCACTTAGCTGCCCGTGGCAATCGGCAACAGATCATGATCGGTTACAGCGATTCCAATAAGGATGGCGGTTATCTACGTGCCAACTGGATGCTCTTCCAGGCACAGCGCAACCTCGCGCGCACCTGTGACGACTATGGCGTACAGCTGACCCTCTTCCACGGTCGTGGCGGCACGTTGGGTCGCGGGGGTGGCCCCACGAATCGCGCCATCCTTGCCCAGCCCCCTGAATCAGTGCGAGGACGAATTCGCATTACGGAACAAGGGGAGGTGGTGAGCAGCCGCTACGATAACGAAGCCATCGCACATCGCCACTTGGAGCAACTTGTCAACGCCGTGCTGCTGAGCAGCGGCCATCGCCCCGTCTATGCGAAAGAAACAGAATGGGCGACAATCATGGAAGAGTTGAGCGTCCTGGCTTATGATCACTACCGCAAGCTCGTGGAGCAACCCAACTTTGTGCGCTATTTCCACGAGGCCACGCCTATCGACCATGTCGATCAACTCAATATTGGGTCGCGGCCGGCCCGACGTAAAAAGACGGAGGCAATCTTTGACCTGCGCGCCATTCCCTGGGTCTTTGCCTGGACCCAATCCCGGGTCAATCTGCCAAGTTGGTATGGTGTGGGCACGGCATTGAGCAAATGGTTGCATGTCTCCGACACAGCGGAGATCGATGAGGAACGCCTCACGGCATTACGAGAAATTTACACGGCGTGGCCTTTCTTCCGAACGGTGATCGATAACATTCAAGTCGGTTTGGGCAAAGCAGATATCGCCATTGCACAGCTCTATGCCGGCCTCGCCACACATGAATTACAGGACGAAATTTTTTCGGAACTTGCCGCAGAATTTGAGCGAACACGCACCATGATTCTTGCGATTACCGACAGCAGAGAATTATTGGATAATGAGCAGTGGCTCCAGCGTAGTATTCGCTTGCGCAATCCCTATGTCGATCCACTCAACTACATTCAAGTGGCACTGTTGCGTGAACTGCGGCAGGAAGAACCACTCGCCAACCGCGAACTGCTACAGGCCGGTGTCGTCCTGACAGTCAACGGGATCGCAGCCGGTCTTCAGAATGTAGGATAGACGCTCATAGATAAACCCCTGAATAGTCCACCCTTACGCCCGTGTACAACAGCTCGGCTCAGTGCGATTTTTCAATGGGTTGTCCTAAGCAAAATGAAGGTGTCTGTTTGTGACTGATTATTTGTCCTCAGTAGAGGGGTTATTAATAGATATTGATGGCGTGTTACTTCGTGGCAATGAGGTAATACCGGGCGCGCACGATGCGTTACAGACGCTGCGCGCCCGCGGCATTCCCCACCGCTTCATGACCAACACAACAATTTACAGCCGGCTCACCTTACTAGAACGGTTACAGTCAGTTGGTTTTGACATCCAAATCGACGAACTCTTCACGGCAACCTATGCGGCGGCGCGCTTTCTGCATGAGCAGAACGCACGGAGCTACTATCCCCTGCTGTTACCCGATGCCCAACTGGAGTTTGGGGGACTTGATGTCGATGAGGAGACACCCGAATTTGTGGTGGTAGGTGATATGGGAGCGAGCTTTACCTTTGCCCGCATGAACCGGGCCCTGCGCGCCATTCACAAGGGTGCACGCCTGATTGCACTGCACAAAAAGCGGACCTGGCGCACCGAAGACGGCATGTTTCTCGACGCCGGGGCGTTTGTAGTGGCGCTCGAGTACGCCGCTGAGACGCGCGCAGAAGTGGTTGGCAAACCCAGCAAGGCCTACTTTCGCATGGTGCTCGACGACATGGGTATCGAACCGGCACACCTGGCTATGGTCGGTGACGACATTGAGAGCGATGTACGGGGTGCGCAATTGATCGGGATGCAAGGATGGCTCGTGAAAACCGGCCGTTTCCGCAAAGAAGATCTACAACGGGGAATTTGGCCGGATAAGGTCTTTGAAAGTATTGCCGATGTGTTTCGCTAGTCTGGGAACAGCTGTTCTTGCCAAGGGCACGTTCAGTAGTAATTGATTGCCGAGAGCGATACCCATCGCACGCACGAGGATAAATAGACAATGGGAAAGATAGCACTATACGATACCACGCTCCGTGACGGCACCCAAGGGGAAGGGGTCTCGTTGAGCTGTGATGATAAATTGAAGATTGCCCGCCGTCTCGATGAGTTTGGCATGGATTATATTGAGGGGGGCTGGCCGGGGTCAAATCCCAAAGATATGGAATTTTTCGAGCGAGCCCAACAGGAGCTCACATTGAAACATGCCAAGATCGCCGCGTTTGGCTCTACTTGTCGGGCGCACATTGACCCGGCGGACGATCCCCAGATCCAGTTGCTGATCCAGGCCAACACCCCTGCCATTACGATCTTCGGGAAGACTTGGGATCTGCATGTGACCGAGGTGCTGCGGACCACGCTGGAAGAGAATCTGCGCATGATTCGCGAGTCGGTCCGCTATCTCAAGAGCCAGGGCAAAGAGGTGGTCTATGATGCCGAGCATTTCTTTGACGGCTATCGGGCCAACCCGGAGTATGCGCTGGCGACCCTCCAAGCGGCCATTGTCGGCGGTGCGGATAGTATCGTGCTCTGCGACACGAACGGCGGCATGTTGCCCTGGCAGGTTGGTGAAGCCATTGACGCCGTGCGCAGCGAGGTACTCGGCCTGGAAGAAGGCAAAACAGCCACGCATCACGCGTCACGGATCACGCTCGGCATGCATGCGCACAACGACAGCGAAACCGGCGTTGCCAACACACTGGAAGCGGTGCGTCACGGCTGCAACCACATCCAAGGCACGATCAACGGCTACGGCGAGCGTTGTGGCAATGCCAACCTGGTCAGCATCATTCCCGATATCCAGTTGAAGATGGGCCATGCGTTGGTGAAAACAGAGAAGCTGATCCAACTGGCGGATCTGAGTCGCTACGTCAGTGAACTGGCCAATCTCAGCCCCAATGAACATCAGCCCTTTGTCGGCCAGAGTGCCTTTGCCCACAAAGGTGGCACCCATGTCAACGCAGTCGTCAAACACCGGATGAGCTACCAGCATATCGACCCCGAACTGGTCGGCAACGAGACGCGGGTGTTGGTGAGTGAGTTGAGCGGCAAGGACAACATTGCCGTCAAGCGGGAAGAGTTTGGCCTCGATGGCCTGAGCCGCGAGCAGGAGCGGGCGGTCTTGCAGCAGATCAAAGAGCTGGAAAACGCCGGCTTTGCCTTTGAAAGTGCCGAGGCCAGTGTCGATCTGCTCCTGCGCCGGCAACAAGAGGGATACGTTGCACCTTTTGAAATGATCGACTATACCACCAATGTCGAACATCGCTCCGGTCGCGGCACCTTTTCGGAGGCGACGGTCAAGGTCAAGGTGGGGGAAGACATCTTCCATGAAGTCGCTGAGGGCAATGGTCCAGTGAATGCACTCAATCTGGCGCTGCGCAAGGCGATCCAACAGTTCTATCCGCGGCTGAGCGAAGTGCATCTGACGGACTACAAAGTGCGCATTCTCAACAGCGAAAGTGGTACCGCCGCCATCGTTCGTGTTCTCATTGACAGCACCGACGGCGAACGCTCCTGGACCATCGTCGGTGCCAGCACCAACATTATCGAGGCCAGTTGGATCGCACTCTCCGACTCGATGGAGTACTTCCTGTTGACGGACAGCGAGCGACTGGCGGGGTGCTAGGTAATACGTAAGATGTGAAACGTGATGCGTGACCGATCTGACGGCAAATGGGATTTCCTAGGTGTGGCGAAAAACACACATTACGCATCAAAAATCGTTACGAACAGAGAAACAACTACACACCATGTCTATTCAATCTCCAGATGATATTGCCGGCCTAAAACGGGTTGGCCAGGTGGTGGTCCATGTGCTGCAGACGATGCAGGCCGCACTAAAACCGGGCATTACCACCGCCGAGCTAGATGAGATCGGACGCGAAGTGCTGGCACAGTACAACGCACAGTCGGCCCCCATCTTCTTTTATGACTACCCGGCTGCCACCTGTATCAGCGTCAACCACGAAGCTGCCCACGGCATCCCCGGCAAGCGGGTGGTGCAGGATGGCGACCTAGTCAATATCGACGTCTCTGCTGTGCTCGATGGCTACGTTGCCGACACTGGTGCAAGTATTCCGGTCGGCGAGGTCTCGCCAGTGGCAAAGAAACTTTGTGCGGCGACACAGGAAGCGCTGCTGGCGGCATTAAAGGTGGCCAAGGCGGGCAACCGCATGGACGAGGTGCGCACGGCGGTGGAGAAAGTGGCGCGCAAGAATCGCTTCAATATTATTGAGAACCTGGCCGGCCACGGCGTTGGCCGCCACATCCACGAAGCGCCCGAATTTGTCCCCGACTACACCCGCAAAAAAGACCGCCGCCGCTTCCAGAAGGGGATGGTGCTGACGCTAGAACCCTTCCTCACCACCGGCGGCAACACCGCCGAAGAACAGGGTGACGGCTGGACCCTGGCACTGAAACCGGGTGAATTGGTGGCACAATATGAACATACGATCATCATCACCGAGCGCGAGCCGATCCTGACCACCGCGGGGGCCAATGTAGTTGCTCTATAGCTAGTGCGATCCACCGCAATCCACTCCAAAAGCGACCTCAACGACAAAAGCTGAGGTCGCTTTTTTGTTGAACTAGCGCGCTAGGTGTGATAAGCTCGACGCAGTACGTTTGTTCGACAAAAGGAGATGATATGATTGCTTCACCATTTCCCGGCATGAACCCCTATTTGGAAGCACCCGATATTTGGGCTGACGTCCATAGTCGGTTAATCAATGTGATAGCCGAGCAGTTGAGTCCGATGACATAGTACTCAATGTCATTTTAACAGTCATCAGTCCCCAGTTTTCAGTGGGCAGTCTCGAATCACACACTGGAAACTGTTAACTGAACACTGATTCCTTTGACACGATACTATCTTTACTTCACGACATTGACATAGTACTACCACGGGGAGGTTGGATCAGTGGCTGGTCAACCGTCCCGCGGATTGGGAGAAACGGACGGAACGGTTGTTCACGCGCTGTATGGAATGAGTGGATTGGGAAATCGCTCCAAAGGGGTCGTCAGACCCCGCCAAATTTTGCCAGGGTCTGGCGACCCATGGCTTGTAACTCCTTAGCGACGACGGCGGCGACGCCCACCACCAGAGCTGCGATTGGCGGAACGTTGTTGCTTCGATTCTTCCGCTTCTACCGGCGGGGCGACTGGTGTATGCAGTGACTTCTGGTAATATTCATCCAGCAACATCGTGATCAACGCCATCTCATCGGAGTCTTCGGCAAGCTCATGGGCCAAGGGAATAAAACGACGACTGCGCTCATGTTGGATATTGTCCCGTTCGCGCAGGCGTGATTCGAGTAATGCGGTCAGCCGCTCACCTACCACCGCTGCCAGATCTTCCTCGCTCGGCAGTTCCCGCTCTTCAAAGTCAATCTCAAAGCGCTTGGCAATGCGGTCGAGGCCCGGCTTTTCCACCCGCGTGGCGAGAGTAATGGCAATCCCACTGGCACCGGCGCGACCGGTGCGACCGGCGCGATGAATATAACTTTCGGGATCCTCGGGCGGCTCATATTGAAAGACATGGGAGAGTTCCGGAATATCGATGCCGCGCCCGGCCACGTCGGTCGCCACAAGGAAGCGCAACTTGCCCTCGCGTAACCGCTTCAGGATTGCCTCGCGTTTCTGCTGATCGAGGTCGGCGCTCAGTTCATCGGCATCGTAGCCAAAACGCTGCAAGACGACACTGACAAAGTGCACGGCCACTTTGGTGTTGCAGAAGATAATTGCCGAGGCGGGGTTTTCCATCTCTAAGATTCGGATCAAGCTGCGCTCACGACTCATCTCCGGCACCATATAGTAAATATGGTCGACCTCGGTAACATGGACATGATCTGTGCTCAGAGAGACAAAATCGGGATCCTCCATAAAATCATGGGCGGTACGCATGACATAACTGGGGAAGGTTGCCGAAAACATGGCGGTCGTCACATGCTTATCCGGGAGGTACCGTTGCACGGCTTTCATATCTTGATAAAAGCCCATGGACAACATACGATCAGCTTCGTCGAAGATCAGCATCTTTAAGTTGCGCAGGGTAAAGGTGCGCCGCAGCAGATGGTCTAAGACCCGGCCAGGGGTCCCGATGACAACATGGGCACCTTTCTTCAGGGCGTCGTTCTGGGCACCGTAGCCAACGCCACCATACACGGCAACACTGCGCAGCCCAGTATTGCCAAAGAGCGTCTGCGCTTCGTTCCAAACTTGATTCGCCAGTTCGCGGGTAGGCACGAGGACCAACACCTGACAGGTGTCCGCTGCAAAATCGAGCAGTTCCAACAGGGGTAGCAGAAATGCACCGGTCTTGCCGCTGCCCGTACGCGCCTGGATCATGACATCTTCGCCATCCAGCAGATAGGGAATGGTACGCAGTTGGACAGGTTTCAGGCTGTTCCAACCGGCGCGCTGGAGCGCCGCCTGGATATGTGCGGGAAGAGCGGATAGATCGACTTCCGGGAGATCAGTTGCAAGCTCAGCGGGATCTACAGTCTCAGTAGGGGATAATTCTAGGGTACTCAAGGGTAGTTTTACTTCTTTCTACAAATTCGATAGTCTACCAGGACGGAGATGTTCAGGTGTAAACAGCGCCGCCGATTCCAGTGTAATCAAAGGATAACAACTCCATACCGGGAGACTACCACAAATTCAGTCGGTCACAATGGGTTATGTTTCGATAAACCTATTATCGCATATGTTGTCAAGGAGTGCACATGTGCGAACGGCAATTCCAAATTTAGGAGAGAGAAGTGAGCCCCCATGCAACGGGTTGCGTACATGAGCGGGCCTGCATCCCCTGATGCGGGCTACACACCAGTTTGCTCAACTTTGGAATTGCTGCATGTGCGAGGGAGCAGCAGACGATAAGAGAGTGGGACAGTTCAGCGGTAGCGATCCATAAATGGCACAAAGAATGTATTCCACCACAATGGCTGACTGCCCCACAGTCCTACTGTCCCACTGCGCTATGCAGGAATTGCTGGCGTATCAATCTTGCCGACGGCTTCGTCAATTTCAGCCTGTGTCAACTCGTGGCGTTGCAACTTACCGGCAAAGTATGCCTCATAGGCAGCCATGTCGAAATGACCGTGACCACAGAGGTTGAAGAGGATTGTGCGTGAGACACCCTCTTCTTTGGCGCGATTGGCTTCACGAATCGCCGAGGCAATGCCATGATTGGCTTCCGGTGCGGGGATGATTCCTTCGGTACGTGAGAAGAGCACACCGGCCTCAAAACTTTCAAGCTGGTCGATCGCTTCGGCCTCAATCAGCTTATCCTTGAGCAGTTGGCTCACAATCACACCGGCCCCGTGATACCGCAGACCACCGGCATGGATCTTGGCCGGTACAAAAGTGTGGCCGAGGGTGTACATGGGCAACAACGGTGTCATCCCCACCGTGTCGCCAAAGTCATAACGGAAGACTCCACGCGTGAGTTTGGGAGCGGAGGTCGGTTCGCTGGCGACACAACGGATCTGTTTGCCTTCCGTCAGGTTCAGACGCAGAAAGGGGAAGGACAAACCGGCAAAGTTCGAGCCACCACCAAAGGGTGCGATCACCACATCGGGCAAATCGCCGGCCTTTTCCATCTGCAAGAGCGCCTCCTGGCCAATAATCGTCTGGTGCATGAGCACGTGATTTAGCACGCTGCCCAGCGAGTATTTGGCATCCTCATTCGTGGCGGCAACCTCAACTGCTTCGGAGATTGCAATCCCCAAGCTGCCGGGTGAATCGGGATCTTGGGCAAGGATCTGCCGCCCCGCATTGGTCCGATCCGATGGCGATGCGTAGACATCGGCGCCCCAGGTATTCATCATCAGTTTGCGGTAGGGTTTCTGCTCGTAGCTGATCTTCACCATATAGACCTCGCAGCGAATATCAAACAACTTGCAGGCAAAACTCAATGCGCTGCCCCACTGGCCGGCGCCGGTCTCTGTGGTGATACGCGTTACGCCTTCCATTTTGTTGTAGTAGGCTTGAGGCACCGCCGTGTTGGGCTTGTGCGAACCGGCGGGGCTCACGCCTTCATACTTGTAGTAGATCTTCGCGGGGGTATCAAGGGCCTTCTCCAAATTGTGGGCGCGGTAGAGAGGGGTTGGCCGCCACAGTTTGTAGACATCCCGCACTTCCTCAGGAATGGCAACCCACCGCTCCTGCGAGACTTCCTGCTTGATCAGTTCCATGGGAAAGAGCGGTGCCAGCGCCTCGGGGCCAATGGGTTCTTTGGTGGCCGGGTGAAGCGGTGGAAGCGGCTTATTCGGCATGTCCGCCACAATGTTGTACCATTGTTCGGGAATTTCATTTTCGGTAAGCGTAATCTTGTGTGTGTTGCTCATCTTGCATGCTCCGCGTCTTGGCGCTGTTCGCTTTGTGAGTGTTGTTTGTGAATACTGAAGAAGTAGGTTCCCAAGTAGGTTAATCTCCATTGTAACAAAGGGTAGGAATTTCAGCTATTTTTGTGATATTATATTCTACAAGCTATCGCTACACTTTTCATTGCACCCTAAACTCTTAGCAAATCGAACGCACGGCCCCTGCACAATGGTATCGCTTACGCGTGCGATTTGAGCGGGTTATAGCTCACACAGATTAGTAGTTGTCCGGCATTGTGCGGTTTGATCACTCCCACGTGGTGTTGCCTCGCTGATAGTGGTCAAACCGCATAGCAGGACAGAGTTCTAACCAGCACAGAGCGGTCCCCACAACCGCGTCCTCAACACAGAGAAGAGATTATGACTGAGCCCAAGGCAGGTGCAACGACGACCGGTACCACGGCCCACAATGAATCACCCCATCCCAATTCGTCCAATTATCGCACAACAGATCGAGGTAGACCGACAAAAGCGTCCACCGCCCCCCAATCGTTCAACGCCACACCACCCTATCACCCAACGATACGCGACCTGATTCTGCTGGATTTACCAACGGATCTCAAAGTTTCTCCCAGCGGGCAACACGTTGCCGTCACGGTCCGCACAACAAACTGGCGCGACAATTGCTACGAATCCCGCTGTTATCTCTATAACAGCAGTGGCGACTCGAGTTATCTCGTCTCCCGCACCGGCAGTGTACAACAGGTAGCGTGGCTGGATGACCATTCTCTCGCCCTGCTAAAAACAACCGGGGATGGGAATGCGCAGATCTTTCTATACGAAGGGATCATCGGGGATGGCTGGCAGGTGACCGAACAGGAGAATGGCGTCCATTGGTTTGCGCCCTTTGCCGGCGGCTTTCTCTATCGCGCCGATCGCAGCGAGAATCATGCAGACAAGGAACGCATGGAGCGGTTTGGCAATTACCGTCATTTTGAACAAGAAGAGAGTTGCACGGCACTCTTCTATGTCAGCCTCGCAGCCCTACGTGACTACGAGCGGCAACGGTGCCAGGCTCCTCCCAGCGAGGGCGATACACTGATACGCCCTGTGCTTGAAGTGAGCCGCTTGTTGGCGCACCCTTATGCAATCCGCTCGGCGATCCCTTGCCCGACCGGGCGGTCTATCTACCTCAACTGTTGGCGGCGGGATGATCTGGTCTATTACAATCAGAGCAGCAACTTTCATCTAGCGATTGATCCGGAACAAGCGCTCGCAACCTACTTGCAACGGAAAGCCGGACAGCAGTGCGCCGGCACCGCGTGCCATGTCGCGCCAGGGTCCCCAGAAGAAGCCACGACTCAGAGCGATGCAACTCAGCCCGATGACAAAGCGAGCGACTGGGGCGCCCTAACCCAGATTCCACTGCCCATTGGCGCCGAGATCGTAGCAGTTTCCCCCGATGGGGAGTCGTTGCTCATCGATCACCAAGGGCGCGACAACAAGATATACACACGCAGCGATTTATGGTTCTTGGCGAAAAGCGACGCATTACAGACAACCCTGGTAACGGATCTTCTTCCCCAAATGCGCAATCTCTCGGCGCCGCTCGATCGCGATCTCTTTCACACCAAGTGGACCGCAGAGGGTATCTTTGCAGCCTATGTCGATGGCACTCATGTCCGGCTGACCCAACTCACCGTAGATGGCACCATTACGCCGCTCGATCTTCAGGGCCACTTCTGCACCGGTGCATACGACATTGGCAAGAGCGGGCATCTCGGCTTACTGGCAGTCAATGAAACACAGTACACCGAGGTGTGGCTAGCCTCAGGCAGGGGCTGGGATCGACCATTGCCGCTCCGACAGCTAACCGATTATGGAGCTACACTCCGTGGCTGGCAATTGGGTACGGTCGAAACGATCCGCTGGCTGAGCAAAGATGGCACTGAGATCGAAGGGGTGCTGCGCAAGCCGGCCAACTTTGATCCCAATCGACGCTACCCGCTGGTCTTTGTCGTCCACGGAGGCCCTACGGGCTACGCCGATGCCTCGCTGCTTACCCACCCCGACCGCACCACCTATCCCGCCATTCAGTTTGCCAATGCGGATATCCTTGTGCTCTATCCCAACTATCGCGGCTCTACCGGTCGTGGCCAGGCCTTCACCGAGCTCAATGTCAACAATTTGGGTATCGGCGACCTTTGGGATCTCGAAAGTGCAATCGACCATCTCGCCACATTGGGTTGGATCGACGAATCTCGGATCGGTTGCATGGGTTGGTCACAAGGGGGGTATATCTCGGCCTTTGCCGGCTTGCATTCGGAACGCTTCCGCTGTGTCTCGGTGGGGGCCGGTATTTCCGATTGGTACACCTACCACATCAGCAATGACATTCCCTACTTCACCACCGACTATCTCTCCGGCTCTCCGTTCCGCAACCGCGAACTTTATGACAAAACCGCCCCCATGAGCAACCTGGCCAATG
>ERZ795053.3238-NODE-3238-length-18715-cov-4.952036_pt1 | contig 18715 bp, 18 predicted proteins | sample MGYA00375137_ERZ795053 | MGnify/ENA primary metagenome ERZ795053 (study PRJEB30182, sample SAMN05720284) | activated sludge metagenome | isolation source: Anaerobic digester | place: Hong Kong | collected 2014-12-17 ...
GACCCGTTCTGTAGTGCGAGATCCAGGCGTTCGCCTGGATCTCGCACTACAGAACGGCAGTGGGCGGGGGCTCAGACCCGCTGGGTGGCGCGGTGGTCCGACATGGCCCGCTGCATCAGGTGCTCGAGCAGGGCGATGAGCACCATCTTCACCGACTCCCGGGCCCGCGCATCGGCTCGCACCAGCGGCACGTGCTCGGGCAGGGCGAGGGCCTCGCGCACCTCCTCCAGGGAGTACGAGCCCGCGTCGTCGAACTGGTTGACGACCGCGACGAACGGGACGCCTCGGCTCTCGAAGAAGTCCACCGCCGCGAAGCAGTCCTGGATGCGGCGCGTGTCGAGCAGCACCACGGCGCCGAGCGCCCCGTCGACCAGGTCGTCCCACATGAACCAGAAGCGCTCCTGGCCGGGGGTCCCGAACAGGTAGAGGATCAGCTCCTGGTCGATGGTGATGCGACCGAAGTCCATGGCGACGGTGGTCGACGTCTTGCGGTCGATCTTGGAGGTGTCGTCGACGTCCTCGGAGTACGCCGTCATGGTCGCCTCGGTGGTCAGCGGCTCGATCTCGGAGATCGCCCCCACCAGCGTGGTCTTGCCCACCCCGAAGCCTCCGGCGACCAGGATCTTGACCGGCTGGGGCGCCGCACCCACGGGGGGCGGGGTGGCGCCGGGACCGACCGGGGGGCGGGCGTTCGGGTCAGAGGGCTCGTACTGCATCGATCATCCTCAGCAGGAGTGCGGGCGTGGCGGCCTGACGGGCTTCGTGGATCTGGACGAGTCCGGCCTCGGCCAGGTCGCCCACCAGGATCTGGGCGACGCCCAGGGGGATGCCGACCCGCGCCGCCACCTCGGCGACGGAGACCGGCGAGTTGCACTGCCCGATGATCCGGGCGTGCTCGAACTGGAGTTGGCTGCCGTGCGCGACGCCGGTGGCGACCACCAGCGCCTCCACCCGCAGGTGAACGCTGGCGTGACGGGTGCGGCCGCCGGTGATGACGAACGGGCGGACCAGCTCCGCGTCCTCGTCGTCGTCGACGTCCTCGGCGGCGAACGAGCCGACCGACGGGTCCGCGGGCGCGACGCCGCTCGCCGGCGGAGCGCCGGAGGTGACGGGATCGTCCCAGGCGGACACGGGTCGGACTGCTCCTCGGTGCGGGGTCGGGCTCAGCCGGCGGCCAGGACGCTGCGCAGACCGGCACGGACCTGCGGGGTCAGCACCGAGCCGAACCGCTCGACCAGCAGGGTCATCTCGTAGCCGACCAGGCCGACATCGGCGTCCTTGGTCGACAGGATGCCCAGGCAGCTGCCGTCGGAGATCGAGGCGACGAACAGGAACCCGGTGCTCATCTCGACCATCACCTGATCGACCTCGCCGTAGCCGAAGCACCGCGAGGCACCGAGCGACAGGCTGGTCAGACCGGCGGCGATGGCCGCGAACTGATCGGCACGGGCCCGGTCGAGGTCGGTCGACATCGCCATCAGCAGTCCGTCGGAGCTGACGCACACGGCGTCGCTGACACCGGGGGTCTGCTCGACGAAGCGCGACAGCAGCCAGGGGATCTGCTGCACCTGCTCGTTGACGTCAGTGATCACGGGGATCCTCCAGTTCCGGCGTCGGCTCGACGCCCGAGAGATCGGCCGCCCACATGGGGGACGGGTTCGGGGACGGGTGGGTCTCGGTGGAGGCGACGCCGGAGTCGGCGGCCTCGGTGAGCTCGGCGTCGCGGACGGCCACGCCGCCACGACCCCGGGAGCGGCCGCCCTGGAAGGCGGACAGCATGGAGCGGACGCCGTCGGCGGAGCGGTCGACCGCCGGTGCGGCCTCCGGGGCGGGCTGGCCGAGCGGGCCGGCCTGCAGCGACGCTCCCGGCACCCGACGGGTCAGCCCTCCGGCCAGACCGCCGACCGGCTCTACCGGCTGCTCGGTCGGCTGCTCGGTCGGCTGCTCGGCCGGCTGCTCGGCCGGTGTCGGATCGCTCCACGCGGTCGGGACGGGCTCGTCGCTCCCGGTCTGCTCCGCCGGGGCCACCTCGTCGGCGGCGGCCGGCTCGACAGGCCAGGTCGGCTCGACAGGCCAGGTCTGCTCGACAGGCAGCGTCGGCTCAGCGACCGCGGCCGGCTCGGCGGCCCAGTCCTGCTCCGGGATCACCGGAGGAGGAGGCGGCGGTCCGGTCGGGAACGCCGCGGCGATCTCCTCGGGGGTGACGTCCTGGTCGCCCAGGACGACGGCATCGAACGAGCCGAGCCACTCGGGGGTGGCCACCGGCCCGCCGTCGGAACCGTCGGAGCTGTCCGAGCCGTGATCGGGGTCGATCTCGGAGCCCACCGCGCCGGCCGCGTCCACGGGCTCAGGAGGATCCGCTCCGTCCAGCCAGCCGTGGGCGTCCTCTGCGAGACCGGTCTCGACCCACGCTGCGGCACCGGCGTCCAGGTCCTCACCGGACTCGAGGTCGATCGCGCCCGCGCTCTCGAGCGGAGCGGTGTCGTCGAGGACCACCACGTCGGGTGTCCACGACCACTCCTCCGACGCTGCCATCGGATCGGCGACGAGGTCGTCACGGCTGGGGACGCTGTCGGCGAAGGGGTCCGCGGCCGGGTCGATCACGGTGTCGGGTTGCTCGACGGTCGGGGTGAGGCCGGCGCCGGGGGCGATGAGCTCGCTGCCCTGGTCCCGCGCCGCGAGCGTGCCCGGCAGCGGCCGTGCGATCGACCGTCGGTCCGTCCCGCCGACGGTGGCCGAGGCGGGCAGGCTCACCACCGCGGTGATGCCCCGGCCGCCGGCGGTCGGCTGCAACCGCACCAGCGCCCCGGTCTTGGCGGCGAGCTTGGCGATCACGTACTGGCCCAGGTACCGGGTCGGCATCCCGTCGACCTCGTCCAGGCCGGCAAGGCGCTCGTTGGCGGCGACGATCTCGACGTCGGCCATGCCGACGCCGTGGTCGATCACCGCCAGCTGGTAGCCGCCCTGGCCCAGGGAGCGCCCGTCGATCTCCACGGTGGAGTCCGGCGGCGAGAACCGCAGCGAGTTCTCGATCAGCTCGGCCAGCATGTGCACGAGGTCGATCACGACCGGGCCGGTCAGGGTGGCGTCGCCGAGCTGGCCGAGCCGGACCCGCTCGAAGTCCTCCACCTCGCTCATCGCCGCGCGCACGACCTCGCTCAGCGGGGCGGGCTTGCGACGTCGGCGAGGGGTCTCGGACCCGGTCAGGATCAGCAGCGACTCTGCGTTGCGTCGCATGCGGCTGGCCAGGTGGTCCAGCTTGAAGAGGTGCTCGAGGAAGGCGGGATCGGTCTCCCGCTGCTCCAAGGAGGAGATGAAGTCGAGCTGGCGACCGAGGAGGGCCTGGTTGCGTCGACCGAGGTTCGTCAGGGCCTCGGCCAGGTTGCGGCGCAGGACGGCCTGCTCGCCGGCCAGGCGCAGAGCGGTGGTCTGCACGTCGTTGAACGCGCCGGCCACCTCGCGGACCTCGGTGGCTCCGGTCGCCCGCAGCGATGGCAGCCGTCCGTCGCTGTCGCCGGTCTGCTGGCTCCTCACCGCTTCGGGCAGCCGGACCAGGGCGACGTCCTCGGCCTGAGCGGCGAGCTCGGACAGCGGACGGGCGATCGACCGGATGGCGTTGCGGACCAGGAAGGCGCTGATGAGCAGCACGCCGATCAGGGCGCCGAGGGACACCAGCAGCACCTGACGGCTCGAGGTTCCGAGGGCGTCGACGGCGTCGACGGCCCGGGCCGCGGCGACGTCACGCAGCGACGTCAGGTCCGACACCCGCTGCTCGGCCCCCTGCAGCCAGTCGTCGAGGGCGGAGGGGTCGATCTCGGCACCCCGGGCCGAGGCGAAGAAGGCCTGGTCCCGCCCGAGGGACGCCGCAGCCAGGGCGTCGCCCACCCGGTCGATGCGGACGGTCAGGTCCTCGTCGGCCACCTCGGCGGCCTGGGACGACTGGATCGCCTGCGCAGCGGCCAGCTCCGACACCTCGCCGAACGACGACGGCTCCAGCATGCCCCGCGCGGCCAGCGCCTGGACCAGGTCGGCCTCCTGGGCTCCGGCCTCCTGCGCGGAGGCGAGGAGGTTGGCCGCTGACGCAGGGTCGTCGTCGATGGCGCCGTGCGGGTCGAGCCCGGCGCGGCTCACCGCCAGGACCGAGGCGATGGCACGCGAGTAGCCGTCGACCGCGACCAGACCTCCGGTGTCGCTGGCGGCCAGCGACGAGGCGGCCGCGGAGCGGTCGAGCGCCCGCTGGCTCATCTCCTGGAGCAGCCCGCCCTGCTCGGCGGCCTCGGCCCGCAGCCTCTCGCTGGCGTCGGACACCTCGGCGCGCATGTCGTCGGTGGTCGGCGAGCCCGCGGCGAGCACGTGGCGCTCGGCCTGCAGGGCGTCGACCAGCCCGTACGCGGCCAGGGCCACGTCCGCGTTGCCGCTGAGCTGCGCGGCGTCGCGGGACTGCTGGACGGCGGCCACCATGGCGTAGCCGGTGACGGCGAGGAGTCCCGCGAGCGGGACGACCAGGAGGAGCATGAGGCGGCTGCGGATGCCCATCTGCCCGCGGGCCGCTGGAGCGTTCGATCGGCGTGACATCGTGATCCGTGTCGACCGTCCGGCCCATCGGGTTGAGAATTTCGGCCCACGTCCGAACGGACCATCCGGGATCCGGGCGCCACCGGCACCGGCCGATCCCGCCGACGGTCGGACCCCCGACGTCGTCCACCCCCGGGTCGCGCGCCCCGGATCCGACGGCCGGTCGGTCGTCCTGCGGCCACGTACGCTGGCGCGGTGGCCAAGCGCAAGAAGCGATCACGTCCCCTTCCGCCTCCTCCGTCACCGCCGGTGACGGCCGGGTTGGTGTCACCGTTGCGCACCGTGCCCGGCAGCATCGCCCGACCGGACTACGCGGCCACGGGGTCGCCGTCGTCGCGGCAGTCCCGCGCCATCCGCACCGACGCCGAGATCGAGGCCATGCGGGTGGCCGGTCGGGTGGCCGCCGAGGCGCTGATCGAGGTCGGACGCCACGTGGCTCCCGGGGTGACCACCGACGAGCTCGACCGCATCGGCCACGACGCCATGGTCGCGGCGGGTTCGTACCCGTCGACCCTCAACTACCGCGGCTACCCCAAGTCGCTGTGCACGTCGGTCAACGAGATCGTCTGCCACGGGATCCCCGACTCGCGCCGTCTGCGCGACGGCGACATCGTCAACGTCGACGTCACCGCCTTCATCGAGGGCGTGCACGGCGACACCTCGGCCACGTTCCTGGTCGGCGACGTCGACGCGGCCTCCCGGGCCCTGGTCGACACCACCCGCCGGGCCATGCACGCGGGCATCTCGGTCGTCGCCCCACAGGCCCGGATCCGCGACATCGGCCGGGCCATCGAGTCGGTCGCGCTGCCGGCCGGCTACTCGATCGTGCGCGAGTTCATCGGTCACGGCATCGGCGACCAGTTCCACACGTCGCTGCAGATCCCGCACTACTACGACCCGCGCAACGACACGGTGCTGCTGGCGGGCATGACCTTCACGGTGGAGCCGATGGTCAACGTCGGCGCCGCCGGGGTGACCATGTGGGACGACGGCTGGACCGTCGCCACCGCGGACGGCCAGCGCACCGCCCAGTTCGAGCACACGCTGCTGGTGACCGAGGACGGCCACGAGCTGCTGACCCTTCCCGCCGAGGGGCCGCCGGCCGAGGTGCTCTTCGCACCCGAGCCGGTCGGGGCCGACACGCCGACCCCCTGAGGGGACCCGCCCCCGACACTTCCGGCTGGGCGGTCCCCTCGTCGCTTCCCCCGACCCCGACGGTCCGAGCCGGACCGCGCCCCGAGGGAGCCCCCGTGCCTGCAGGTCCCCCACTCCGATTCCGCCCGTCACCCGCCGTGGGGCGGTCACGCTCCCCCGGGCGCGCCCGGGCGCGACGACGTCAGGTCCTGGCCTGGGCGGTGGTCGCACTGGTCGCGGTCATCGTGGCGCGCACCGCGAGCGCCGCCCGGGCCGACGCGGCCCGCTGGCAGGGCGACGTCGCGGTGCTGGTGCTCGAGGAGTCGCGGTCGGCCGGGGCACCCCTCGGCCCCGACGACGTCCGCGTCGAGCACCGACCCCAGGCCCAGGTGCCCGCCGAGCGGACCCGGTCGATCCCCCACGGCGCGACCGCGGCGATTCGGCTCCCACGGGGGACGGTGATCACCGACCCGCTGGTGCGTCGCGACCGTCGCAGCGCCACCGCGCGGGCCCTTCCGGCGGGGACGGTGGCGGTGGCGTTGCGCACCGGCGACCTGCCCCGCCTGGCCGAGCCCGGCGACAGCGTCGACGTCGCGGCGCCGGGCTGGGACGGACCGGTGGCCACGGGGGCGACGGTCGTCCGGACCGACGCGGACTCGATCGTGCTGGCCGTGGACGAGGGCGATGCCGCCGTGACCGCGGCGGCGTCACTGGCCGGGCCGGTCGCCGTCGTCGTCCGCCGTTGAGGTCATCGGAGCCGACGGCGGGCGCCGGGCCGGGTCCCGACGGTCCGGCCGGGTGGAGCCCACCCGACTCCGCACTCCCCGCCCGACCTCGCGGGCCGTCGGCAGGCGCGGCGGGGCTTCACCCTGGCCGATCGCCCGCATGCCGAGGGCGAAGAAGACCGCGGCGGCCACCGACAGGAGGGACACGAACCACCCGCCGATCCGGGTGGGCAGCGGGATCACCACCGGGATGAACGCCCCGAGCACCCACGCCACCTGGAACCGGGACTCGAACCGGGCGAACGATCGACCCCGGTTGGCGTCGGGCGCGTCGCGCTGCACCACGGCGTCGAAGGCCTGCTTGCCCGACGAGGCGGCCACCGCGACCAGCAGCGCCATCGTCGCCTGTCCGGCCAGTCCTCCGAGGAGGGCTCCGGCCAGCCCGGCCGCCACGCCGATGCCGAGCGCGGCGAGCAGCAGGGACTCCTCGTTGCGGATCGTCCGTCGCGCCGTGGGCGCCAGCGCCGCTCCCGCCAACCCGCCGGCGACGCTGACCGCGACGATCACCCCGAAGTGCCAGGCCGGCGGCACGCCGACCGGCGCGACGAGGTCCCCCGGCGACATGTCCTGGCCGACGTGCTCGGAGCCGGCGAGCCGACCGACCGCGGTGCCGAGCTGTGCGACCTTGTCGCCGCCCCGCAGGGCGAAGGCGAGCAGGAAGGTGACGAACCCGACCACCGCTCGCAACGTCCCCATCGCCGAGGCCGCGCTGAGCACTCCCGCACTGCGCAGCTCGGCCTTCTCGAGGTCCCCGGCCGGCTCGGCGGCGATGGTCGTCGACGGGACCCGAAGCGCCGCGATCACCCCGACGGCGAACACGACCGCGGCCAGGAACACCACCGCGCTCGGGCCGAGGAGCAGGAGCAGCAGACCGCCGGGGATCCCGGCCGCGAACCCGGCGAAGCCCGACAGCAGCTGCAGCTTGGAGTTGGCGTCGACCAGCTCGGCGTCGCCGTCGACGACGGTGGGGACGATGGCGGCCTTGGCCACCTGGTAGGTCTTGGCCATCACCAGCATCAGGAACGCCTCGGGGAACAGCAGCAGGCTGTCGTTGCCGACCGGTCCGATCAGCAGCACCGCGATCACCGCCCGGCCGATCGTCGAGCCGACCATCACCGCCCGGTGTCCGCCCCGCGCCCGGTCCATGGCCGGGCCGATGAGCGGGCCGACCACGGCGAACGGCGCCATGGTGAACAGCAAGTAGAGCGCGATCTTCCATCGGGCCTCGGACGGGTCGACGTCGAAGAACAGCGTCCCGGCCAGCGACATCGCCACCAGGGCGTCGCCGGCCAGCGACAGGACGTGGGTGAGCGCCAGGCGACCGAACGGCGACCGGACGTCGATCCGCGGCTCCAGCAGCCGCACGGGCTCCCCGTGTCCGCTCACGGCCGCCATGCTACGAGCCGTCTCCGACGGCGGGATTCGGTCCCGATCCGCCCGGCGGCGAGGGTGCGGCCGACGGTCAGGGTCGGGGCGCGGCGAACTTGTAGCCCAGTCCCCGGATGGTGGTGATCAGCGTCGGGTGCGACGGGTCGGGCTCGACCTTGGCCCGCAGCCGCTTGACGTGGACGTCGAGGGTCTTGGTGTCGCCGACGTAGTCGTGGCCCCACACCCGGTCGATCAGCGTCGAGCGCGGCATCACCCTTCCGGCGTTCTCCATCAGCACCGTGAGCAGCTCGAACTCCTTGAGCGGCACGCTCACCGCTTCGCCCCGCACCCGCAGCTCGTGGCGGTCGAGGTCCAGTTCGACGTCTCCGACCACCAGGACGTCCTCGAACGCGTCGACCGGTCCGGGGCCGCCGCCCGGCTCCGCCGGCACGCCGTGCCCGTCGCGGCGCGGATGGCGGCGCAGCACCGCCCGCATCCGGGCCACGAGCTCGCGCAGCCGGTAGGGCTTGGTCACGTAGTCGTCCGCGCCCACCTCGAGACCGACGACGGTGTCGATCTCAGAGGCCCGGGCGGTGACCATGATGATCGGCACGTCGCTGCGCTGGCGCAACGCCCGGCACACGTCGACGCCCGAGATCGTCGGGAGCATCACGTCGAGCAGGACCAGGTCGGGGGCGACCTCGTCGAACCGTTCGAGCGCCTCGGCACCGTCGCGGGCCACCTCGACGTCGAAGCCCTCGCGGCCCAGCCCGACCGCCAACGCCTCGATGAACGCCTCTTCGTCGTCGACCACGAGGACGGTCGGGTTGGTGGGGCCGCCCGGCGCGCCCGCCACGCTCATCGCTCGTCTCCGCCGTCGGAGCCATCGGGGGGCCCGGGCGGTGCGGAGTGCCGGGGCGGCAGCACGAGGGTGAAGACCGACCCGACGCCCTCGGTGGACTCGACGCGCACGTCGCCGCCGTGGTTGGCGGCGACGTGACGGACGATGGCCAGGCCCAGGCCGGTGCCGCCGGTGCGGCGCGAGCGCGCCCGGTCCACCCGGTAGAAGCGCTCGAAGATGCGGTCGAGATCCCGCCGGGGGACGCCGATGCCGGCGTCGGCGACGCTGAGGAGCACGGTGCCCTCCGGGTCGTCCTCGCCTGCTCCGGCGACGGTCGCGCCGACGGTGATCTCCGAACCGTCCGCCGAGTACTTCACCGCGTTGTCGACCAGGTTGGCGAGCGCGGACACGAGCTGGCGCCGATCGCCGTGGATGACCACGCCGGCGGGGACGTCACGCCGGATCTCGATTCCGGCCTGGGCCGGTGCCGAGCCGAGCCGGTCCTCGGCCTCGGCCACCAGCGCGGCCAGCTCGACGTCCTCGAACTCGGCGTCGTCGCCGAACTCGATGCTGCTGAGCTCGAGCAGGTCGTCGACGGTGCGGCCCAACCGGTCGGTCTCGGCGATCATCCGGGTGGCCAGGCGTTCGACGACGGCGGGGTCGGGTTCGTCGATCACCGTCTCGGCCAGCAGTCCGACGGCGCCGATGGGGGTCTTGAGCTCGTGGGAGATGTTGGCGACGAAGTCGCGGCGCACCGTCTCGATGCGGCGCTGCAGGGTGCGGTCCTCGACCATCGCCACCGCCCCGTCGACCTGGGCCGCGCCGGCCCCGCCGGCAGCGCCGGCGGAACCGGCAGCGGCCGGGTCGTCGAGCGACCGCACCCGGAACGGGCGGGCGACGACCAGGAACGAGCCGACCGGCGGGCCGAACACGTCGACCTCGCGCCGCACCGACCGTCCGGCCAGCGCGTCGGCGCGCAGCTCCTCGATCGCGGCGGCGACCAGCACCTGGGAGTCGCGGGCCTCGAACATGGCCCGGGCCACGCGGTTGCGGTAGATCTCCTGGCCCTCGGCGTCCCAGATGACCACCGCCCACTGCAGGTGGTCGACCACCGCCCGGAGGCGTTCGGCGAGCAGGTCGTCCCGCTCTCCGTCGGAGCCCGCGCCCTCGGCGTCGCCGGCGGGCGGCGACTCGGCCACCGCGGCCACCGCGGTGCCGGCCGCGGTGGCGACTCCCCGCCAGTACCACGCCGCGCCGACCGCGACCACGAGCAGCACCCCGAGCAGGACGGCCACGCCGGTCATGAGCAGCTCCGCGACACCGTCGGCCTCAGGACGCCTCGCCAGGCGCCGGCCCGGAGTCGGGACCGGAGTCGGTACCGGGTCCGAGCGCGTCGCCGTCGGAGCCGGGCGACGGGGTGATCGGAGCTGCGGGGCGGGTCGCTCCGGGGTGATCGGGCAGCCAGCCGGTCACCATGTACTGGACCCGCTCACCGATGTTGACGGCGTGGTCGCCGATCCGCTCGTAGTACCGGCCGATCATGGCGAGCTGCACCGCGGCCTGCAAGTTCAGGTTGTCCACCGAGTGCGAGGTGAAGATGGCCTGGACGTACGCGGTCTGCAGCTCGTCGAGGCGGTCGTCGATGTCGTCGAGCGCGGCGGCCAGCGACGTGTCGGCGTCGACGTAGGAGTCGATGGCGGTGCGCACCAGGAACGCCGCCTCTTCGCCCATGTGCTCGATGAGGCCCCGCAGCTGCGGCCCGAACTCGATGTCGTAGATGCGCCGCGACGCCTTGCAGACGTTGACCATCAGGTCACCGGAGCGCTCGAGCTCTGACAGGAGCCGCAACGTGGTGAGAATGAAGCGGAGGTCACCCGCGATCGGCGCCTGCAACGCCAGCAGCTGGCAGCAGCGCTCCTCGAGGCCCAGGCAGAAGTCGTCGATGACGTCGTCGCCGTCGATCAGCAGCTGCGCCGCGTGCAGGTCGCGGTCGAGCAGCGCGGCGGTGCCCCGACCGACGGTCTCGCACACCATGGCGCCCAGTCGGATGACGTCGGAGCGCAGCGCCTCCATCTCCTCGTGGAACTCGATTCGCATCTCATCCATCGGACGTCCCCTCGGGCTCGGTTGCCGCGGCCGCGGCCGTCAGCCGAACCGACCCGTGATGTAGTTCTCGGTCCGCTGGTCGTGCGGGTTCGAGAAGATCGTGGCCGTGCGGTCGAACTCGACCAGCAGCCCGGTGCGCACGTCGCTGTCGGGGTTCACCTCGGTCGAGAAGAACGCGGTGGCGTCGCTGACCCGCGCCGCCTGCTGCATGTTGTGGGTCACGATCACGATCGTGTAGTCCGTCTTGATCTCCTTCATCAGGTCCTCGATGCGGGCCGTGGCGATCGGATCGAGCGCCGAGCACGGTTCGTCCATCAGGATCACCTCGGGGTCCACCGCGATGGCCCGGGCGATGCACAGCCGCTGCTGCTGACCGCCCGACATGCCGAGCGCCGAGGACTTGAGCCGGTCCTTGACCTCGTCCCACAGCGCGGCGCGCTGCAGGGACCGCTCGACGATGTCGTCGAGCTCGGAGCGCTTCTTGGTCCCGGCGATCCGAGGGCCGTAGGCGACGTTGTCGTAGATCGACTTGGGGAACGGGTTGGGCTTCTGGAACACCATCCCGATGCGTCGTCGGACCTCGACCGCGTTGACGTCGGGGGCGTACAGGTCGACGCCGTGGTAGTCGAGGCGGCCCTGCACCCGGGCCCCCTCGATCAGGTCGTTCATGCGGTTGAAGCACCGCAGCACGGTGGTCTTGCCGCAGCCGGACGGTCCGATGAAGCCGGTGATCTCGTTGCGTCGGATCCGCATCGACACGTCGCGGACGGCCCGGTAGTCGCCGTAGAACACCGACAGGTCCGACACGTCGAACACGACCGGGGCCAGTTCCGGCTCGGCGATCACCGACGCGGCGGCGAGCGGTTCGTGCAGGTCGGGGGCGGGGGCGGGGGCGACCGACACTGACCCGGCGCCGGGGAGGCCTCCGGTGGGGACGAGTCCCTCGGGGGTGACGACTGCGTCGGTGGACATCGGGGGCTGCTCCTCGTCGGTCATGTCGGGGGTCCGGCGGCGTGACGTGTCCCGGGGTGCGCCCCGGGTTCGCGGTGGCTCATCGGAGTGCGTAGCGGCGGGCCACGAACCGGGCGATGAGGGTCAGCACCAACACGATACCGATCAGCGTCACCGCGGCCCCCCACGCCATTTGGGTGGCCAGGTCGCCGCCGTTCTGCAGCTGCGAGTAGATCTGCGCCGACAGCGTGGTGTTCTGTCCGGTGAAGCGCCAGTTGGTGGTGGTGACGAAACCGATGGTGAACACGATCGGGGCGGTCTCGCCCGCGGCGCGGGCCACCGCGAGCAGGCACCCCGACACGATCCCGGGCAGCGCCGCGGGCAGGGTCACGCCGACGGTGGTCTTCCAGGTGCGGGTGCCGAGCGCGGCGGACGCCTCGCGGAGCGGGTCGGGAACCAGCCGGAGCATCTCCTCGGTGGAGCGCACCACGATGGGAAGCATCAGGCACGCCAGGGCGAGCGACGCCGCGAACGCGGACTTGCCCTCGACGCCGAAGCGCAGCACCCAGATCGAGTAGATGAACACGCCCATGACCACCGACGGGACGCCGGTCATCACGTCGGTCATGAACCGGATGAAGTTCGCGAGCCGGTTCCGCTTGCCGTACTCGTTGAGGTACACCGCTCCCATGATCCCCAGCGGGATGGCCAGGGCCGACGCGCCGAGGACGGTCAGGAAGGTGCCGACGATGGCGGGCTGCATCCCGAGCGCCACCAAGCCGTCGGTGCTGCTGTCGGCGCTGTCGGTGCTGGCGGTGCTGTCGGGGTCGGCCGCCTGGTCGCCGAAGCCCAGGTCCTGGAGCTGCTCGTTGCCGGCCAGGTCGGCCCGGCCCACGTCCGCGGGGATCGGCTGGGTCCACCAGTCGAGGTTGGTCACCGCCGGCAGACCCTGGCTGAACACGTTGGCGGCCATCAGGACCAGCGGTCCGGCCGCCAGCAGGAACGCGACGGCCATCGCCACGGTGGCCGCCCGGTTGCGGACCCGGCGTCCGATCGAGATGTTGGCGTCCGAGAGCTCGCGTCGCACCCGGTCGGGGGTCCGGTCCTCGGGAACGGTCGAGGTGGTGTTCACGCCGCCCCCTTCACCCGGCGGTCGATGACGACCACCATCCGGCGGGCCGACACGTTGACCAGGATCGTCAGCACGAACAGCACGACGCCCAGTCCGATCAGCGCGGCCCGGAACAGGTCGTCGGCCTCGGACAGGTTGCGGAAGATCTGCGCCGGCATGGTCTCGCCGACGGCGAAGATGTTGGCGGTGATGTCGGGGCGGGCCCCGATCAGCAGGGCGACGGCGACCGTCTCGCCCATCGCCCGACCCAGCCCGAGCATGACTGCTCCGGTCATGCCGCCGGTCGAGTGGGGGAACACGACGCCACGGATCATCTCCCAGCGAGTCGCCCCCAACGCCAGGGCGCCCGCCTTGTCGTTGGGGGGGACGGTCGTGAACACCTCCCGGGTGACCGAGGTGATGATCGGGGTGACCATCAACGCCAGCACGAGGGCCGCCGACGCGTAGCTCGACCCGGTCGAGGGACCGAGGACGGTGCTGAGGACCGGGATGCCCGACACGGCGTCGGACACGGCGTTGAACGCGGTCTGGAACGGTGGGATCAGGTAGTAGAAGCCCCACAGGCCGAACACCACCGACGGCACCGCGGCGAGCAGGTCGATGGTGGTGGTGACCGCCCCTCGGGCCCGTCGGTGCACGACCTCGGTGACGAACAGCGCGATGCCCACGCTGATCGGCACCGCGACGACGAGCGCCAGGACCGACACCAGGATCGTTCCGAACACCAACGGCACGATCCCGTAGAGACCCTCGGACGGCACCCACTCCGTCCCGAAGAAGTAGCTGCCCCCCAGCTCGCTGAACGCGGGCCACGCCTTGTTGGTGGTGACCACCGCGATGAGCAGCAGGGCGAGCAGCACCGTCAGGCCGGCCGCCAGGGCGACGCGCCGGAACGAGCGGTCGATCCGACCGCCGACGCCGTCGGCGGTCAGATCGGGTGCGCTCCGGTCCGCTTCCGGGTCCGGAGCGGCGGGCAGGGTGTCCAGTTCGAGGGTCACGGGCACCTCCGGCGGCGGCTCAGCCGCCGATCTCCTCGACCTGGTCGTAGGCCTTCTGTCGGAGGTCGTCGGGCAGCCCGACGAAGCCGAGCTTGCGGGCCTGGGCCTGGCCGGTGGTCAGCAGGTAGCGCAGGTAGGTCTTGAGCGTGGCGGCCCGGGCCGCGTCGGGCTGGGTCCGGGTGACCAGCAGATAGGTCGGCGCGGTGATCGGGTAGCTGTCGGCGCCCGGTGCGTTCAGCGGGTTGTAGGTCAGGTCCTCGGCGACGTCCGCGTTGGCGACCGCGGCTTCGGTGGCCGCCGCGGACGGAGCCACGAAGGATCCGGCCGCGTTCTTGATCGACGCGAACGTGAGCTCGGCCTTGATCGCGTCGGCCAGGTCGACGTAGCCGACGCTGCCGTCGGTCTGGCCGATGAGGGCGGCGACGCCCGAGTTCTTCTCGGCCCCCTGGGTGGCCGCCGGCCAGTTCACCGTGTCGCCCGACCCGAGCGTCCACGTGTCGGGCGCGGCGGCGGAGAGGTACTTGGTGAAGTTGTTGGTCGTGCCCGATCCGTCGGAGCGGTGCACCACGGTGATCTTCGTCGCCGGCAGCGTGGCGTCGGGGTTGTCGGCCTCGATCGCCGGGTCGGCCCAGCTGGTGATCCGGCCCCCGAAGATCCCGGCGACGGTGTCGGCGCTGAGGCGGAGATCGTCGACGCCGGCCAGGTTGTAGCTGATGGTGATCGGTGCCGCGACGGTCGGGAAGAACAGGACCTGGGAGGGGAACGTCTCCTCGGGCTTGGGCAGCGAGTCGCTTCCGGCGACGTCGAGCGTCCCCGACGACAACTGCTTGCGACCGTCGGACGATCCGCTCTTGGCGTAGGTGACCAGTTCGGAGCCGGCGACGCCGTTGAAGTCGGCGTCGACAGCCTGGTAGAAGGCGTCGGGGAAGCTGGCGCCGCCCCCGGCGACCTTGGCGGTCAGCGCTTCGATGTCGGCGTTCGACGGGGCGGCGGGTCCGGCGGCGCCGCTCGTGGTGGACGAGCCGTCGTCAGCCGACGAGCCCGACTCCTCGGAACCGCCGCACGCGGTGGCCACCAGGCCCACCGCCACGACGATCACTGCCAGCAGCCGGACGATCCGGCTCTCGTGCAACATCAACCTGCCTCCTCGGAGGTCGTTCGGATCGGTGGCGTCGTTGCCACCGATCCGAAACGTAGGAGTCGTCGGTGTCGCTCAGGTGGGGTCGCGGTGAACGGAGGGTGAACCGCGGCTGAAGCTTCGGTCGGTGCTCGCTGCGCTCCGCCGGCTGGCGCTGGTTCAGACGTCTGAGCCCGAGCGGAACCGCTCGAGCACCGTGCGGTCGGTGTCCCAGCTCAGCAGTCCGTCGACGTCGTCGAGCGGGACCCAGCGGCGTTCGTCGGTCTCGTGACCGGGCCGGAACCCGTCGTCGGAGTCGACCGTCATCGCCCACCACCGCACCCGCTTGTCCTCGCCGCGCGGCGTCGGGTAGCGGATCTCGACCAGGCGGTCCCCCAGGGAGCAGCGCAGGCCGGTCTCCTCCCACACCTCGCGGAGCGCCGCGTCGCGGTGGCGTTCGCCGTCCTCGAGCTTGCCCTTGGGCAGGGACCAGTCGTCACGTGGCGCCGGGCGGTGCACGACGACGACCTCGACCGCGCCGCGGCGGCGCCGCCACACCACCCCTCCGGCCGCCCGGACGACCGGCGCGTCCGGGGCCGGTCCGCTCCGGCTCACCGGCGTCCGACCGAGGCCCGCTTCTCGGCGAACTCCTGCTGCTCGAGGTGCGTCTCGACGGTGTTGACCCGCGGGACGTGGGTCCAGCGGTCGTCGACCTGCTCCCATGCCAGGGTGTCGTCGGCCAGCGCAACGGCCAGCACCTCGTCCATGCGGACCCGCAGCTCGGGCGAGCGCACCGGCACCACCGCCTCGACCCGGCGGTCCAGGTTGCGTGGCATCAGGTCCGCGGAGCCGATGAAATGCAGCTCCTGGCCGGGGCCCCGACCGTTGGCGAAGCGGTAGATGCGCGAGTGCTCCAGGTAGCGCCCGACGATCGAGCGGACGGTGATGTTGTCCGACAGGCCGGCGACACCGGGGCGGATGCAGGAGATCCCCCGCACGATCAGCTCGACCCGCACGCCGTCCTGGGACGCCGCGTACAGCTCGTCGATCAGGTCCGCGTCGACCAGGCTGTTCATCTTCATGATGATGTGGCCGGTGCCGGGCGCCGCGGCCCGCTCGTTGCGGATGAAGCGGACCAGCCCGTTGCGCAGGGTGTGCGGCGCCACCAGCAGCTTGGCGTAGTGGACGTCTCGGGCGTAGCCGGTCAGGTAGTTGAACAGCTGGGTGAGGTCCGCGCCCAGGTCGGGGTCCGCGGTGAGCAGGCCGACGTCCTCGTAGAGGCGGGCGGTCTTGGAGTTGTAGTTGCCGGTGCCGATGTGGCAGTAGCGGTTGACGCTGGTGCCCTCGTCGCGGACGACCAGGCACGTCTTGGTGTGGGTCTTGAGTCCGACCAGGCCGTACACGACGTGCACGCCGGCCTGCTCCAGGCGGCGGGCCCACTCGATGTTGCGCTCCTCGTCGAAGCGGGCCTTGAGCTCGACCAGGGCGACGACCTGCTTGCCCATCTCGGCGGCCTTGATCAGCGCGGCGACGATGGGGCTGTCGCCGGAGGTGCGGTACAGCGTGAGCTTGATCGCCAGCACCTTGGGGTCGCGCGCCGCCTGGCGGATGAACTCCTCGACCGAGGTGGAGAAGCTGTCGTACGGGTGGTGCACCATCACGTCGCCCTCGCGCATCACCGCGAACAGGTCCGGCGGCTCCTCGTCCTCATTGAGGGCCAGGCGGTGCTGGGTGACCGGGACGAACTCGGGGTACTTCAGGTCGGGCCGGTCGGCGTCGGCCACCGCGAACAGGCCGCCCAGGTCGAGCGGGGCGGCGTGCGCGCTGACGTCGTCGTCGGTCAGCTCGAGTTCATCGCGGATCAGCTCGAGCGCCTCGGCGGAGATGTCGTCCTCGACCTGGAGGCGGACCGCCTTGCCGAACCGTCGGCGGCGCAGCTCCATCTCGATGGCGGCGAGGAGGTCGTCGGCCTCCTCCTCCTCGACGGTGAGATCCGCGTTGCGGGTGACGCGGGATGCGACGTGGTCGACCACGTCCATGCCCGGGAACAGCTCGTCGAGGTGGTGCGCGATGACCTGTTCGAGGGGGAGGAACCGCTCGCCGTCGGGCATCACCACGAACCGGGGCAGCAGCGACGGCACCTTGACCCGGGCGAAGCGGCGCTGGTCGGTGGTCGGGTCCCGCACGATGACGCCCAGGTTGAGCGACAGGCTGGAGATGTAGGGGAAGGGGTGGCCGGGGTCGACCGCCAGCGGTGTCAGCACCGGGAAGATCCGGTTGCGGAACTCGACGGTGGCCCACTCGCGGTCGTCGTCGTCGAGCTCGTTCCAGGTCGAGAAGACGATGCCCTCCTCGGCCAGGTTGCGGCAGATCGGGCCCAGGAAGATCTCGTCCGCGTGGGCGACCAGCTCGGCGCTGCGGCGGTTGATCGCCTCGAGCTGCTCGGACGCGGACATCCCGTCGGGACTGCGGCGGGTGACGCCGGCCGCCACCCGGTCCTTGAGTCCGGCGACGCGGACCTGGAAGAACTCATCCAGGTTCTGGCTGAAGATCGCCAGGAACTTGACCCGCTCGAGCAGCGGGGTGGCCGGGTCCTCGGCCAGGGCGAGGACCCGGGCGTTGAACTCCAGCCAGGACAGCTCCCGGTTGAGGTAGGGCGAGCGTTCGTCCGGGTCCGTCATGGGCTCAGGCTACCGGCCCGGATCGGGCCGGGAGCGCCCGAACCGGGCTCAGCGCTCGTCGTCGCCGAGGTCCCAGAACAGCTCGATCAGCTCGCGTTCGGCGTCGCGCTCGACGCGCTCGCGGTTGCGCTTGAACTGCGGGTCGTGCGGGGGCAGCAGCATCAGCCGGGCGTTGACCCGGGCCCGGAAGTCGTCGATCAGCTGGGTGTCGCCGTGGTCGCCGCGGATCTCCCAGTGGGGTGCGACCGGGCCGAGGTAGACGATGGTGACCGCCGCCACCCACTCGATGGGCTCGTCGGACTCGGAGGCGTAGGTGTCGGACATGGGGGGCGAGCCTACCGGCTGCCCGCCTGAACGCTCTATCAGCGCCGCGGGCAACTCAGGAACAAATCCGGGCCCCCGGGCGTCAGACTCTCCGTATGGATCAGGAACTGGACACCGAGTGGATGGCTCACGGCAACTGCGCCGATCAGCCCCCGAGCCTGTTCTTCCCCTCCGACGGCGTCGGGGTCGAGGTCGCCAAGCGCATCTGCGCGGACTGCCCCATGAGGGTCCGGTGCCTGGACTACGCGCTCGACAACCGCATCGACCACGGCGTGTGGGGCGGCACCAGCGAGCGTGAGCGGCGCCGCATCCTCAAGGCCCGCCAGGTCCGTCAGCCCGCCGGCGTCGGCTGAGGTCCTGCGACGACACGACCTCGACCCGCTCCCGCGCCGGAACCCACGGCGCGCCGAAGAACCCCCCACCCCCGACACGGCCGCCCTCCGGGGCGGCCGTCGCCGCGGTCAGGCCGACTTCTTGTCCGACGCCTTGGGATCGGTCGGAGCGTCGTCGTCATCGTCCGCGCTGGCCTCGGCCAGGCCCTTCTTGAACTCCTTCTGGGCCGAGCCCAGGTTGCGGGCCAGCTTGGGGAGCTGGGACCCGCCGAAGATGACGAGGGCGATGATCACGACGATCAGCCATTCGTTGCCACTGAACATGGACTCACCATACCGTTCGGGCCCGTGACGTCCTCGTCGGAGCCGAG
>ERZ795053.3242-NODE-3242-length-18700-cov-7.693430_pt1 | contig 18700 bp, 8 predicted proteins | sample MGYA00375137_ERZ795053 | MGnify/ENA primary metagenome ERZ795053 (study PRJEB30182, sample SAMN05720284) | activated sludge metagenome | isolation source: Anaerobic digester | place: Hong Kong | collected 2014-12-17 ...
AGGATTCTGCATCATCTGTTTCACTGCCCGTCGCGCCTGATGCAAGCGCGACTTTACGGTGCCGATGTTAATCTCCAGGGCCGCGGCAATTTCCTCATAGGAAAACGCCTCTTCCGCATACAATATCAACACCTGCCTTTGCGCTTCCGGCAGACGCGCCATCGCTTGTTTCACCTGTTGATACAACAGCAGCACGTGGGTTTTCTCTTCCAGGGGCGGCGTCTTGGCCGGGATTTCTACGCTCAACGGCACGACATCACGCCGCCCCTGATAGCGCAGCAGGTCGTAACAGCGGTTGCGCGTCACCCGGAACAGGAAGGGTTTCAACTTTTCCGGCGGCGTAAGCTTTTCCAGGTTGAGGAAAACGGCCGTAAACACATCTTGAACAATATCATCCTCAGCTGGCGTATAACCCATCACATGCCAGATATAACGACGCACCTGCGGCTCCAAACAGAGCCTCAGAGCGGCAAAAGCGTCGAGCTGGCCCTGTTGGGCGCGTCGTAACAATGTGTGTTCAATCTCTGCTGTCATCACCGGTTCAGTTTACTCGTTACTAAAGGATTCGTTCAGCATCAGATTTTGTTCAAAATTGGTTTCACGGGTATAGAGAAACTGCTAACGCCGGTACGGCAAACGCTGAAGGAAAGTACGCAGGGTCGGAAACGCCAACGGCCGTACGCGACCAGGGCTTTTGCCGCGCCATTGTCAAAGCCTATGACCACCGCTGCGCTATCTGCGGGGTGCGCATTTTGACGGCCGAAGGGCATACGGCCGTGACCGCTGCCCACATCATCCCCTGGAGCTACAGCCACAACGATGACCCACGCAACGGACTGGCTCTATGCCACCTGTGCCACTGGACATTCGATGAGGGATTAGTGACACTGACCGACCGCTATCAGGTGAAAACGTCGCCCCAACGGGTTGTCACCTCGGATCTGCCGGGCCAATTGATGACGTTTAACGGCCGTAAGCTTATGTGAGGCCATCCAAAACCGGGGGCTACTAGAGAGAAATAGAAAGCAGGGAACAGTGCGATATCAAACTATTCCCTGGTTCAGTTCGCCAGAAATATCAAGTTTGTTATGAACCCGTTCAGCATCTCTTTGAAATTTGCCCCTGGTTTTTGGTGGCCTCGGGGCGATGTAGCCAATCGCTAAATGAAGGCTGTGTCCAAAACAGGTTAAGGGCTTCGGTGGAGCGAGCAAAAACCTCGCGGGCGCTGAGTGTCACCCATCGGTTGACTGAGCAGATGTGCGTCACCGATACCTTCCAGAAATCAAAGCCCGCTAGTCCCCTGCTCTGACAGTTTCCAGGGCGTTCACATCCGGGTTGTATCGGAAGAGCGGTTGCAGAATGTAGCGGTCATTTTCCAGACCGGCCAATTCCACGATTTGCGTCAGGCAGCGGCGCTGACGGCCGTTGTGCCCCACCACTGCCTGGTACGTAATCAGCCGTACAGCCGCGGCGATCAGGCGGCGAATCTGACCCAAACCCAATCCCAGGTTAGACATCAGGCACATGCTCTCCAGCCGCAGCAGGGCATCCTCGGCGCTGTCCGCGTGCAGTGTCATCATCCCGCTCAACCCACGACCAAGAATTTCCAGGGTGTGCAGCGCTTCGCCGCCTGTTAGCTCACCGATCACCAGCCAATCGGGGCGCATCCGGGCGGCCGTATGCAACAGGTCGGTCAAACGGATATTGGCGGCGCTGCCGGCTTCCAGAGCCAGGCAGTGTGGGTGATGAACACGCATTTCATAGGTTGCTTCCACCAGAATAACGCGCTGGTTGGAAGGGATGCTGCCAGCCAGCAAGTTAGCCACGGTGGTTTTACCGGAGGATGTGCCCCCGGCAATCAGGAGCGTCTGACGATTCTGGATGGCTGCCAGCAGCCGGTCCAGGGCCGGTTGGTTAATAGACCCCCAGGCCAGCAGTTTTTCCCAGGTGATGCCGGTGCCCGGAAACTTGCGGATGACCAGGTGTGGCCCGGCAACGGCCGTGGGCGGCAGCACGATGATGGCCCGGGCGCCATCTGGCAAGCGCAGTTCGGCCGTCGTACGCTGGGGATCGGAAGGAAGGCCACTTAGCAAGGTGTCAATCACATTCTGCAGGGCTGTCGGCGAGGAAAAGGTAACGGCCGTATCTTGCAAAGCTCCCTGTCGCTCCACATATACCTTATCTGGAGCGTCCACCATGATTTCCAGCACGGTCTCATCTGTGTATAAATCGGCTAACGGGCCAAGTGCAGCTAGCAACGTTTGTTGGTTCATGACTTTCTCCTTTGTCACACTCAGGTGATTACCCCAAGGATAGCAAACCCAGCGCTATCTGTACCCCGCCATTCCCACAGGTACTACCTGTGGTGGGTATCAGGGGCCAGGATTGTTTTTGATTACAGCCAGCCTTGCTGCATGGCCTGGGCTACGGCTTCTGTGCGTGAACTGACGGCCGTTTTGTTGAAAACGTTGTTCAGGTGAAACTGTACCGTGCGCTCGCTGATACCGAGGCGGTAAGCGATCTCCTTGTTTGTCAGCCCTTGCGCGACGAGGCGCAGAATTTGAAGTTCACGAGGGGAGTAGGGATGCGGCGCGGGCATGGTGGGCGAGAGGCTGTCAGCCAGATCCTGAGCTTCGTTTCGCGCCTGTCGTGCCAGTTCACCCAACGTGGCGACGGCCGCACGCGCCGGATAGTTGTCTGGGGGTAATGCACGCTCATAAGCCTGCACCTGCGCGAGCAGCAGATCTAACGTCGCCATGAAGCTCAGTAAGAAGGAATTTGCGGTCATAGACGATTGAATTGTAGCGTCACTACTTTGTCAGGAAAACAGTTGGGGATTTTAGTCTGATACCCGCCCAGACGAAAGTTTTTCTCCCTCATAAATAGGAGGCCACCAAATCCCTCTCAAACAGGCTCTCAACGCGTTGCCAGCGGCAGATAAAGCCACTGCGTTGGCACACAGACCATCGCGCCCGCTTCATACGCCCCGGCGTCGTAGTGCCGTCCGTGCGGAAAAAGTCGCGTTGATCGGTGGCTGGGCAGTCGGCTTTCAGGCCACCGCCAATGGCCGGAGTGCCCACCAGCAGCGGAATGGTCAGCGTCGGCCCACCGTTATCGGACAAGACGCCGAGTTACACCCGTTGCAACTGTAGTTTTTGACAATTATCATCCAGACGTTAGAATATTTGCCCTGGCGAATACTCGCTAACCAATTTGTTGATGCAAGTAATTACACACGGATCTGGGCTAGGTGCGTAGACGTTCACAAATATGACGTTCCACCTTTTACCAAACATCAACCGTAATTTAAAAACAGGAAGTATGGTAGACGATGCACAACAAGGCCACTTTCATTGCACCAATCCGTGTGTACGCCGTATATCAAGAACAGGAACAAGCCGTTGTTGGTCCAGAAATGGACTTTCAATCGTTACCATACTACGACGCTAAGCGTGAGCAAGACGTCAATCCTGACCTCCCTTACCTGGCCGAATCCGTTATCCCCCGGCCTTTTGAGGACGCTAACTTCATCCTGAAGGCGGGCGTTCACCTGAACTGGGATTTCCCCTCATTTCTGAAGCGAACAAAATTTCGCGCCGAAGACCCCACCATATTCCCGGCTGTTCCCACGCGCTGGCTTGTCAGCCGTTATGCACCACGCGGGCGTAAGCCAGATCAGCAGTGGGTGGTTGAAAGCGATGCGCTGTTATACGACGATGACGGCACGCGACTATACGATCTGGCGCAGACCAGCATCGATGTCGATATCCATTCAGGCGAGCAGCCCTTTGCCTATATGGGCCACAGCGACACGCTCGCAGCATGGATGCAGCGCGGCGGCCGTCTCGGTAACAACTTTGTTCCCTGGAAAGAAAAAAACAGGGGCCAACCACTGACGGCAATGGGTTGGGGATCACCCAGCTTCGATGTCTTCTATCCCAACAGCCGGGGCGTTTTTGGTTTTCATGATCCGGCCGGCACACGCAGCCACCGCTACAAAGTAATCGGCTGGTACGATGACCTGCGAGATGATTACTGGCTAACCTATCTCCGTTTGCGTCATGGCGATTGGGGATTGCGCGATATCGACGCTCTGGCACACCTCGACGCAGACCATAAGCAGAGGCTTAAATGTGAGCGCATAGTCAAGCTGCTGCAAGACGATCTCAACGTCACGCTGCCGATAGACGACGCCATCAACAGCGAAGCGTTGACGCGTGTCGAAAATTGGGAGCGCATGGTATGTTGTGGACAGGCACAATGGCTGGACGAAACGCTGTTCGATGAAAACCAGGATGTGTCCTATGCCATGGGCAACATACCCACCGAAGCGCTTTCGGCGTTAATCGCCGAAAAAGTGGTGGCAGAAAAACGTGGCCCTGAGCGCGAAAAGTTGGAAGACAGCCTGGCGGCCATGTTAATGGGAGACCGTCTCAAGAGCGAGAAGCTGGATATCGGGCCAAAATTCAGAGAGTTCCGACATGCTGATGAATTCATTGGCAGTGATGGTGGCGTGAACTGGGTTATCGAAAAGATAGACGATAACCCCACGAAGCAGCCACATGGTGAATACAATAAGGACCAGCGGCCGCCTCCCTTACTTCCGGCATTTCTGTTCCCCCTCCTGAACACGCTCAACGAAACACAGCGCATGCACGATGCAACAGGACGCGAACTGGAGAGTGCCCGATTCCAACTGTATGCCGACTGGTATCGTTACATGCACGCCTCTTATCCCCCTCCTGGTGAAACAGAAGAATATGTTGAAGTCAGCGATTTGCTTACCGCCATAGAGCAGGGATCGCTGGCGGACGTTAAAAAGCTCAGATGGATCCTTGGCGAGCCTGCGGGTGATGACAGCCTGGCAGCTGGCCTGGCTGCTGATATTGCAGATGCGAAAGCAGCCCTGGACGATGCCCTCAATCGACTGAACCAGGAAGTAAAAGAGGATCCGAATATTGTGGACCAGTTCCATTGGGAAGTGCAGCGCCGCGCTGCACCGCGCTTCTGGGAACCGGCCCCGCCCGTGCTGGTCGTTGCGATTCCGCGCATTGGCAGCGACCAACGCCCTGCTGATGCCCCAGCGGCCGACGAGGCTCTGCAACCGCCGCTAATATGCCATCCATTCTCTGAATCGATCACGCTGCGCCCCGGGCCACAATTTTCGGTCGAGGCGCTGCTGCTTACAGACGAGACTGTTTGGACAGGGCCATCGAAGCCAGGCTCTACCGATCTACCCATCTTCCGTGGCGAATGGCAGGTTGAACTGTTTCCAACAGCCACCATGCATCCAGTCACCCGATCTTCTGGCTACTATCATGAAAAGTTTATCCTCACCAACTACCTGCTGGGTGAAAACGAACCTGATCTGAATGATCATCCTGCCCTTACCAGCCCTCAGGCGCTGGCGAAAACCGGCAGCATTTACAGCGGGTCCACCTACGTCAACCAGAAACTGGACGGCCGTTACCGCGCCACGTTACAGCACTTTCGGGCATTGCAAAAAACGCGGAGCGAAGCGCTGCAGCGGAAGCTGGAAAGCCTGACCGCGGCAGAAGGCGAGACGTCTGAGGGGAAAGCGACTCACGGCGAAAACATCGCTGCGGCTGAGCAGGTTCAGTTTGAGCTGGCTCAGTTGGCGGCAGAACTTGAGAGCGCCCAAAAAGCGGAAGCATTTCTTGATGCCCATGAGTTGTTGGTTGTGACGTTAAATGGCTTCAATGCGGCCCTGCTGCAGCGCCATGAGAGCACACAGCTTAATCCGGCCGACCCGCTCGGTTTTGCAGATTACCGGGCGTTTGCCCAAGACGTAGCGGACGCGCTCAGGGATGGCCTGAAAGGGGTATCGCCCGATCCTCATGCGCCCTTTATGCCCATTCGCAGCGGCGCGCTGCGAATGATGACGCTGCGCCTTATTGACATTTTCGGCCGCTTTACCGACTTGACGCCGTACGATATCGCCACGGCGCTGCCCATGGAAGTGCCGGGGCATGGCGACTGGGTGCGCCTACCGCCGCGACTGGCGCAGCCTGCCCGCTGGAATTTCCGATTTTTACAGGCTGCCCAGCCGCCTACTAACAATCCGACCCTGGCTGAAACGCCAACCGAAAGCCAGAGCCATCGCAGCAGTTCTCCCGTTCACGGCTGGATGATTCCCAACCTGCTGGACAAGAGTCTTGATTTCTTTGATGCAAACGGCCGTTCCCTCGGCTCGGTGCGCTCACAAGGAAAGAGAAGCTGCTGGGATGGGGCGAAGCTGGAGACGCTGCCAATTCGCCTGCGCCAGATTGTCGATTGGCTCCTCATTGCGGATGCGGAAAATGACCCAGAGAGCAGCAGTGACAACACCTATTTTCTGGATGAGTTCATTGAAGATATTGAGGAAGCAATGGACAACATCCATCCCGATGACCGCGAAGGACACGCTGCCTTCGCCATTATCATGGGCCGCCCGCTGGCTATCGTCCAGCTTGGTGTTGAGCTGGAGATCAAGGGGACGCCGGCCGTCAATAATGGTTGGTCGGCGCTGTTCGGCGCTGTCGGTCAGGCCGAATACTCAACCGACGGTTTTGACGCCGTGCAGTTCCCCTACAGGCTGGGCGAGTACCGTCAGCGTAATGATGGTCTGGTGGGCTGTTGGCTGATTGAACCGGATGACCGGGACGGCCGGTTGTCCGCAGCATTCAACGTGAACGACTCGATCTCGGCCGCTATCAATCGTAAACAACTGCAAATCCTCAAGGGCGAATACGAGACACGTGCCCAAAAGGACGCCGGGCAGGCCGAGCGGCAGTGGCTTGACGTCAAGAACGAGGAGTGGCAGGTCTATCATCCGCAGAGCCGGACGTTGTTTGAATTCCTGCTGGCAGAGGAAGATGAGACGGTTAAAAAGCAGGACATCATTCAGCCCTATGTGCGCGAGGGCAGCCGGGTGTGGGACACGCTGGTTGAACGCCACTGTCTTCAAGAGGAAATCCCGTTTGACCGCATCCGCCACTACGCGGAAGCGGCGCAGCTAAGCATCAGCGCCAAAGAAAAGATGCAGCAATTTGTCGCTTTGCTCGATCCGCACGGTGTTGTGCATCTTTCGAGCGGCATTCAGCCAGCGAAGACGATTCAACTGCCGGAGCGGTTCACAAAAGATGCGCTCAGTCGCATGGAAATGACTTTTCTGACGGCGCCGGTGCTGACGCCGGAAGCGGCGCTGCATCTGTCTCTGCCCAAAGAGCAGATGTTTGCCTGGTCGTGGCGAGAGGCGAATGAATGGCCTTCAGCGCGTACAGATGGGCCTCAGGTGCTTGATGAGAACGGCCGTTTCCTCCCCGCAACAGAACTGGACGAACAGGACATCAAAGCCTTTCAAACAACCGCCTTTTTCCCAAAGCGGTTTGTATTACGCGAGGGGCAGCTTGTTTTGCAGCACAGAGCAGATAACTCAACCGAAGATTCGAACTAGAAAGAGGAATAGATCATGGCGAACGATAAACTCGGCCTCCACTTGCCCCTTGATGAAATCCGTGTTTCAGGAGAAACGGCCGTTGCGCCCAACGTTGGCGCAGTCGGCGGCGACGCCGTCGTCCACGGCAATCCGAAAATCATCCACGACCCAACAATGGGCACGTGCATGCAGTTTGACGGCCAGGACGACTATCTCGAATTGACCGATCCCGCTGCTGCCACTTTTGCCCAGGGTATGACTGTGGCGGCGTGGGTACGCTTCGAGGACGTTCCCAGTTACGGCCGTATTTTTGACCTCAACGTAGCCCAGAACGATAAGACGAACATCATCTGGGCGGGCAATGAGGGCCGGTCGCAAACCCTCGCATACGAGATTGACGGCGTTCGCTTTACAGTTGACGATGGCGTCGCCCTGCGGGCGTGGCGTCACTACGCTTTCGTCTATGAGCCAGAGGGCAAGGTGAGTGTTCTCATCGACGGCGTCGCCGCTTTCCGCAAAGACGTGCCTTTTGACATTGCCAATACGGCATGGAAAACAGGCTACGTGGGCAAAAGCTCTTACACGGTTGACAAATTGTTCCACGGCGCCATCGCCCACTTCCGGCTCTATAACCACGCCCTGACCGCCGCTGAGATCAATGACCTGATGATCAAGGATCGCAGCGCCATGGCCCACTACCGGGAGACAACGCTGCTCAAGGTCGATCTTTACACCATACGCGACGATGACCACAAGCCGATTCTCTACGTGGAGGCAGAAAACAAAGGCGAGCCGCTGGAGGTCAGCCTGATCAATCCGACCGACAAGGCGATTGCCTTCAAACCATTTACCGCGCCGACGGCCGTCGATTTCCACGTTCAACTGCGCTTTCGACGCAACATCATCGCTCCCAACGTGTTGAAGAATTTGCAAAAAGACGGCGGCGTCACCATTGACGGCTGGCGTCACGCCGCCGGCACCACAGCCGACGGCCGTGAGGATTACATTTCGTTCGTCAAAGCAGACGAAAACCTGGCGCTGGACAAGGGGGCGTCGTGGCGCATCCGGATCCCTGACTTCAGCGCCGCCGCTCAGGGTGGCGCCCGCAACACGCGCATCCAGGTGCGCTATCGCACAGAGCCGCAGGACCCCGGTTCGGTGGTGCGCCACATGGAAGTGCAGAGCCACCTGGGCCTGAAGACAATTCCCCTCATCGCCCGCTTCCGCGACTCCAACACCATCCTCAACAACGGCCAGACGGCCAACGAACTGACGATTGAAGTTGTCTATATCAAAGACACCGGCAGCGTCCGCCTTGACAACGACAGCAAATTCGGGCTGATCGTCGATACGGACCTGTTGGCGTCGGGCAACAGCCTGGACGCAGCCCCCGGCGTTGCCTGGCTGGAAGCCCAGCCGGCCGAAAGCGGGATCGGGCATGAAACGGTTCCCTTTCACGTAAAGCTTTCGGGTGGGGATGAGCAGCCACTGCCGGAGGTGAGCCGTGAACGGCCGTTGACCTTTGCACTCAACAATTGGATTACTGACAAGACATCCGGCACCTACAACATCCTGCTGCGCTACGAAAACATCCCCGGCTACTGGGATGGCGCGTGGGTGCTGCCCGTCCAGTTCAGCCCCATGCTGCTGCGCAGCAACAAAATCGGCATCGGCACGGACGAACCCGAAGCGGCCCTCGATGTACGAGGCGATGTGCAAATTGTGGGACATGCAGAGATCCAAGGCTCTGCGCACATAAACGGGGATGCGACGATTCAGGGTGATGCACACGTTGCTGGCCGCATCAGAGACAGAACCGGCTTTGTGATGCCGGTCGGCGCAATTCTGGCCTACGGGGGCAGTAATGCGCCGGAGGGGTGGTTGCTATGTGACGGAGGGCGATTTGATAGCCAGCAGTTCCCCGAACTGTATGCGGCTTTAGGCTACCGGGACACTGTGCCTGATTTGCGCAGCCGCTTTGTCGTCGGGGCGGGAGGAGGCTATAGGGTAAATGATCAAGGTGGGAAGAACGAAGTGGGGCTTGAGGTTACACACTTGCCTGCGCATAGCCATTCTGCTGCCGTAGCAGAAACTAACATTGTAAATGGTGGTAACAGCAGGGAAACGGAATACAAGGTCATGCATCCAGATACCTACAATCGGGGAAATGTGGGGGATATGGGTGCTGATTATTCTGTCTATGACCGGAACGGCGAAAGTGCTCAGCCGCTATCGTGGTGTATTAATTTCAAACATTCGCACGGCATCACGATTGATTCCACCGGATCTAACACGCCACACGAGAATCGCCCCCCTTACTACGCGCTAACATACATCATCAAGTGCTAAAAGGTGCTTCACACCAGAGGACATTGAGGCCCGACATGATGCCATCATCACCAAAAGCAAGCGTATACCTGAGTCGTTACATCAGCGCCAAGCAGACGCTCCAGAATGCGGGTGCCGTGGCGGGCGAGGATGTAGTCAGCCGGTATCAAGTTTTCAATCTCTCCGGCTTCGATTACAAAGGCCAACTTTCCTGCGCCTACGGCATCTCCGGAGGCGAGGGAAAGCTGGGCGTAGAACTAAACGTTTTAGATATGCTGGCCCCGCTTTTCCCCATTGCCGAGCTAAAGGTAGTGGGTGATACCAGCCTTGCACTTGAAAAGGAAAGCCTGCTGGTCCTGCATCGGTTCCCGCAAGCGGTTTACCCGACCAGAGCCATCATGATCGATAGCCATAGGACGCCTATCCAGAAAAGCCAATACCCCAGCCAGATAACGCCGCTCACAAGCGCATGGAATACCGTCAATCCGCTGTCGCTGCTCCACTTTAGAGGTCATGGTGGGGAAGTGGCCTTTAAAATCACGCTGCAAGCGGGTGTGAATTTGGGTTTGATGAGTTTCATCGACGAGCTGGGGTTTGAGCTTTCGGTGGTGGCAAAAGGATCACTGGAGCTAAAAGGTAGTCTCAAACGCCTGAGCGCCCCTTATGTGAGCTGTTACCCCAGCCCCAGCGACACCCATGCAGCCGAAGCCTCACGCCTCGAAACCATGATCGACCACCTGCTAAATCAGCCTGACAGGCAAAGCCTGAAAGCCGAAGTTGAAGAATGGATCAACTTCATGGTACAGGATTGGCTGAATGCCCACAGCAATACAGCTACGCCTCAGACGCGTGCCGAGGTGCGATCCAAACGCAGCCGGGCAAAAGAAAAAGTCTGGGGCTACTTGAGTCAGGCCAAACAGGTGGTCAGCAAATTGCCTGTTGCCGACATCACGACAACGATTGAGAACAGCATCAATGACGTTCTTTTATCGAAACTAAACGCTGAACTCAGGCTGCCTGTATTTCATACATGGCTAGACAATTGGCTCAAAACGCCAAGCACAACCGGGTTGCTTATCCAGCTCCGCACGTTACAGGAAAACATCCGGGTATCCAATGCATCGCCAGCAGTCAAAGAGGCGGCATGGCTGCAAGCCCAACGCTATGAAGAGCTTCTTTTGCGCTTTTATCGCCGGTATCAGTCCGGTCAGTCGCCGGCGGCACCCTTAGAGGTCAGGGATTATCTTAGCCATTTCAAGATGTTCGCCTTCTGCACAACAGCACAGGTGGGGGTGTCAGCCGGTGTCAGCGCGGATCCGCTGGCGCGGTATATTCCTGTTTCATCCGGCATAGAGTTGAAGTTGCAGGGGGCGGCCGATGCAGGCGCGGAGGCGACAGGTTCAGGTCAATTTATCAGTTATCGGTATCAGGCCATCAATGACGCCGGTAAAGGGGCACTGGTTTATACACAGGATACGTGGCTGGCTTATCGCCGCTGGGCCGCTTCGGCCGAGGCGCTCGCCCGTGCTGGGTTTGGCGGCTACGAATACGAAAAGCAGGTAGGCGCCCAAAAGCATCACTATGCCCTCAGCTACACATCCTCTGCCATTTTCTGGGACTACCAGCAGGTGCATCAGGATGAGCAGGGGTACTACACTTACGCCCAAAGCGGCAGCGGCATTTGCAAAGGGATGAGCGTATCGACCAAGCGCCTGGTTGACCTTGCCAGGGGTGCGGCCCGGCCCGGATTGCAGCGTGCCCTTAGCGAACAGCTTGCCATTAGCCCCGCCCAACTGACTGAATTTTTGCAAGCCTCTGAGATTGGCGCGATTGATCCCGTTCAGGACGGTCTGCCCGCAAATGTCTTTCTTGAGGTGGGTTTTGCGTTGTCGGGCAACCAGCGAGTCGGTCTCAGGCAGAAGCAGCGGGGCAGGAATCCGGCAACGGCCGTTTTTGATGTCACCGGACAGTATCAGGACCGAGGATTGAGAATGAAGGAGGCCGGTACGCCAGAGTGGATTCGAATTCGCTTCCGGCTGGCGGATGTTGACAAGAGCAAGGAGCCAATCTTCAAACTGGGGTTCCCTGTCGTACTCCCGCGTATCAATATTGATACGTCTCGAATCAAGGGGGCCGGTCAGGATGCTCTGTTTGATTATTATGCTCACTGGTTCAACAACCCGGAATACAACACCATTCCTCGTCTGGCATGGTGGGCACAGGAATTATCAGTACCGCCAGTGGTGTTCCTGCATCAATAAAGGAAAAGTAGATGATTTTCAGCGCACCGGACCCATTCGCACAACTCAGGCAGCTTCTGCCTGATGTACGAAATGACGCTGCGGGAACAACATTGACCTTTGTACCGCACACTGTTGGCGATGCTGCGGTCCTCTTCGAACAGATGACGGGTGAGTCGATGGGGGTTTACCTGCCGCAAGCATTTTTGGATGTGGCCACTAACATCCTGCTGACCGGTTATGGAACGTTTGACCAGCAGGACACAACGCAGGGGTTGAGCTTGTCGCGGACGGATACGGCCGTATACCGGCTGGCATTTGCTCTTGTCTGGACGCAGCAGATTCAGCTCGATGACGCTATCACTCTGCATAATCCCGCTGTGGCCATCGCCGTGACCTACAGCCAGGCGCAAGGCATCTCCGTTGCGGGCGTCATTTCTTCCGGCAAACTGCTATTTCAGGAACTCAACCTCGATCTGAATGTCAGCGTACAGGTGCCATCGCTCATCATCAACGCCAGTCTGGGTGTCGGGCGCGATGCGGCAAGAGCGGTGCCTGCCGACCTGGCTTCTCAACACCTGGGCACGTCCGGGACGGATGTCATCATCCACGACATCCGCTTCATGGCAGCACCCTATGTCAAGAATTACCTCTTGCATATTTCCGTCTCTAATGTGCTAAACCTGCATGACAAGTTTAGGCTCGGTCTGTTACAGGCGGAGATCAGCTATCGGGGCGGGGTAGGGGAGAGCAACTACGCTGTTCGCGTCTATACCGATCTCGAAATTGGCTTCGACGAGCAGCCGCTGTCGTTAGCGATCAGCGGTGAATTTGAAAAGCAGGGTGGCGTCAAACGCTGGCGTTTGGCCGGGCATCAAACCCGCCCCATCACCGTCAGCCAGATGATGCAGGATTTAGCCAACCTCTTCAAAGAAAATGGTATGCCGGCCGACAACCCCTATCACCTCCCTGAATTCATCGCCGATACGACGCTGGATCATCTCGGCCTTGAATTGACGGGCGTCAGCGGGGGCAGTTCAGAATACATTTTCACGCTGGGACTTTCCGTACCGGTGGGTGAACGCGATCTCAAACTGGAAATATATGCGCGTTATGCCAAATCCGGAACTGCCTACACACTGACGCTGACCGGCTCGCTCATTCTCGATGGCTTTGCGCTGGCGGTGGCCTTCTCCAAATCGGCTGATAGCCAGAAATCTGATACGACGCTGCTCGGCAGCTTGCAAACGCCGCTCAAGATCGACGCCACCGATTTGATCCGGGCCATCTCTCCTGGTCTGGCAGATGATGTGCCGATCAGCGTCAGCATTGAACTGCTGGGGCTGCTGCTGGCCATGCACGGCCGTAACGACCCAGAGATGACGCCCGAACAGAAAGCCCAGCGTGAATACCTCTTCCGTCTTCTGTTCAACCTTGACGTGGGCCTGGACGGCCTGCCGCTGATCGGCAAGATGCTGGAAGATGTTGGCTTTAAGAATGGCCAACTGCTGGCGGCCAATCGCAACTGGCAGCACGATGAAATTGGCATGGTCAACGATTTGCTTTCTATCATCGAGCCATCGCCACTGCCCATCGACACACCACAGCAGGCGAATGCAACCGTCGGCGTGGGCAAGGGAATCACGCTCAGCGGCAAGTTCCAAATCACTGAAGACATCAGCTTCCCGCTGTTTCTGCAATTTGGCGGCGGTGAGCAGCAAAAACGATTGGCCGGAAAGAATGGCGGCAACCAGCCCAAAGACGACACAACGAAGCCGTCCCGGCCGCAGATAGGCACGCCGGATGCGCGCTCGCAGAGCAAAATAGACAAGGTAGTGGGCGCGGTGCGGATCAAGAAGGTGGCGCTGATTTTTGAAAACGGCCGTATCGGCATCAAAATCACCGGCGGCCTGGCGCTGGCCGCCTTCGAGTTTGAGCTGATGGGCATGCAGGTCACCGTCCCACAAAGCGTCCTCGATGATCCATCGGATCATGCCGCCATTGAGTTTGCCCTCGATGGCTTCGGTGTTGAGATCCGAAAAGGCACGCTCTCCATCATGGGCGCCTTCCTGCGTCAGCATTTTGCCGAATACGATGAAACTGGCAAGCTGGTCACCTATGACGAGTTCAGCGGCATCATTCAGGTTGCTTTTCCGCCTTTCAGCCTGACGGGCATGGGTTCGTACGCCATGTACGATGACCATCCGTCGTTGTTTCTCTTTGTGGCGCTTGGCTTCCCCATCACCGTGGGGCCGGTGCTGGTGATTGAAGGGCTGGCGCTCGGTTTTGGCATTCACCGCGACTTCATCCCGCCCGAACTCGACGCAATTCTCACCTACCCACTGGTTGCGGTGGCGGTCACACCGCCGCCGGATATCGACATTGTCGATATGGTGCAGAAGCTGCATGACTACTTCCCGCCAGCCGCCGATCTCTATTTCATCGTAGCCGGCGTCAGGTTCAAAGCGTTTGCATTGGTCGATTCGCTGGTGATGGTGGCGGTAAAATTTGGCCGAGAGTTTGAGATCACCCTGATTGGCGTCAGCAGCATCCTGCTTCCGGCCGTCTTTATCGAGTTGGTGTGGATGGCGCGCTTTGTGCCCAAGACCGGCTATCTCTTTATCGGCGGACAGCTCACGGAACGCTCCTTCCTGCTCGTGCCGCAGGTGCACCTTACCGGCGGCTTTGCCGTCGCCGTCTGGGCAGCCGGCCGACACAAAGGGGATTTTGTCGTCAGCGTGGGCGGCTACCATCCCCATTTCAGCGTACCCGACCACTATCCCAACCACATACCGCGCCTGGGAATCAGTTTTCACCTCGGCCCGGCCGAACTCAAGGGCGGCGTCTACTTTGCCATCACGCCGCAGTGCGTGATGATGGGCGCCTTCCTGGAAGCAAGCATTAAGCAGGGCGCCTTGCACGCCTTCATCAGACTGGCATTCGATGCCATTATCTATTTCGAGCCGTTCCATTATGACGTGATGATCAGCGCCGACGCCGGTGTCAAGGTGAACATCCCGCTGGCACTGACGACGCTGCACATAGATGTCCACCTGCATCTGGACGTGCATATCTGGGGGCCGGAGTTCAGCGGCACCGCATGTATCGACGTTGGGCCGAAGACATTTGACGTGGCGATTGGCGAAAGCGCTTCCCCCAGTGTGCTGCCGCTGCAATATGAGACATTTAAAGAGAAGTTTCTGCCAATCGTCTGCACAGTCAGCGTAACCGAAGGGGTGGTGCGAAAGGCAGAAGAGAACGGTGTCGAAATCTATGTTGTCGATGCTGAAAAGGTCGTCATCGAGGCACGCAGCACCATCCCGATTACAGCCGCAGGTGATGAACGCCTGGGCATCACCCCGATGGATGTGCGCGGCAAAGGATTTACCGCCATACACAATCTGCGTGTCAGCGATAATTTCAGGGCAGCCGAGATCAAAGACGCTGTACCAACCGGCATCTGGGGTGGAGCGGGGCTGCAAAAGCCGAACCTCGGCGATCCCGCCAGCGGTCTGGTGTATGACGTGCATACCGGCTACCGTCTGCGGCCTGGCGCGGAACGGGAGACATCCGAGTCTCACGCCATCGAGAAAGAAAAGCTGACCTATAACACCGACGCCTTCACGCTGATAGATCGGGCGGTGGAGGTGCAGATGGGTGAATACGGCCGTGTTGCAATCCAAAAGCCGACCGAAAGTTACTTTGCATACACAGGGCTGCACCTTGACGACATCAGCCAGATAGACGCAGACCATCCACTGCCGCCGAATTTGCTGACATATGCACTGCATTAAGCCGAGGGGTTTATGACGACCAACCACATCGCTTTTGAAGGCTACCATCTGCCTGGTTTGCAAGCCGGTACTGAGACCATTCAGTCGACACTCAATCTGACCCTGCAAGCCACCGGGCTGACAGACTATTTCGTCTCGCCAGAGCTAACAATTCAGATCAGCGGCCCTCGCTTTATTTTTTCACCGGCGGAGATCCACGCCGTTTTCCCTCCGCGCGACAGCTTTGGTGAGTGGGATAACGTCTTACCCCACATCGAACTGACGCCCAGCACGCTGCCCTGGCAGCGCCAGAGCGGCGCCAATGACAAAACTGTGCCGTGGCTGGCATTGATCTTGCTGCAGGAAGACGAATGGAACGATCCGGCAAAGGTGAAGACTGAGAAGAAAGCGTGGGAAGCCCTGCGCGATGAACTGGCCCTGCCGTTTGAAATAACCGACCGCCCGCCAGAAACAGGCCAGACCTTCCCGCCTGTGCAGGTGCTGCGTATTGAGCGGTCATTTTTGCAGCAAATTTTGCCCACCGACGACGACATGCGCTGGTTGACCCATGTGCGGGTCGGTCAGGATGCGCACGGGCAGGAAGTTGAGCGGGCCATCGTCGTCTGCAACCGGATGCCGCGCCGAGGAGCACGCGCCACCGTGCACCTGATCTCGCTGGAACAGCGTCTTAACAGCAAAGGCGCTTTCGATTTCCACGCTTCGCCAGACGGCATGGTTCCGCTGTTGAGCATTCTCAGTTGGCAATTCACCTGCCCGATGGATGAGCAATTCAAGGTTACTGACAAAGCAATCGGCCGTCTGGACGATGGCCTGAAGCAGAAAGTTGCAGAAAAATTCCCGCCGGGCGAAGCGCGCGACGCCCTTTATCGGTCACGGACGGCGTTCACTGCAGCGCTGGAAAGCTTTACGGAAGCAGAGAAGGACACACTGGTCAATGTGTGCCATATCCAGTCTGAAACATTCAAGGGGTTAATGGATGCGCTCGATTTCGGCTGGCTGCATGTGCCGCAGCCCGAACAGGGCAACAAGCTGTTCGAGATAGGTGGTGTGCCGTTGGCTCATGGCCTGCGCAACGGCCGTAAGACGGTCTCGTGGTATCATGGCCCCCTGATCACCGACAGAAATCTCGACGCCGACATTGAAGCTGCGCTTATGCAAACATTGCCCGTCCGCAACGCCGATCAATTGCTGCTCTACAACGAAACGACGCACATGCTGGATGCATCCTATGCGGCAGCCTGGGAACTGGGGCGCCTGCTGTCAATTAGCGAACCGCGCATCAGCCAGCAGATCGCCCGGTGGAAACATTCACACGCCCGGGAAGCGGCATTGGTTGAACAAAATTTATTCTTTTCCCACGTCCCGTTTACCGACTCGCAGTTTGTACACCGCGAAGGTGGAGAAATTGAGCAGGAGCTGCAAACGTACTTCGCCGATCTCGGCCGTTTACAAGGCGTTCCGTTTCAATATCTGGTGCCACATGAAAGTATGCTGCCGGATGAATCGCTGCGTTTCTTTTACATCGACCAGCTTTGGTTGGAATGTTTACTGGATGGCGCGTTCAGTATCGGCCGTATCACCCGCTACGACCTGAAACGCGAGCGAGGCACACAGGGCGAACTGAAATTCCCTCACCAGCAGCAGCGCCCCGTGATGAGCGGTGTTGTCCTCCGCTCCGATCTCGTTTCCGGTTGGCCATCCTTAATGGTGGAAGGGTATCGCAGCTACGCCCCGTCCAAATACCATCGCCTGGAATTGCTGCGCTATGAGAGGCTAGGGCCAGGTGTCGCCATTGCTCTGTTCAGAGGTGAACTTAAGTCATTCACCCTCCATCTGCCGCCAGAATCTATCCATTTCGGTTTCAGTCGGGATGCCACTGATGAAGGACAGTATTTCAAGGAGGTAAAAGATCTGGCAGATGGCAACGAGCTGCCGATTCATGATAACAGCCGCAGTAGAAGAACCAACGTGAATTTCGGCTGGCGTGAGAATGTTGACGCTGCACTGCGTGTATTCGTGCCCAAGCCCATGGTAGACAACATCAACAACCGGCTGAGAGATGAAGGCAAACAGGAAAACAAGACCTTTGCAGAGATTGTTCACTCTGGTCACCTGACTATTCAGCTCCTCGAAGGCGTTCCCCGTCTCCAGGTGACGGTGCGGGCCGAAAGGTAAGAGAGGGCCTTTGACTACAGAACCGTTCTGAAAAATTTACCTGAGGATCCCCCAAAAAAGTGCGGTAAACCGTATGGTCTCTCATTCCAGCGATTGGCGAGAACCGCCCCACGGCCCCCAGCCAACACCTGGATCATCTACACCGCTTGCCAGTCATGACCTGGTTGTCACTTCCTGGCCGTAACCGGCTGCTTCAGCGTAATTCCAGCCATCTAGATCCGGTGTTTCAATCCCCGCGTGAGCAAGCGCCACCTTCACTTCCGTGCGGTGTTCCGTGCTGTGCTCCATCGCATGTACCAGGAAAAAGCGCTTGGGGTAACGGTATGTTTTACCCTGATAGGACAGGTCGACCACTTCGTTATCTGCGAGTTGCTCCGCGATGTCGATGAGTTCCGCACTTGTGCTGGCGGCAATCTGTATGACCGCCTCAATCCCCGGCCATTCACTTTGCCGCCCCAGCTCGCCCTCATGCTGGCGACCTTTTGTTCGGAGGACGAAAGTTTGCTGCCCTCCGGCAATATGCATCAAGAGTTCACGGATGGACCCTGAAACGCCCTGAATATGCATATCCAGTTGTTCTTCAGTCAATGACCGGCAGGCATTGAATAGTTCACGATTAGCCCAAGCATTGTAGCGAAACATCTCTGCCAGATCGTTATTCATACATCCTCTCCTCTGAAAATAAACCTCCGGGAGGCTTCAGAGACGGCCTCTGTTACGCACTG
>ERZ795053.3243-NODE-3243-length-18698-cov-12.673443_pt1 | contig 18698 bp, 19 predicted proteins | sample MGYA00375137_ERZ795053 | MGnify/ENA primary metagenome ERZ795053 (study PRJEB30182, sample SAMN05720284) | activated sludge metagenome | isolation source: Anaerobic digester | place: Hong Kong | collected 2014-12-17 ...
CCTGCGGCGACGCCGGCGCCCGCCGCGTCATCGACGCCTACGAAAACGCCCTGACCCTCAACGGCCCCCGCGACGCCCGCCACAGCGTCGAACATTGCGAAATGCCGCTCCCCGGGGACTGGCCCCGCATGGCCCGCCTCGGCCTCTACGCCTCCATGCAGCCCCAGCATTTCTTCGACGATATCCTTCAGGAAGCCCTCGGTCTCGAACGCGCCCAGCGCCTCATGCCCTGGCGCTCCCTCCTCGACGCCGGCGTCCCCGTCTCCTTCGGCACCGACTGGGCCGCCGGCCCCATCAACCCCGCCTACGGCCTCCTCATCGCCGCCCTCCGCGTGGACTGCTTCGGCAAGACCAACGTCGGCCCCAGGGAAAAGGTCCCCGTCGAGGAAGGCATCCGCCTCTGGACCCTCGGCTCCGCCCGCAACCTGTTCCTGGAGGACGAAATCGGCTCCCTCGAACCCGGCAAATACGCTGACCTCGTCGTCTTCAACACCGATCTGCGCAAAATGCCCTCCCTCTGGTTCCTCCTCACCCACGACATCGGCCTGGGCACCCTCGACCACTTCGTCGATCTCACCATGGTCGACGGCGAAGACGTCTATGTCCGCGGCCGCTCCCCCGAAGAACAGAAAAAACGCCCCTCCCGCTTCAAGGGCCGCGCCGAACGCCGCCGCCGCCTTCAGGCCCAAAGCGGCACCCTGTGAGGAATCCCCGCATGATTTCCACGCCCCGCTGGTTCCGCCTGACGCTTCTGGGCTTCCTGGCCCTTCCCTCCGCCGCCCGGCCCGAACCCGCCCGCGCCCCCGGCGAAGAAGCCGCCGCCCTCGCCTTCACCGCCACCAGCCGCGTCGGCTTCGATGACCCGGAAAATCCGGAACTCTCCGGCCGCGTCTCCCTGCAGGAATCCGCCCTCTCCGCCCCAATCGCCCATGCCGAGTTCGAAGGCCTCACCCTCGCCGCCGGCGTCGTCGCCGGCTGGACCCGGCTGGAGTTCCGCGGCCACCCGGACCTCGACACCGAAGACCTCTACGGCCTCGCCGCCGTTCTGGCCGCCGCCCGCCCCGCCGAATCCGGCTGGGGCTGGTCCGCCCTCGCCATGCCCGGTTTCTATTCCGATTTCCGTTCCGGGCGCACCGGCGAAGGCAAGGTGTTCCTCTACGGCACGGCCGACTACGCCTTCTCCCCCGCCTGGCGCGCGCAACTCGGCCTCGCCTTCGATACCGCCTTCGGCGACCCCGCGCTCTATCCGGTCGGCGGCGCCGTCTGGCAGCCCACCGACACCCTCGCCGTCCGCCTGCTGCTGCCGTCCCCCTCCGTCTATTGGGCGCCCTCCGACCGCTGGGGTCTCTTCGCCTTCGCCCAGCCAGCCGGCGACCGCTGGATCGTCGACGACGACGACTCCGGCGAGCAGGAATTCCTCATCGAAGCCTGGCGCGCCGGCCTCGGCGCCGAATGCCGCCTCTGGCGCGCCGCCTGGCTGCGCCTCGCCGCCGGCCTCGAATTCGACCGCCGCTACGAAGCCCGCAACGGCGGACAAACCCTCCTCGACGACCGGGTGGACGACGCGGCCTTCCTCTCCGCCGCCCTCGTCATCTACTGACCGCTCATTCCTGCCCGCCCCCCACGGGCTTTATCAAGAGATCCCCACGGGATTGCCCCGCCGGTCCCGGCCCCAGACCCCCACGGGCTTGTCCCGTGGGTGAATCAGGTCCACCCGTCCGCTTCGCCATCCCCCGCCGCTTCGCTTTTCCGCCCCGAAGCCAGCACCCGGTCCACCCGGTCCAGCAGCGTCGCCGCATCCACCCGCTCCTCCAGCGTGCGCGCCAGCTCCCCGAATCCCCGGAATCCGCGCAGATACCGCACCAGATGCGGCCTCATCACCAGGCACGCCGTCAACTCCGCGCCCAGCTTCAGCTCTTTCTTTCCCCGCCGTCCCATCAGTTCCATCTCCCGACGCAGATGCTCGCGGATCGCTGCGCGCACCTCGTCCACCGAAGGCATCCGCGGCTCGCGCCCCGCCGCCAGATCCCGCACATCGCGGAACCACCACGGATTCCCCAGCGGCGCCCGACCGACCATGACCCCGTCCGCGCCCGTTTCCGCCGCCATCCGGAATACGTCCGCCGGCACTTTCACCCCCCCGTTGCCGATCACCGGCACCCGCCGCGCCCGCTTCACCTCCGCGATCATCGCCCAGTCCGACGGCCCGGAATGCCGCACGCTCGCCACCCGCCCGTGCAGGAAAACCGCCGCCGCTCCCGCCGCCTCCGCCCCCGCCGTCGTCTCCAGCACATTCACCGTGTCCGCGCACCAGCCGATCCGCGTCTTGAGCGTCACCGGCAGCCGCCCCGCCACGGATTCCACCACCTGCCGCACAATCTCCGCCATCTTCGCCGGATCCCGCATCAGCCCCGCCCCGTCCCCCCGGTTGCGGATCTTCGGCATCGGACAGCCCGCATTGATGTCCAGGAAATCAAACGCCCCCAGCCCCGCAATCCAGTCCGCCGCCTCCGCCATCACCCCCGCGTCCGATCCGTACAGCTGCGCCCCGATCGGATGCTCGCCGCCCCACCGTTCCAGCACCCGCGCCGTCCGCAGGCGGTTGCGCACCAGCCCCTGCGAACTCGCCATCTCCGTCACCACCGCCCCGCACCCCTGCTCCAGGCACAGCGACCGGAACGCCCCGTCCGTGTAGCCCGCCATCGGGGCAAGAAAAACCGGCCACTCCACCCGGAGCGGCCCGATCTGCAGCGGCTTCAATACACTTTCGCCCATGCCCCGCATCCTACCCCGAATCCCCGCCCCGCCGCAAACCCGGCGTCATGTCCGTCCGGACCGACGGAGAAAGGTCCTTTCGGCTTGTGCCGGAACGCGGGATGCGCGTAGCCTCGAACCCGGAGACGATATCATGGAAACCCCACCCACTCCTGAACCCACCACCCCCCTTCAGCGGATCGGCGGCTACCTGCACCGGGTCGTCCCGATCGTCGACGCCACCGGCAAGGTCCTGAACTACGCACTCAAGCCCGTCATGGTGGAATTCCGCCCCCGCGATCTGACGCAAGTAGTCGTGGGCGCCTCCCTGCTCGCCGTTCCCGTGGCCTTCACGGAGGAAACCTGGAACCTCGGCGCCGAACTGCCGGTTCTCAACGTGCTGGCGCTCAGCGGACTGTCCATCCTGTTCATCGGCCTGTTCGTCTACTTCAACTTCTACCGCTACCTCTTCCGCCAGCACGCCCTGGAATACCTCAAACGCGTGACGAGCATCTACGTGTTCTCGCTGGTCGTGGTGGGCCTGCTGCTGACGCTGATCCAGCGCTGCCCGTGGGGCTTCGACAACGCCCTGGCCCTCAAGCGCATTCTGATTGTCGCCTTCCCCGCCTCGATGAGCGCCGCCGTCAGCGACACGCTCAAGTAGGCTTCGCGAACGCCTCGTTCCGCAGGCTCGACAGCCTCGCGCGGGTCCGGGCGACATGCGACCCCTCCCAGTACACCTTGCCGCAGCCGGTGCAGCGGAAAAAGGTGTCGTAATACTGCTTGGTCTTCGGTTCCAGCCGCTCCAGCACGTCCGCCTTGGCCACCGGCTCGATGAGCCCGTTGCAGGCCGCGCAGCGCGAAAACGGCCGGATCTGCCCCGCCAGGTCGAAGCGACGCACCACCTCCTCGAATTGACGGTCCACCTGCACCGCCCGCACCCAGGCGCCGTGCGTCACCGCCTTCGCATGCAGCAGCCGCCGGTCCCGCGTCAGCACGATGCGGTGCTCCGCCGCCGCGATCGCCACGATCTCCTCGTCGCGGTACTCATTCGAATACCGCGTGTCGAATCCCGCCAGCCGCAATCGCCGCGCCAGCCGCCCCAGGTTCACATCCACCACAAACGCCGTACGCCGCAACGGCTTTTCACGCAGCTTCACCACCGGCGAAATGTCCAGCGCCTCGAACACCGGATACACCGCCACCCGGTCGCCGTTCTGCAGCGGATATCCGAATCCCGCGGATTCCCCGTTGACCACAATCAGGTCCACCTCCACATGCGGCACCCCCTGCGCCTCGATCGCGTCCTTGATCCCCGGATGCCCGTCGAACCGGTAGATCACCGTCCGCCTGCGCTTCTCCGCCGGCAGGAAATCGTTCAGCTCCTCGTAAAACCGGAACTCCGCCGCATGCGCAAACTCCCGCCGCCGCTTCCGCCCCGGATGCTTCATCGCCTGCCCCTGTCCTCCGCCGGTTTCGCTTTTTTCCGGATTTTCCACACCGTGGAAACCGGTTTTCCACGCCATGGAAAAAACAGTCCGGATTTTCCACGCCATGGAAAATATCTCCGGCGTTTTTCCACGCTATGGAAAACTTTTTTCCACAGTGTGGAAAACTCAGCCGCGCGGCCGGCGATAGATCCGGCGAAACAGCCCGGCCAGCAACGGGTTCTTGGCGACGCACAGCCGCCGCCGCAGCTCGCCGCAGGCCACCCCCCCCTGCATCCGCACGCGGCGCAGCGCAAACACCGGGGTGCCCGGCCGGTTGGCCCCGCAGTCCATCGCCAGCGCCGCTTCGTAACCCGCCAGCAGCGCCGCCTCGATCGCCACATCGTCGTATTCCCCCCACGGCCAGCTCATCGCCCGCGACGGCTGCCCCGTCAGCTCCTCGAGCCGCTCGCGGCACAGCGTGAATTCGTTCAGGCAGAATTCGATCCGCTCGCTCGTCGTGCGCTCGATCAGCTTCGACTCCAGCAGCTGATCGTTGGACGCCGGCCAGAAGCCGTTGTGGGCATAGGCCGACCCGCTGGGATACATCGGCAGGCCGTCGCGCAGTTCCAGGTAGATGCCCCGCACACCGGGATGCATGTCGCCGGGTTCGCGGTCAATGGGCTTGTCCGAACGGAAGCAGGCCTGGTGGGTATGGGTGTGCCCGAACAGACCGTGGCCCTGCTCGACCACCAGCGCGCGCAGTTCGGCACGGTTCATGAACGCGGTGGGATCATTGCGCTCAACCGCCCGGTCCCACGCGTCGCGCGCCACCGGCAGTTCGCGCAGATCGGCCCCGGGCGTGGTGGCATCCGGCCGCCGCGGACCGTCGTGCAGATAGGCCGTCACCACCCCGAACGATGCACCCACGCCGAATTCCCGCAGCAGCGGCGCCGCATGCACCCAGTTGTCGAGATAACAGTCGTCGAACGTCAGCACATACGAACGCGGCGGCGGCGGTTCGCCGCCCTTGACGTAGTCAATGACCCGCTCCAGCGGCAGGCTGCGCCACTGGTGCGCCGACAGCCATTCCAGATGCGACCGGAATTCCTCCGGCGTGATGCCGCACACCGGCGAAATATTGCGATAGCACAGGATGGGGATGCTCGGATTCATCCGCATCCCATCGTAGAAAATTCCCGCCGGATGTATAGTCAATTCCGCGCGGTTCAAATGTTAATAGTATAGACTTCACCCTCCCGGGAGGGTGAAGTCTATACTTTATACTTTTGAGGCGGCATGCTTGCGCAGCAGGCGCGCATCGCGGGTGCCCTCGTAGATGTCGTACTCCAGCAGGCGGCATTCGATGTCGGCGTTCCACATCGGCAGCCGCCGGACCGGATGCAGCCCGATCCGCCGTCCCAGCGACGGATTGCCCGTCAATACCGCCGCTCTCATGCCCTGGCAGGCGCTCTTGAAATACGCGCCAATGGCGGCATACAGCTCCTCCAGCGCCTGCGATTCCCCGAGGCGCTCCCCGTACGCGGGATTCATCAGCACCAGCGCCGGCGGTTTCGGCAGCGGCGTATCGCGAAAATCACAGGTATGAAAGCGGATCAGGCGCTCGACTCCCGCCCGCGCCGCGTTGTCCCGCGCACAGGCAATGGCCGGCGGCGCCACATCCGAAGCCGCAATCCACGCGCGCGGCGCCGCCTGGAACCGCGCCCGGGCCTCGGCGACCAGCTCCGTCCAGATCCGGTCATCCACGCCGTTCAGGCGCCGGAAGGCGTAATCCTCCCGTTCCAGCCCCGGCGCGCGGTTCTGGGCGATCCATGCCGCCTCGATCGCCAGCGTGCCGCTGCCGCACATCGGCCCGATCAACGCCTCGGCCGGCGTTTTCGGCCAGCCCAGTTCCAGCAGAATCGCCGCCGCCAGCGTCTCGCGCAGCGGCGCGGTCCAGGGCTTCCAGCGATAGCCGCGGTGCGACAGCGGCACCCCGCTGGTATCCAGAAAATACCGCACCGTTTCCCCGTCCCAGAAAAACGCCACGCAGGCCGCCCCGTCCGGCGCCGAGGTGGAATCCGGCCGCGCCCCCGTCCGCTCCACGAACCGGTCCGCGATCGCATCCTTGACGCGCAGCACCGCAAAGCGAGAATCGCGGATGCTCTCGTGGCGGGCCACGCCGTGCACATGGAACGGGGCGTCCGCCGGGAGCCAGGCCTCCCACGGAAGCTCGCGCGCCGCGGCATACAGCTCGTCAGCGGAATCAATCTCGAACCCCGCCACTTCGAACAGCACCCGGTTCGCGGTGCGCAGCCACAGATTCAGCCGCATCGCGTCGCGCAGATCGCCTTCAATCCCCACCGAGGTGGGAGAGATCTCCTGCGGATCATGTCCCAGGGCGCGCAGTTCGCCCTGCAGCGCCCCGGCGCACCCCCGGCCGCACGTCACCACGATTTGCGTTTTTTCGCTCCAGTCCATCACGCCTCCGGCTTCCGCAGCCCGTTGATGCAGCGGGCCGGCACGCCCCATCGCCGAAAATAGGCGCGGTTGGGACGGTCGCGGTGCCGTTTCAGTTCCTGCGGCGCCATCGAGGCATGCCACAGGTGCAGCATCCGCGCGTCCTCGATCACGCTGCGGGGTTCCACGCCGGCCTTGTAGAGGCGCCGGGCAAAATCATCATCCTCGTAACCCCAGCCCACGTAGTTTTCGTCAAAGCCGTTGACCTTTTCCACATCGTTGTGGAACAGCGAAAAATGGCACCCCAGCAGCTTGGGTTTGTGCGGACGCGCCACATGCCAGCGGCGCAGGCAGGCATGACGGCGGAAGAGCCGCGCCGCCGCCTCCAGCTCTCCGCGGTCGGCCCTCTCCCAGGCCTGCTCCCAGTCAGCCTCGGCCGGCACCGGACGCGCGGCAAACAGCGCACGGCTGGCCGCTTCGTCCAGCAGGGCGCGGTTGCCGCACAGCAGGCGCCCGGGCGCGGCCCGCCGCTCGTGAACAGCCACCGCATCCGGCAGCGGAGCCATATCGCAGTCCAGAAACAGCAGATACTCCCCCGTCGCCGCCCGAATGGCCAGGTTGCGCGCCGCCGAACGACGGTCGCCGTCCTTCTCCTGCCGCACCACCTTCGACGGAATGCCGCAGGCCGGCAGGAAGCTGGCCACCGCCTCGGTGGTCGCCTCGTCCGAGCCGTCGTCCGCCACCACCAGTTCGTCCGGCATGCGCGTCTGTACCGCCAGCGCCGCCGCCAGCAGCCGGAGATGCTCCGGGCGGTTGTACAGGGTGGTGATCACGCTGATTTTCATTCAACAGGGTTCCTTGAACGGGGCGCGGAGGCCCGGGCGGATCCCGGCCTCCAGTTGCTCATCCTGACCGCTGGCACCGGCTTCATCAATCTCAAACCGCCCTCTCCGCCGCGCGGCGGTCCAGCGCCCGCCTCACGCCGGGCGCCGCCGACAGCAATTCCTTCGTGTAGGGATGCGTCGGATGCGACAGCACATTGTCCACCGGCCCGCGCTCCACCACCTGCCCCTCCTTCATCACCAGCACCTCGTCCGCCATCTGCCGCATCACCGCCAGATCGTGGCCGATCAGCATCCAGGTAATCCCCCGCGTTTCCTGCAGCGATTTCAACAGGTTCAGGATCTGCGCCTGCACCGAGACATCCAGCGCGCTGACCGGCTCGTCGGCAATCAGAAACTCGGCCCCCACGCACAGCGCCCGTGCCAGATTCACGCGCTGCCGCTGTCCGCCGCTCAGCTCGTGCGGGAACCGGTTCGCATAGGCCGCGTCCAGCCCCACCGTCCCCAGCCAGTCCGCCGCCTGGGCCGCCGCCTCCCTCCGCGTCTTCGCCAGCCCGTGCACCCGCCGTACTTCCGCCAGCGCCGCCCCCGCCTTCAGGCGGGGATTCAACGACCCCATCGGGTCCTGAAACACCATCTGGGCGCGGCGACGAAACGCCTGCATCTCCGTGCGCGACATCCGCAACACGTTTTCGCCGTCAAAAACGATCCGTCCGTCCACTCGCTCCTCCAGTCCCAGCACCGCCCGAGCCAGCGAACTCTTGCCGCTGCCGCTCTCGCCCACCACCCCCAGGCAGCGGCCGCGCCGCACATCGAACGAGATCCCTCGCACCGCCTCCACCGTCCGGCGGCCGGGCACGCGATAGACCACCCGCAATCCCTCCACGGTCAACAGCGGATCGCTCATGCCCAGCCCCCCTCTGCGCACGCCCAGCACGCCACCCGGTGCCCCGGTCCGCACGCCGTCCACGTCGGCATCTGCTCCGCGCAGACCGCGCGCGCCAGCGCACAGCGCGGATGAAACCGGCAGCCCGGCGGGCGCCGGCCCAGCGGCGGAACCGATCCCTCGATGCCCTCCAGCCGCGCCGCCCCGTCCAGCCGCGGCAGCGCTTTCAACAGCCCCTGCACGTACGGATGCCGCGGATTTTTCAGGAACTCCACCGGCCCCGATTCCACAATTCGACCGGCGTACATCACGTGAATCTCGTCCGCGATCTCCGCCACCACCGCCAGATTGTGCGTGATCAGCAGCACCGCCAGATCCGCCTTCCGCTGCAGGTCCGCCAGCAGCCGCAGAATCTTCGCCTGCACCGTCACGTCCAGCGCCGTCGTCGGCTCGTCCGCCACCAGCACCCGCGGTCGCCCCGCCAGCGCCATCGCCAGCATTGCCCGTTGCTGCATGCCCCCCGACAGCTGGTGCGGGTAGCTGGCCAGCACCCGCTCCGGATCGTCGAATCCCACCGTCCGCAGCAGGTCCACCATCCGCTCCCGCGCCCGGCCCCGATCCTCCTTCGGCAGCGACTCCCGGATCTGGTTGCCGATGGTAAACACCGGATCCAGGCATTCCCCCGGATCCTGAAACACATACGCCAGCCCCTTGCCCGGTCCCCGCGCCCCCCCGCCGGCCCAGCGGATCTCCCCCCGGTCCCGGTTCATCCCGCGCGGCAGCAGACCGCCCAGCGCCGCCGCCGTGATGCTTTTTCCGCAACCGCTTTCGCCCACCAGCGCCGTCGTCCGCCCCGCCCGCAGGATCAAGTCCACCTCCCCCGCCACTTCCAGCCTCTCGCCGCCTCCTGTCGCGTATCCCACCCCCAGCCCCGATGCCGTCAAGACAACGCCGGGTCCGTCCTTGACGGGGTCGGTTGAATCTGGTGGTTTCATGCCCATGAACATTGAATCACGGGTCACCGGGTTTATCGAAGAAAATTGTTATCTGGTCTCCAACCCCGGCACGAGTGAAACCATTGTCCTGGATCCGGGCGATGACGCCGCCCAGCTGCTGGCCCGCCTCAAGGAAATGCAGGCCGTCGTCGTTGCCTATCTGCTGACGCACGGCCACGTGGATCATGTCACCGCGCTCGCCGCGCTGGCCGACGTTCATCCCGCTCCCGTGTATCTGCACCCTCGCGACGCCGCCTGGTGCTTCACGCCGCGAAACGACCTGCCCGGCTTCTATGCCGCTCCGGCCCGCCCCAACGCCCCCCTGGTCTCCGTGGCGGAAGGCGATGTCCTGGATCTGGCCGGCGCGCGCTGGTCGGTGCTCGACACCCCCGGCCACACCCCCGGCGGCGTCTGCTTCCGGCTCGAACCCGACCGGGCCCTCTTCACCGGCGACACCCTCTTCCGAGGCACTGCCGGCCGCACCGATTTGCCCGGCGGCGATGCCCGCGAACTGTCCCGCTCCCTGCGCAAACTCGCCGCCCTCCCCGACGCCCTTCCCGTCTATCCCGGCCATGGCGACCCTTCCACCATCGGGTACGAGAAAAAACACAACTACTTCCTGCAATCGCTCCGCTGACCCCGCCGCACCGGGCCCGTCAGATCAGGCCGCGAATCAGCCGATAGGCCACGGAGCCCGGCGGCGGAATCGCCGGCAAATCAGCCGGATCAAACCAGCGCGCCTCGGCGATTTCATCCGCCTGCAAGGCCAGCTCGCCGGAGACCCACCGGGCCTTGAACGCCAGCATGAGCTGGTTGGGATACGGCCAGGGCTGGCTGCCCGCGTATACAACATCCCCCACCTCCAGGCCGGTTTCTTCGCGCACCTCGCGCCGGACCCCCTCCTCCGCTGACTCGCCCACCTCGAGATACCCCGCCAGGCACGTGTAGAGATCCGGAATCCGCTGGACGTGCCGCGCCAACAGGATTTTTTCCTCTTTCTCCACCCGCACAATCACCGCCGGCGAAATGGCCGGATAGGCCATGTGTCCGCAGGCCGTGCATCGCCGCGCCATCTCAACGGGATGGTCCTCCAGCGGTTCGCCGCACACCCCGCAATAGGCATGCGCCGCCCGCCAGTTCAGCAGACCCAGCGCACGGCAGGCCAGGGCGGCCCGCGGCGACTCGTCCGCGATCAGCCGCCGCACCCGCAGCCATTCATGACCGGCCGGCGCATCGTCCGTTGTTCCCGACAGCGCCACCGCCCGCACCCCCTGGGGTCTCACGACAAATGAATCCAGCGCTTCGCGCCCGCTTCCCGCCTCCTCCCCCGCCGGTTCCAGCGTGCCGGCGCGCACCAGCAGCTGGCCATCGCAGAACAGCAGCGCGCCGGAGACCTCCCCCTTCACCGTCACCCTTCCTTCTTCCAGCGCGGCAGGTTGAATTCCAGGATCTCCGCCAGAATGTCGCGCACCGTCTTGGTCAGCTTCCACTCCGGATAGTGCGACTGGAACTTGGATACATCGCTGACCCACCAGATGTGGTCGCCGATGCGGTTGGTCTCCACATACGTCGTCTTCATCCGGCGGCCGGTGAGTTCCTCGCACAGCGCCACCGCCTCCATCATCGAGCAGTGGCTGAACCGGCTGCCGCCCATGTTGTAGACCTCGCCCGGCCTCGGCGAGCGGTGGAAATGCTCGAACGACGCCACCAGATCCTCGCTGTGGATGTTGTCGCGCACCTGCTTGCCCTTGTAGCCGAAAATCCGGTACTCGCGGCCCGTTGCCGCGCATTTCATCAGATAGGCCAGGAAGCCGTGCAGTTCCGCCCCCGAATGCCGCGGTCCCGTCAGGCAGCCGCCGCGAAACACCCCCGTCTTCATGCCGAAATACCGCCCGTATTCCTGCACCATCACATCCGCCGCCACCTTCGACGCCCCGAACAGCGAATGCGTCGTCTGGTCAATGCTCATCGTCTCGTCAATGCCCTTTTCCGCGTAGGGTCCCGATGCGCATTCCCAGCGCGTGTCCCGTTCTTCCAGCGGCAGGCGGTTCGGCGTGTCGCCGTACACCTTGTTGGTCGAGGTAAACACAAACGTCGCTTCCGGCGCGAACTGGCGCGCCGCCTCCAGCAGATTCAGCGTCCCCTGCGCGTTCACGCCGAAATCGGTAAAAGGCTCCCGCGCCGCCCAGTCATGCGACGGCTGCGCCGCCGTATGCACCACCAGATCCATGGCACCCACCGTTTCAAACACACTGCGCACCGCATCGAAATCGCGGATGTCCGCCGATACCGGATTGAACGCCTCCCCCAGCGTTTGCCGCAGCTCTTCCACCGCCCATTTCGTGGAGGCCTCCGGACCGAAAAAATACTCCCGCAGATTGTTGTCCACCCCGATGACGCGCCACCCCTTGCGGCCGAAATGCCGCGCCGTCTCCGATCCCACCAAACCGCCCGAACCTGTCACCAGAACCGTTTTCATGCCTCAAAACCTGCCACAAACCCCTTGAAAAGTCTTGTCCGATCTTTCCATTCCGACGGGCATGGCCTAGACTCCCGGGCATGGAAACCCTGTTGACGCCCATCGCCGACGCCCTGCTCGCCTGCCGTCAAACCCTGGCCACGGCCGAATCCTGTACCGGCGGCATGGTCGGCGCGGCCCTGACCCGGCTGCCCGGCAGTTCCGCCTGGTATGCCGGAGGCGTAATCGCCTATTCCAACGCGCTCAAAACCTCCCTGCTCGGGGTTTCCCCGGAGCTTCTCAACGCCCACGGAGCCGTCAGCGCCGAAACCGCCCGCGCCATGGCCGAAGGCGCCCGCCGGCAATGCAACACCGACTGGGCCGTTTCCCTCACTGGAATCGCCGGCCCCGGCGGCGGATCCCCCGATAAACCCGTCGGCCTCGTCTTCATGGCCGTCGCCGGCCCGGCCGAAACCTCCGCCTTTGAACACCGATTACACGGCTCCCGCGAACAGATCCGCCAAGACGCCACTGCCGCCATCCTCCGGCATCTGCTCGAATTGCTTCCACATAGTTAATTAACTGTGTGGAGATATTCTCAATGTAATAAGCTGATTTTAGTCGTTTTTCATCAAAAATGGCGAACCACAGTTAATTAAGCATTTCGCCGGCTTGTGACGCTTCCAGCCCCCTCCCCGCCGGCCGGGAAAAAGAATTCAGGCCGATGGCGGCGCCACCGGAAAACGACAGGTCACCCGGACGCCTCCCGGTTCCCCGTCTCCGACGTCCAGCGCCCCCCCGAACACCTCGGCACGGTGGCGCATGATGCGCAGCCCGCTGCCCCCCTCGCGATCCGGCTTCCGGCTCGCGGACATTCCGCAACCGTTGTCTTCTATGACCAGGCGCCCCCCGCCCTCGTCGTAATCCAGCGTAATCACCACCCGCGTAGCCTGGCCGTGCTTCACGGCGTTGCTCACCGCCTCCAGCGCGATCAGATACAAATGCTCGGCCGTCGCTGCATCCCGCGGCCGCCCCTCCCGCTCGGCGTAGAACTCCACAGCCTGCCCAAACAGCGCCGACGATTCCTCCGCCAGCCGCCGCAACGCATCCGGCAGGCCGTCTTCGGTCAAGGCCACCGGCGCCAGCCCGCGCGCAATGCGCCGCACCTGGCTCACCGCTTCCTTCAGCGTGACCGCGATCTGGTCCGCCTCGTCCTTCCCTTCGCCGGCCTTCTGGCGGTAGGCGCTGAATAAATACATCACCCCCGTCAGCTTCTGCCCCAGCGAATCATGCAGGTCCCGGCCGATCCGGGCTTTCTCATGCCCGCTGATGCGCAATACCTCGTCTTCCAGTTCGCGCCGCTCCTCCATCACCGCCTCCAGCCGGCGGTTGGCATCGGCCAGTTCCGCCGTCCGGCGGCTCACCAGGGCTTCAATCCGCCGCGACCGCCCCGCCAGCAGCAGCAACGCCCCCGCCAGCGCCAGCGAAAGCGCCGTGCCCGTCCCCGCCACCCGTTCCGGCAACCGGGAACGCTCTCCCGCCCAGTACGCCGGATCCGCCTCCGCCGCGAATTGCCATTCCTGGTTCGCCAGGCTGAAATGACGCGTAAAATACCAGGCCTCGCCCGAGTCCTGCGCCTCCCGGGGCGCCGGTTCGAGGCGCGCCCGGACGCCGCGCGCTTCGCCGCCCATCGCGCCGGCCAGAATGCGCCCCGGCTGGAACAGCCCGATGGCAAACCCCGCCAGTTCCCGCGCGCCCGGCCCGGCCGGATACAGAATCGGCGCATACATGTACAAGTCGCGCGCCGCGGAAGAAGCAGACGGCAGCCCCACCGGTTCGCCGCCCAGGGCAAACACCCCCCAGCGCCGCATGGCGGCAATGGCCTCGCGGTCCTCTTCCCGCGCCGTGAAATCATAGCCTTCCGGAAGTCCAAGCCCCCCCGGCGGCGTCTGGTAGGTCAGCGGATAATACACCGTCTGATCCTCCGCGGGCGTAAACCCCCCTTTCCCGTCAGACCGCACCAGCGTCCGCTTGAGCGCCTGCCCTTCGAACGCCTCCCGCATCTCATACGGAATGCTCTGCGCAAACCCGTAGGCCCCCAGGATCCGGCGCTGGTAGATCATCCCCTTGCGCACGATCTCCTCGAACGCCTCCGGCGTGACCTGATCCGACAGGCTGTGCAGCTGACGGATCGAATCCAGCACTTCCATGAACAACTGGATCTCCCGCAGGGTCCGCTCGAACAGCTTGTCCGCCGCCCGCTGAAATTCCCCTTCGATCCGCGCCTGCTCCTGGCGGTGCTGCGACACCGCCATCCAGCCCGTCGTCCCCAGCCCCAGCCCCAGCACCAGCGCCGCCAGAATCACCTGGCCGCGGGCCGTGCGCAATCCCCGCCCCCGCTCCGCCGCTCCTGGTGTCGCCTTCCTTTGCATGCCACCGCCACTCTACACCCGCCCGCGCCGCCCGCGCGACTGAAAACCGGCGACAACAGGCAGGAGCCCCCCATGGGCTTGTCCCATGGGTGAATCAGGTTCACCCCAACCCGCCGCACCCTCACAGACGCCACACCGCAACCACACCTCCGCGGAAACCCCGTTTCCCGTTTCCCATTTGCTAATCCCCCCCCCCCGTGCGACACTTCCTGCGGCGGACGTATGAAGATTCCGAAACCCATTTCCAGGCCCTCCGGCTTCACCCTGATCGAAGTCCTCGCTTCCCTCGGCCTGTGCGCCCTGCTGGCAGCCGCCACGGCTTCCGCCGTGGTCTTCTCCGGCCGCGCCGAACGCATCGCCCTGCGCTACGGCGACGCTTCCCTGCTGGTCCCGTCCCTTTATGCCGCCCAGCGCCTCCGGCCCGAGGAATTGCCCGCCCCTCCCCGGGGCTGGCGTGTGGACCATGTCTCCCAGATGATCCCCCTGCCGGACGAAACCCTCCGCGAATGGCATCAACTCGCCATCGCCCCCGCCGCCCGCGAAATCCCGCCGTTCACTCTGTCCATTCTGGATGACCGGCCGTGAACTCCGTCCCTCGCAAAACCCTGGTCATTCTCGCCGCCGGTCTGGGCTGGAACCTGATCGAAAAGCACCGGCCCGCCATGCGAATCGCCTTCCGCCCCGTGGCCCCCGGCCCGCTTTCGCTCACCTGCCCCGCCCAGGCCACGCTGCGCACCGGTCTGCCCCCCTCCCGCCACGGCATCGTGGCCTCCGGCTGGTTCCATCGCGACCTGGCCCGGCCCTGGTTCTGGGAACAGTCCGCCGCCCTCGTCCGCGGCCGCCGCATCTGGGACGATGCCCGCGCCGCCGGCCAAACCGTCGGCATGGCGTTCTTCCAGCAAAGCCTCGGCGAATCCGTGGACCTGGTCATTTCCCCCAAGCCCATCCACCGGCACCACGGCGGCATTCTCATGGACTGCTATACCCGCCCCGAACCCCTCTATGCCGAACTCTGCGCCAGCCTCGGCCGCCGCTTCGACCTGTTTCACTACTGGGGCCCCCTCGCCCGCGCCTCCGTCGGCCGCTGGATCGCCGAAGCCGTTCAACTCCTTCTCTCCCGCCCAGACGCGCCCGACCATCTGTTCGTCTATCTGCCTTCCCTCGACTACGACCAGCAGCGCTTCGGTCCGGATTCCCCCCAGACCGCCAGGGCTCTCGCCGAAACCCTTGCCCAGATCGATCCCCTCGTCGCCGCCGCCGAACGCCAGGACCGCGACTGGCTTCTCACCGGCGACTACGCCATCGAAGCCGTCACCGCCCCCGACGGCGCCGTCTTCCCCAACCGCGTTCTGCGCCAGGCCGGCCTCTTCCACACCCGGGAAACCGCCCGCATGCTCTATCCCGACTTCTTCACCTCCCGCGCTTTTGCCATCGTGGACCACCAGATCGCCCACGTCCATGTCCCCGACCCCGCCGATCTCCCCCGCGTCCGCGACCTCCTCGCCGCCGAACCCGGCGTGGATCAGATCCTCGACCGGCCCGCCCAGATCGAGCGCGACCTCCACAATCCCGACCGCTCCGGCGACCTGCTGCTCACCGCCGCCCCCGGCCGCTGGTTCGCCTATCCCTGGTGGACCGATCCCCGCCAGGCCCCCGACTACGCCGCCCACATGGACATCCACAACAAACCCGGTTTCGATCCCTGCGAACTCTTCTTCGGCTTCCCCCCCCCGCACACCTCCCGAAAAACAGAAAAAATCCGCGGCACCCATGGCCGTTCCGGCCCCGGCCATGACGTGGCCGCCGCCGGTCTTTTCCCCGAAGCCCGATCCTTCGCCGAACTGGCCTCCGCCCTGCACCGGCGGCTGACGCCCTGAGTCCTCCCCCTCCGCGTTGCGCCCATTCTGCCGTTTTTCAGCTTATGGTTGTTATAACATCCATAGTATGGTTTTTATAACATCCATAAACGGCCTTTCCCTGAAATCGCAACCCTTTTCCCGTCGGTCCCGGTCTTTTCGTCCATCCCCGGGGCATGAAAAAGCGCGGAACGGCAAGGTTCCGCGCCGGAGTTGATCCTGTTGGATAACCTATTTCGCTTTCGCCGGAATCGTCGCCTTGCTCTTGGCCAGGGCCGCCAGCGAGGCAAACCCTTCCGGATCATGAATGGCGATTTCCGAAAGCATCTTGCGGTTCAGTTCAACGCCGGCCTTTGTCAGGCCTTCGATGAACCGGCTGTAGGAAATCTCATTGAGCTTGCACGCCGCCGACAGGCGCACGATCCACAGACCGCGGAAGTCGCGTTTCTTTTCCTTGCGATGGGCATAGCTCAGGGCCATCGCGCGGTCCACGGCTTCCGTGGCCTGGCGGAACAGCTTGCTGCGGCTCCCGTAGAAGCCCTTGGCTTGGTCCAAACGGCGTTTGCGGCGTTTGCGGCTGGCGGGGGAATTGGTGGTTCTGGGCATGGTTCTCTCCTACTCCATCAAGGTTATGCGCCCATCTCGTCCGAGAGGGACTTGGCGATCGCGCCGCCCGCCTGCACCGTCTGGCGCAGCCGGCGCTTCTGCTTGCGCGTCTTGCACGAAGCCAAATGGCGCCGCCCCGGCTTCTTGTGCAGCATCTTGCCGGTCGCCGATTTCTTGAAGCGCTTGGTCACCGCCTTGCGCGTTTTTTTCTTCACTTTCGCAGCCATGATCGTCATTCCTTGCAGCCGGGCCGCGGACCGCGGTCCGCCCCGTGGTTTCTTGTCTGATTCAAACAGACGGCGACTTGTACGGGATTTGCCCCGCCCCGTCCAGTAGAATCGTGCAACTTCCGCGCCGTCAGCCGGCGGGAGCGGCTTTGGCCGCCTGCCGGGTCTTCGGATTCGGATTCAGCACCATCTGGATGTTGCGCCCCATCAGCTTGGGCGCCTGCTCCACCACGCCTTCCTCGCGAATATCCGCCAGCACCCGGTTCATCAGGACAAATCCCAGCTCCTTGTGCGCGTTTTCCCGCCCCCGGAAGAACAGGGCCACTTTCACGCGGTGCCCTTCGCCCAGAAACTTCTTCAGGTTGCGCAGCTTGACGTCGTAGTCGTGCTCGCCCACGCTCGGATGCAGCTGGACTTCCTTGACCTTCGTGGCCGAGGCGTTGCGCTTGTTCTGCTTTTCCTTCTTGCTCTGGTCGTACCGGAACTTGCCGTAATCCATGATCCGGCACACCGGCGGCCGCGCCGTCGGCGAAATTTCCACCAGATCGAGTCCGGCCTCGCGGGCGCGGGTCTGGGCTTCATACGTGGGCACGATGCCCAGCTGGTCGCCGGTGGCTCCGATCAGCCGGACTTCCGGCACGCGAATGCGCTGGTTGATGCGGGTTCCGAAATCCCGGCGTCGCGGGTCTCTGGGGTTGTACGGTGCTTGTATGGCAGTCTCCTTGTTTTCCGGGGAGGGTGGGATCCGCCCCGTTCGGTGGCTCTAGTTCATTTCCACCCGCCGTTCGGCATCCAGTTTGTCGATGAACGCCTCCAGCGGCATGGCTCCCTCGTCCCCAGCCACCCGGCTGCGGACGGAAACGGTTCCGTTTTCGATCTCCCGCCCGCCCATGACCAGCATGTACGGGATCTTCTGCATCTGCGCATCGCGGATCTTCGCGCCCATCTTCTCGGGCCGCCCGTCCACCTGCACGCGGAAATCCTTCGCCCGCAGCTTCGCGGCGACCTCTTCGGCCGCCGCAATCTGCTTGTCCGTCACCGGAATCAGCACCGCCTGCACCGGCGCCAGCCACAGCGGAAACGCCCCGGCGTAGTGCTCGATCAGGATGCCGAAAAACCGTTCCAGGCTGCCCAGCAGCGCGCGATGCACCATGTACGGCCGGTGGTCCTGGCCGTCCGGCCCGGTATAGGTCATGTCAAAGCGGTCCGGCAGGTTGAAATCGAACTGCACGGTGCTCATCTGCCACTGGCGTCCGATCGCGTCGCGCGTCTTCAGATCGATCTTGGGCCCGTAAAACGCCCCGCCGCCCTCGTCCATTTCAAACGGAATGTGTTCCGCCTTCAGCGCCGCCTCCAGCGACCGCTGGGCCAGCTCCCACCGCGCGGGATCGCCCACGGCCTTCTCCGGCCGCGTCGCCAGGTAGGCCGTGATGTCCTCAAAGCCGAACGCCCGCCACATCGCGATGGCAAAGCGAACGCAGTCGCGCACCTCCTGCTCGACCTGCTCCTCGGTGCAATAGATGTGCGCGTCGTCCTGGGTGAACCCCCGCACCCGCATCAGCCCGTGCAGCACCCCCGCCCGCTCGTAGCGGTACACCGTGCCCAGCTCCGCCCAGCGCAGCGGCAGCTCCCGGTACGACCGCTTGCGGTTCTGGTAGATCTGGATGTGGAACGGGCAGTTCATCGGCTTGATGTAGTACCGCTGCTCGTCGATCTCCATCGGCGCGTACATGTTCTCGGCGTAGAATCCCAGAT
>ERZ795053.3244-NODE-3244-length-18695-cov-5.605633_pt1 | contig 18695 bp, 17 predicted proteins | sample MGYA00375137_ERZ795053 | MGnify/ENA primary metagenome ERZ795053 (study PRJEB30182, sample SAMN05720284) | activated sludge metagenome | isolation source: Anaerobic digester | place: Hong Kong | collected 2014-12-17 ...
TACTACAGTTCCGCTCTTAAGTCGTAATGCTGCCCCCACCCTGAAGCCCGAATAGGGTGCATATGCATTCATAGCTGCCTTACCCGCCAGTTCAAGAAGGCTCTTGTCATCAGGTTCCAGTTCATCAGGAGAATCATATTCTTCCCATTTAAATGATATACTCTTTTCGTGCATCATGACGTTATGATTCAGTAGCGATAACAAAGGTAATTTTTTACATTACAAAAATGTTAATAAACATTCATCCTTGTTGACTAATTAATATGTCGTCGCCTGGCCTTTTTCATACTTTTGAACCAAAATGAAGTTAGCGGCATATATCGCAGTATCACTGGCAATTATCATTCAGCTCAGTTCCTGTCGCAGCACACGGCCGGTCGTTACCCCAGCTCCGGCAGGAGAGCCAGGGACCTCATACATTGAGAGGTATAGCGATCTGGCTGTGAGTGAAATGAGACGGACGGGTATCCCTGCCAGTATTACCCTGGCCCAGGGAATGATAGAATCGGATTACGGAAGAAGCAGGCTTGCCAGGGAAGCCAATAATCATTTCGGTATCAAATGCCATGATGACTGGAACGGACCTGTTATCCGGCACCATGACGACAGGCGAAATGAGTGTTTCAGAAAATACAGGCGCCCGGAAGAATCGTTTTATGACCATTCGGAGTTCCTTAAAAACAGGTCTAGATATGCTTCTCTTTTCGAACTTTCCGCTACCGACTACAAAGGATGGGCAAGAGGATTGAAAAAAGCAGGTTATGCTACAAACCCCGACTATGCCAATATGCTTATAAGAAAGATTGAAGAGTATAACCTGAATTATTTTGATACAGGATATAAAATTGCTGATAAGACTGTTGATAAACCAGCTTCTCCGGCCGTAAAAGCAGGTTCTGAGAAGCAATCCGGGGAGACGGCAAATAATACCGGCATAAGCACTGTTGCGGGGGCAGACCAGGATATCACCTTTGTAATGTCGCGTGTTCCGAGGATTATGGAGAATAACAGGATACAATATATCATTGTGAAGGAGGGGGAAACGGCAGAGTCGATAGAGGAGGATTTCAACCTGTTGAAATGGGAGCTTGCCCGCTACAATGAATTTGAAGGTGATTTTACCCTTACGCCCGGACAGATACTTTACCTTCAGCCGAAGAGGAGCAGGGCTGAACCAGGCAGGGAAGTCCATATAGCATCGGAAGGAGAGACAATGTATCTTATCTCCCAGATCTACGGTGTGAAACTGTATAAGCTGCGTGAGTACAACAGGATGCAGGAGGGAGATGAGCCTTCGGCAGGGCAGAGGATACGTTTGAGATCAGCGGGTCCTGTCAAATAGATTCTAACCAATATTTAGAAACATCGAAACCCCTAAGGAAATCGGGTGTATTAAGCTTTTTCCTGCCTTCAGCCTGTAGTGACAGGATGTTTATCCAGCCGTTCCGGCAGGCTATCTTTATGTAAGTTTTTCCGTCTGATATAATTTTCCCCGGCTTATGTTCATGAGAGCCGTTTTCAGGGTGACTTTCGAACAGTTTCAACAGGAGTTTCTCGTTCTCTGATGTGAGGAATGTTCTGGCTGCGGGATATGGAGCCAGCCCCCGTATGAAATTATGGATTTGAACCGGTTCCTGATCCCAGTTTATAATACAATGTTCGGGAAATATTTTCGGAGCTTCTTTCGGGACCTCACCTGGTTTAAGAAATGCAGATTGAGGCTGAGGTTCAATATGGTCTTCGGTAAGCGCTATGAGGGTCCTGATCACCAGGCGTGCGCCGTGTCTCATGAGCCTGTCATGAAGGTCTCCTGCATTTTCGCCCTGGAAGATATGTATTCCTTCACGGAGCAGTATTTTTCCTGTGTCTATCTTTTCATCAATGAAAAATGTTGTGACACCGGTCATGGTCTCTCCGTTGATTACAGCCCAGTTTATTGGTGCTGCCCCTCTGTAATGAGGAAGGAGAGAAGCATGAAGGTTTATGGTACCCATAGGAGGCATTTTCCAGACTGCTTCCGGAAGCATCCGGAATGCAACCACGATGAATATATCTGGTTTATATGCTGCAAGAGCATCGATAAAGATCTGATCTTTAAGATTTTCAGGTTGCATGACCGGCAGCGAGCTGAGCTCTGCAAACTGCTTTACCGGAGAGATCTTCATTTTTCTGCCTCTTCCTGCGGGTTTGTCGGGGGCTGTTACCACTGCCGTCACATTAAATCCGTTCATGAGCAGTGTTCCGAGAGTTGCCACGGCAAAATCGGATGTTCCCATGAATATTATACGGAGGTTTTTCATCGACAGCAACAGGAAAATCAATTCAAAACTACTAAAATTCCTTGTCCCTTACAATATGTTTATAGCATGTCAGTGTATGACCCATCTTAAGTGCTTTGGTCTCAAGGTAGAACTGGTTGTAGGGATTGGGTTCTATCACCAGAGGTACAGTATCCACGATCTTGATACCGTAACCTTCCAGTCCGGCCCTTTTTACAGGGTTATTTGATATAAGTTTTACTTTTCCAAGTCCCAGAGCTCTCATTATGCTTGCCCCTACGCCGTAGTCTCTTTCGTCTTCTCCGAATCCCAGTTTGAGATTTGCCTGAACGGTATCCATACCTTCATCCTGAAGGCGGTATGCTTTTATCTTGTTGAACAGACCTATTCCCCGTCCTTCCTGGCTCAGGTATATCACCACTCCCTTGCCTTCCTTTTCTACCATTTCCATTGCTTTATGCAGCTGTGATCCGCAGTCGCATCTCAGTGAACCGAAAATATCTCCTGTGAAGCATGAAGAATGCACCCTTACAAGCACTGGTTCATCTTTTGTCCAGGTTCCCTTAACCAGCGCAGCATGTTCAAGTCCGTTGCTTGTCTGCCTGAAGGGTATGAATTCGAAATTTCCATGATCGGTGGGCAGTTTGACTTTCTCACCCTTTTCTATAATAGTTTCTCTTTCAAGCTTGTATGTAATCAGGTCGCGGATGGAAATGATCTTAATTCCGAACTTTTTTCTAAGTTTGATAAGATCTGCCATTCTGGCCATGGATCCGTCGTCGTTCATTATTTCAACAAGTGCTCCTCCGGGCTTAAGACCGGCATACCGGGTGAGATCGACAACAGCTTCCGTGTGTCCGGCTCTTCTCAGGACGCCTTTCTCTTTTGCCTTGAGGGGGAAGATATGTCCGGGTCTTCCGAGGTCGGAAGGTAAGGTTTCCGGATCCACAAGGGATTTGATTGTGAGTGCCCTGTCCCTGGCAGATACTCCCGTGGAGGTTTCGTCACTAACCAGGTCGACCGATACTGTGAATTGTGTTTCGTGAATGGAAGTGTTTACTCCAACCATCAGATTGAGATCCAGCTCTTCGCATCTTTCTTCAGGCAATGCTGCACAGATCAGCCCCCTGCCATGAGTGGCCATAAAATTGACAATTTCAGGTGTGATAAGTTCTGCCGCACAAATAAAGTCACCTTCGTTTTCACGGTCCTCATCATCGACAACAATAAGAAGCTTTCCCGTTCTGATGTCTTCAATGGCTTCTTCTATCGTGTTCAGATTATAATTATTCATTTTCCAATGGTTTATTGCCGGGATTTTTACTTTTTCCCTGGAAGATAATTTTGTATAAGGAGTCTTTTAATTTTCTGAAGAATGACACATAGGTGTCAACATTAAGAATTACCGAATCGTTGGATGCCTTGTATGTAAGGAATATACCCACGGGAAGCAGGATGAATGAAGAAGCCCACATTCCTGCGACGCTGTGTACAAGGCCTTCTTCCACCAGTTTCTCTCCGGAGAGCGAAATCACGTACCATATCACAAAGAAAAATATTGATATTACAGCCGGGGTTCCCAGGCCTCCTTTCCTGATTATAGCTCCCAGAGGTGCTCCGATGAGGAAAAACACCAGGCAGGCAAAAGGGATTGTGAGTTTTTTATGCCAGTCGACTTCGTATTTTCCTATCGATCTTATATAGCTTTTCATTGTTTCGGTTTTGCCAAGAAGGAAATTGCTGGCCTCCTGGATCACCTCTATCGATCGTGTCAGAGCGTCTCTTTTTCCCACCACCGACAGCGTGTCGAAGATAGTCTTTGCGTCGAATTTTACAGGATGTGCCGGTGCGCTGACAGTGTCTGGAGTAATCGCAAAATGAGGCTCGCGGGTCTGTTCAATGTATACGTTCTGGGTCAGGAATTCCCTGAGCTGTGATGCCTGTCTGATCCTGTAATTATTTGTAAGGGAGTCGACGAAGTAAGAAAGCTGTTGCATATTCATGCTCCAGGACGTGTTCCGGAACATTTCATGGCTAGTTCTTTCCAGGTCGAATCCTGAGAGTGCCAGCACCATTGTCTGTTCCCTGAAAAAGTCCCGGCGGGACGGGTATTTTCTTTCATCAGGGATAACATTTTTTTCCTCCAGTTCTGTAAATGAATATCCGTTATAGAGGGTCATTATCAGTGCCGATTCGTCGTTTGAAATTTTTATGTATCCCGAGTCGGCAATAGTAACAGGCGGATTGATCCTTTTATTACGGTGGTCGTAGATAATAAGTTTGTCGAGCCGGTTTGTACTGGGGTCCTTGTCGGCGACTTTTATGCTGAATCCTTCTATATCGTGGTTGAAAGTTCCGGCCTGCAGGTTTATATCGGGCCTTTTTTTGCGGATATCCCAGAGAAGAGCTCTTGCCTGCTGGTTGGAGTAGGGGAGTACATAATCGGAGAAGAAGAATGATGCTCCGACAAGGAAGATGATGATAACCAGGAGGGGCATCATTATTCTTATTAAAGGTATCCCTGATGATTTGAGGGCTGTCAGCTCGCTGAATTCTCCCATATTACCGAAGGTCATGAGCGAGGCCAGAAGGATGGCCAGGGGCAGTGCAGTAGGTACAAATGACAGTGAGAACTGAAACAGCAATTCTGCCAGAATTGTGAAACTAAGTCCTTTCCCGGCAAGCTCGTCGACGTACATCCAAAGGAATTGAAGAAGAAGGATGATAAGCACAATGAAGAATGTGAGTATCAGCGGTCCTATGAATGATTTGATGACGAATTTGTCAAGTTTCTTCACAGCACTTATGAATTTGGGTGCAAAGCTACTTGATTTTTTTCAATGTTCATTTCTTATGATCCTTCAAAAGAAGTTTCCCGGCATCAATATACTGATTTAAGGTCCGGACTGTCCTAAAATCCGTACTGTAATCTGATTCTTTTTTGCTGCGAAAAATAATTAATTGCAGTCACACATGCAGCGGATTTGATACTCAGGATTATTGTCCTGCAAAGGAAATTTTTCGACCGGAAGGTATTATGTCTTCCTGATGTTTTTTAAAAGATCCTGTAAAAAACATGATAACAATAATATACAGTTATGGGGTGGTTATATAAAAATTCGAACAAAAATATTCTGCCTGTTTGATCTGTTACATAATTAATTATATTAGCACCCTGAATTTAAATTCTTTACTTCACTTAATACTTAAGAATATGCTACTCCATCAGCAGTTCATCCGAATGGCAAAAAGGCACAGCGGAAAGTTGGCCGTTATCGACAAGTCGACCGGTAAGAGCGTTACTTATTCGAGAGCCCTGATAGGCGCTCTGATTCTGAGTTCAAAATTTAAGAAATATGACCCCGGGTTCATAGGTATAATGATCCCTACCTCTGCAGGTTGTGCACTGGCAACTGTGGCAGCACTTTTGAGCGGACGGATACCTGTGATGATAAATTATTCAACTGGAGCAGAGACAAATGCCAGGTACGCCCAGAAAAAATGCCGCTTCAAAACGATAATCACGTCGAAGGCCCTGCTTGAAAAGATCAACTGCCCCTTAATTGACGGGATGGTCCTGATAGAGGATCTTATGGCTGGTGTTACCACGGGTGACAAGCTGAAAGCAGCCCTGAAAACGAAGCTTCCTTTAAGTATGATACTCAATACGGTTCATAAGGGAGAAGAAAATGATACTGCTGTTATCCTTTTTACCAGCGGCAGCGAGAAAGATCCCAAAGCCGTGCAGCTTTCTCACAGGAACATTTCAGCTAATATTGAAAGCTTCGGTTCATATGTGAATATCAGTGAGAATGATATTCTGCTTGCCAACCTGGTTTTTTTCCATGTTTTCGGCCTTACAGTAAACCTCTGGGTGTCATTATATTACGGAATGACGATGATCACTTACGCCAATCCGCTCGATTTCCAGACCATCAGCAATATTGCGCGTGATGAAAAGCCTACAATTATGGTTGGTACCCCGAGTTTCTTCTGGGGTTATCTCAATAAATCGGAACCTGGCGATTTCAAATCACTGAGACTGATGGTGGCCGGGGCCGATAAATGTCCTGATACCCTGAGGGATGGATATAAGAAAAAGCATGGTGTCACCCTGCTTGAAGGCTATGGGGCAACCGAGACATCGCCTGTTATATCAGTAAACAACGCTGAATATAACCGGCCGGGCAGTACGGGAAAGGTCCTTCCCGGTCTTCGTGTGAAAGTCGAGAATTTTGAGACAGGAGAAGAATGCAAAACAGGGGAAACGGGCAAGATACTTGTGAAAGGGGATTCTGTGATGAAGGGTTACTATGATGACCCTGAGCTTACTGCGGAGGTTCTTACCGACGGCTGGTATAATACGGGCGACATGGGATACTTCGACGAAGATGGTTACCTGTGGCATGCGGGTCGTTTTAAGAGGTTCGCCAAAGTAGGAGGAGAGATGGTATCGCTCGTAAAGGTGGAGAACGTACTCGAAAAACTGCTTCCCGCTGGTGTTACATGCTGTGTCGTTGAAGTCCCTGATGAAAAAAGAGGATCTTACATAGTGGCAACCGTTTCGCAGGAGGTGAACAAGACACACATCCTCAGGCTGATGATGGAAGAATTGCCTGTAATTGCCATGCCCAGGGAATTTATTGTCATTGAGAATCTGCCCATGATGGGTACAGGCAAAATAGATTTCAGGACCGTAACCAGGATGGTGACAGAAATGACAGTAAATCCGGGTTCCGGTAAATAGACAGTTTTTTAGGTATTATATTCTGAATCCTTTCGTATAAGGTCTATAGATGCCTGTATACAGATGCCGGCTGTCATAATTTTTTGTAGAATACTGTTTACGGCATACTGCAATAAGGTCTATGATTATTTTAAATCGATAGATTTGCTACTTTTGCAGCCCCAATATATTTCAAAGTGATTCAGATCAGAAACATTGCAGTAATCGCCCATGTCGACCATGGCAAAACGACCCTCGTTGACAAGATACTTCATCAGGTGAAGCTTTTTCGTGACAACCAGGTGGTCGGCGATCTTATCCTCGACACCAACGACCTTGAAAGAGAAAGAGGTATTACAATCCTTTCAAAAAACGTATCGGTCCGGTATAAGGATGTCAAGATAAATATAATCGACACTCCGGGTCACTCCGATTTCGGTGGTGAAGTCGAAAGAGTACTTAACATGGCTGAGGGAGTTCTGCTTATTGTAGATGCTTTTGAAGGACCAATGCCGCAGACAAGGTTCGTTTTGCAGAAGGCAATTGAGCTGGGACTGAAACCAATAGTTGTCATCAACAAGGTTGACAAGCCCAACTGCAAACCCGATGAGACACACGAACAGGTTTTCGACCTGATGTATCACCTAAAAGCAAGCGAAGACCAGCTTGATTTCCCGACGGTTTACGGATCTTCGAAACAAGGCTGGATGGCACCGGACTGGCATACACCGTCAACCGATGTAAGCTATCTCCTTGATACCATACTTGAGCATATTCCTCCTCCCCCTGCGAACGAAGGAACTCTTCAGATGAGAATATCTTCGATCGATTATTCATCATATCAGGGAAGGATAGCTGTGGGCAAAATCCTCAGGGGTGAACTGATACCGGGCAGCCAGGTTTCTCTGATCAAAAGAGACGGCACGGTAGCTAAAAATACTGCCAGGGAGGTCTATCTTTTCGAGGGGCTGGGCAAGGAAAAGACAAAGAAACCTGTCAGGGCAGGAGAGATCTGTGCGATTTTCGGGATGGAAGAATTTGAGATCGGCGACACCATTGCCGATCTTCACGAGCCGGATGCTCTCGACCATATCCCTGTTGATGAACCCACAATGAGCATGCTGTTCGCTACAAACAATTCCCCGTTCTTTGGAAAGGAAGGCACTATCGTTACATCGAGGCAGCTTCGTGAGAGGCTGTTCAGGGAAACAGAAAAGAACCTGGCGCTCAGAGTTGAAGAGACAGGCTCCGCAGACTCATTCATGGTATATGGAAGAGGTATCCTTCATCTGTCCATATTAATCGAAACCATGCGCCGCGAAGGTTTCGAGCTTCAGGTAGGCCAGCCCAGGGTCATGATAAAGGAGAAGGACGGCACAAAATACGAACCTTTCGAAGCATTGACAATACAGGTCCCGGAGATCTTTGCAGGAAAGGCCATTGAGCAGGTGACACAGAGAAAAGGGGAGATAGTGAACATAGAAATGAGAAACGACAGGACCAGGCTTGATTTCAGGATCCCCTCACGGGGGATAATCGGGCTTCGGAACCAGCTTCTCACTGCCACCGAGGGTGAGGCGGTCATGTCCCATCGTTTTGACGGATATGAACCCTGGGCAGGTGATATACAAAATAAAAGGAACGGATCGCTTATAGCTATGGAAACCGGTACATCAGCGGCTTATGCGATCGATAAACTAAAGGACAGGGGCAGTTTTTTCATATATCCCGGCGAGAATGTCTACATGGGACAGGTTGTCGGAGAAAGCCGGAGGCAGGAAGATATTGTAACAAATGTTACAAAAACAAAGAAACTTACCAACATGAGGGCTTCAGGGGCTGATGACAAAATACTTCTTGCGCCGCCTGTCCGGTTCTCGCTCGAGGAGGCTATGGAATACATAGCAGCGGACGAATACATTGAAATAACTCCAAAATCGATGCGGCTCCGGAAGATTCTCCTTGACGAGAATGACAGGAAGAGAGCAAAGAATAAGGAGGTACAGGGGATCTGAAAAGAAAAATCTTATTATCCAAACACCAATTGTACGGTGATTATAGATTTTTTTTGTATATTTCATGTATTGTAACCCCTTAGGTTGTTAATAAATAGCCCTTACATGAAAATAAACCTGCCTTACCTGTCAAACAGTGCCATTCTGTTTATTGGAATTATGTTTAGTTACATGCCTGTTATTCACGGCCAGGATTACCTGATCAGTTTTCAGGATTCAGATGCATCGGCAACTGTCGACTCCGTTAAAGTTGACAACCTGACCCGCGGAACCTTCCTGACTCTGATGGGAAATCAGTCACTGCATCTTGTTGCGGACATTACAGGCCTTCCTGAAACAATGGATCCTGGCAGAGGGAAGATAGATATCTGTCCCAATCCAATGAATGAATATTCCCGGATCAGGTTTTACCTTCCAACGACAGGTGAAACGATATTGACAATATATGATGTATCAGGGAAGATGCTTTTATTTTCAGAACATTACCTGGTGCAGGGAAAGCATACTTACATTGTCGGGGGGCTGGGAAAGGGAATTTATTTTCTATCGGTCAGGTCGGGAAGATTTTTATTGAGTGAAAGACTCATATCAAACGGATCACGAATATCAGACGCTAAAATTGAACATGAAGCCACAGATGAAGTCAGGGGAATAGTTGATCAGCCTAAAGGACCAAAAGCCGATGAAGTCGAGATGCAGTTCAGTGAAGGGGACATGTTAAAATACATAGTCTGGTCGGGGAAGAACGGTACGATAATAACAGATATTCCGGATGCAAGCGAGACGGTGATGGTAAAGTTCATAGCCTGTACCGACGGCGACGGCAATAATTACCCCATAGTTAAAATCGGCAGCCAGGTGTGGATGGCTGAAAATCTTAAAACAACGAAATACAATAATGGTAATCCCATTGATAACCCATACTATCTGAGTTCATGGCAATACAATACCAGCGGAGGCTATACCTGGTACGACAATGATCCTTCGAACAAGGATATTTATGGTGCTCTTTATAACTGGTATGCTGTCAATACCGGTATCTTATGTCCCGCCGGGTGGCATGTTCCAGGTGATGGTGAGTGGACCCTGATGTCAGATTTTCTTGCAGATCCTAATACGACAGGCACAAAGCTTAAGGATGTCGGAACCTATTTATGGGATGCTCCCAACGCAGGGACCAATGAGACAGGGTTCACGGCTATCGGAGCAGGTGAGCTTCACTATCAGGGCACATATTACTACAAAAAGATCAGGACCTTCTTCTGGACTTCCACTCCTGAAGCTGACACCAAAGCGTGGTACAGGGATATTTATCACAATTACCCCTGGCTTAACAGGAACAACACTTACAAGAATTACGGATTTTCTGTAAGATGCGTGAAGGATTAATAAGCAATCGGTAAAATACCTTTTATCTAAAGGTAGCGAGAGGGGGAGTTGAACTCCCGGCCTATGAAGGCTGGTATTCAATGTGTCAAAATTCCCGGATTATTTTTTGATACCGGTTCTGGACAGATAATCTTTCAGGGGCTCAAGTCCTATCTCTTTTCTCCATTCATCGACTCTTGTCTCATCTTCGAGAGGATAAAGTTCATCAGTTCTTCCCATGGCAGGATCCATGTATGGATGTGTACCATATCTCTGCGGTTTATTCTGGTTCATTCTCATCCGGTCGAACATCAGCGCATACTGTTGCCAGTTCCCTTCGCCTATCCGACAGGCATCCTCGAAAAATTTAATATACTTCTCCTGAGTTCCGGCATTAGAATGCTGGATAACATAAAATGCAGCGCTGGCTGCAAGTCTGCCAACCTGACTTATCCTGGGCCATCCATTTGAACCAATCAGCGCCTCCAACTCTGCAAGGTTTTTTTCATTCTGCCATGTTTGCAACTTTCTGAGCGCAGTTACTACAGGAGAGTCGGGTCCAAGGTTTCTTACAGCAATTCCGACTTCATAAAATAATGACTCCTCCTGGCACAGGAGTCTGAACAGGGATTTTGCATAGGCTACATCTTTTATACTATTGCCGGTATTTCTGTTTACAGAAGAGATCAGATCATTTTCAAATTTCTCCCAGCCCTTTGATTCTCTGACAGTAAGCAGATCAGGATCAGTCAGAACGGAAACAGAAGGTTCATTTTTCACTGCTTCATACAAGTACCAGAGCGAACTGTCTTTCTGCCCCGATCGGGAGAGAGCACAGGCATAATTATATACAAACTCCCTGTTATTTTTGCAATTATTGTACATTTTCCGGTACTCTTCAACGGCAAGGGTTATTCTGCCAGCCATGAGCAGACTGTCTGCTTTGTTAACCTGACCTGATACGGGTGGTGGTGGCGGAGGAGGAGGGGGAGGAGGTGGAATTTGTGATCCAGCGCTTATAGTTATGATGAACAGGCTGAAAGTAAGAATTTTTCGATCAGGTCTCATTTCAGTTGTTTTATAATTTACTAGTGGGCAATAAAATTAACAAAATGTTCTTTGAAATTATGAATTAATCGCTGTAAAATTCTAATTATTAACTTTTTACAGCCTTTTTTAACATAATCATGCGGATACCAGGCGCCATCGGGACCATTGAGTTTCTTCGTGGTAATGGATTTTTTACCACAAAGTTATACTTAAGGCAAACACAAAGTAACACGAAGGCAACCAATGAATTAATAATAAATATGAGCAGGAAAGGTTAAATATTAAACTGGCCCCGAAAGTAAAATTTCTGCCGTGGAGATATGACATATGGTTTTTATCGTGTAAATTTGATTAAGGCAAAAGATTGAGATACCATTATCCGGAGTATGCAAAGCCGTAAAAGCGTGATTGTTTTTTCGAAATTATAAACCTGATGTTATGTTAGCGATGATTTAGCAGCATCAGGTATTGTTACCATATCATAATTACAGAAAGGAGCAAACATGACAAAAACAGCATTTCTTACGGTACTCATGGCATTGGTTATCATGGGCGGGTGTGACAGGAACACTCCGGACCCAAATGCCGGTCAGGAAATCATTGCGCTCGAGCGCAGTGCATTGGACAAGTGGGCCCAAAGCAATACAGGTGGGTACATCGACATCTCTGCCGACGAGATTACCTGGTTCGAATTCCAGCCTGGTGCGCAACTGAGGGTAGAAGGACTCCCAGCAGTACGGAACTTACTGGAACCTCTTACGGGGAATATTCCACTTCATACTTATGATCTGGTGGATCCGAAAGTCCAGATTTATGGCAATACCGCCGTTCTCACTTTCCACTGGAAGGCCTCAATGACAGACGGCACGCCGCTGGGTGGCTGGAAAGCCACGTCGGTTTATACTCTGAAAGACGGTAAATGGCTCCAGGTTCATGCTCACTGGTCGCCTGTCCAGAGTGGTGAATAGGCGTATCCCGGAGAAAACAGTGATTTTTTTGCCACCAGGGCACCAGGACACCAGGTTGCACCAGGGATAAATCATTCAAGGTAAGTGCTTTGTGAACGGCGAAGCCCTCGACGAAGTCAATCTCTGTGTCTTCGTCTTAGTGGCAGATACATATAATTGACTTTTCGGAGAGGGCTCAGTTTTTGAACTTAAGTCCGGACTGAAGTGGTCAGGGCTTGTGGCTTTTGCAATTATGCACATAACGAAAATTTCTGGTAAGTGATCCTTTCTTTTTTATTATTTTGTAATTATGGAAGGAAAAACAAAGCCTATATTCAATAAGCGGATTTTCTGGGATATAAACTTTGAGCAGATTGATTGGGATGCCAAAGCAAACTTTGTTATCGAGCGGGTTTTTGAACGGGGTGATGTTGATGATATCCGTCAGTACCACAGGTATTATGGTGATGAAAAAGTGACTTCTGCCCTGTTACAGGCAAAATACCTGCCGCTTCATACAATTCTTTTTGCCAGCGCAATAATTGATAAGCCACTTTATGAATTCAGATATTACATACTGAGACAGTTGAATCCGGAACTCTTTTACCCAGACCAATCTTTGCCAGAGTAAATTGACCACCTCATGCAGGTTGTAAATATCTGTAATTATGTGGTTTACAATTTGGAGCTTCAGCCCGGCCGGAAAAGATCAGGGTTTCCGGCTTTTTCAAGCACGAATCAGACAAGCTTTTCAAGAAGCGCTTTTAGTTTTGGAATACTTTCAGAAGCAGTTTTCCAGACAATATCCAGATCAACATCAATGTAGTCATGAATCAGTATATCTCTCATCCCTGCCATATCAGCCCAGGGTATTTCAGGATTATTATTCCTGAAATCTTTAGTAATTTTCTTTGTGGCCTTTCCTATTATTTCCAATTGTCTTACCACTGCATCCTGAACTATGAAATCACCAACGAAAGTTGCATAGTCTTTCGATGAAATATATAGTTGAATTCTGGATCTACTCTGTAAGATATTTTCGATATAGAATAAGTCGTCTTTCATTCATAGATTATTCGAAGATCGTTATAGATGGACTTTCTTATCCTATTGTTTTTTAATGCCTGTTCAGTAACAAGATCAACCTTTTTCCCAAGTAAAGCAGAAAGCTCACGATGGATACGAACGAGGTCCAGAAGTGAAATTGTTTCCTTGAATTTGACTAAAATGTCAATATCGCTATCATCATTTTCCTCATGCCTGGCAAATGAACCAAAGATTCCGATTCTTTCAGGTCCGTATTGACTCAGATAACTAATTATTTTACTATTTATTTCCTGAGGTTCCATAGTACCTCAAAGATAAGTGTTTTACACAAAAGTGCACCCAACATAGAACTTAATAATAGTCTGGAATCCAGTTCTAAGATTAATCTTGTTGTAATTTATTACTAGCCAAAGAAGTCCAACTTAATCTTACACCTAGCACATTCCTGGCAAAAAACAAAAACCACTTCCATGTTTAACTATGGAAGTGGTTGAAATACAAAAGATATAAGGAATTACAGCGCCAGAGGCGCTGTGATTCCCTTAGGGGAAGCTTAACAACAGAAAGCCCGCAGCGCTGTGCGCTGCATAGGGTTTTTTTGTTCCATCCGGTCGCCCGAAAACAAGTTTTCAGCTCCCTCCTGAAACAAAAAAGCCCTGGCACTGCGTGCCGGGCTTTCTGTTGTAGCGAGAGCGGGAATTGAACCCGCGACCTCATGATTATGAACGATAATTATATTGATTTACTGACTATTACCAGTTTTCATTGGTTTTCATTTTCAATTTGTTTTGTTTACTGGTTATCCTGTGTTTTCACCTTTTTTCATAAAACCTAGCGCGGAACCTAGCGCAATTTAAAAGATATGTTTATTGGTCTTGAATAGTTCCTCAGTATTTAGTCCAGCCAGGTACCTTTCAGTCACAAGCACAGATGAATGAACCAACATGGTACTTATTTTCTTGGTTTCCACTCCTGCACGATCCAAAGTAGACGCATAACAATGGCGTGCCATATCTAATCGCAGTGGCGCAGACAGACCTAACCTTTTTTCAATTCCTCTTAGACGTTCATTAATCTCTCTCCTTTTCTTATTCGATTTATTTACAATTGTTTCTTCAGAATAACCTTCATTGAGTAATCCCAGTACAAAAGGACTATCACGAGTGCCAAGTTTATCAAGTAAACTCTGGACTTTTCGTGTTAAAGGAACAATGACGGGTTTTTTAATTGTCCTTTGCGTGGATTCGGTCTTTTTTCTATAATATATTAAATACTTTGTTCTTACATCTTCCCATCTCATCCTTAATAGGTCAGTATAATTACTACCGTTGCATCGGTACGCAAGGAGCCATATGTCACGAGCGTTTTCTTCCTCAGGTGAGTTGAACTCAGTCATTTCTGCGACAGCCTTAATCTCCTTGTTTTCAAGTATCTCCTTATGTGATTCGACTTTTGGAATTTGATAATTACCTTCACCAAAAGGGTATTCATAAGTGAGCGGGATTATCTTTTTCACTTTGGTGTAGTAATTTATTATTCTTCTCAAATCAATCAGGTAGGAAATAATTGTTGCAGGAGACAACTTAGCTTCAAGTTGATCTTTTTCAAAATTTCTCAGGAATGTTGGGGTTACTTCAGGTACAGTTAAACCTGGAGAATAAGACTCAAGGATATTTCCAGTCGTTCTATATCTTAATCTTGAATTCAGTTTAATTCTATCATAATTATTGACGTAGTCATTGAACAAGTCTTTCAGAGCCAAAGATTTCGGGACTTCAGGTTCCCTTTCCTTTAACATATCTCGAAATTTTGCTTTATCAAATGGTTTTACTTTATAAAAAACCCTCTCACAATTGGTTTTCAAGTCTTGACATCGTGCCCGATAAGAAATGCTATGATCGTCTCCTGCTTGGTCTTCAAAAATGTGTTTGTATTGTTGTGATGTAAGTTTACCTATATTCACGAGCACCATGTCATTACCGAAATTTACATGCACGACCAAATTATACAAACCGTCTTTCAGTTTTCTTCTTCTATCTAACTGTATTGTGAACTTGGCCATACCTTAATCAAAATTTCGGTAACTCAGGTAATTCTAGTCCCATTTGACCTCCCCTTAAAACCCACTTATCGATTTCTTCCGTTATGAACACAGTGCGCCGTTCCCCTAACTTTACGAAAGGGATAGTCTTTTTACTTACTCTTTTATAAAGGAATGATTTTGACATTCCAGTATAATCAGCTAATTCATCCATGTTTAAGAATTTTTTTGTGTTATTCATGGTTTTCTTATTTTGATATCTTTTATCACCCTTTAACAGGTTCAATAAAAATATAAATAAAAAACCCCTGAAAACAAAATTTCAAATAAGAAAAATGGGCCTAAAAGTACAATTTATTTATTCTGCAACACCAGATTTGATGCGGATCTTAGAGGTTTGATACGGAATACTTAAAAACATTTCGCTCCTGTTTCTCTAAAACTTACCAGAACCAATTTTAAGAGGGTTTTTAAGTAAGATATAATCCGAATAGTAACTACCCTCTATTAAAGATATAATTGTCCCAAAAGCAAACAGAATTACTTAGAAACAACTTGTAACCTTACCAGATATCCGAAAAGGTTATATCCCGTTTCAGAATTTGGGAAAGCTATTATTATCAACCAATTTTCTTTGAAGGATTTTGATCATTATAGGAGGATGGTTTGATATTATTGAAAACATTTAATATTTTGCTTTGCAGATTAGACAAGAATTCGTAGGTTTGATTAAATCATTATAAACTTGATTATGAGAACTTTTAAAACAGAAATCATTTCACATGGGAATACTGTCCCAATGTATGTGGGGATTGATTATGACAGTAAAGCTAATTTGACAATTACAACATGTAAAATAGTCGGTAAAACTATTGTGTATAAGAATCCTAATAAAGGTTGGGATAAACCAGAAAAAGGTAATCAAGAAAAACTTTTGGCTGATAGATATACCCGTGACAAGGCATACAAATCCTGTTCGATAGATGAATATAATAAGTACAAAATTGGTGAAAAACCGCCTAAATAAGACATTCGAAAGACTTTAATAAAACCTTATTCCTCAGACCGAATTATTGAGTATACATAAGGTCTAATTCGGAGTTTGAATTCTGTACTTTATCGGAAAAATTAATTGCCTTGACCACATTACCAAAATTAACCATTCAAAGGCGTAGTTAAATACTTGTCTTTATGAAATTTCACCAAAAATATGAATATCAATGTAATGTGGTCGATATGCCCAGTTTCTGCATATAGGTTACCAAACATCATTGAGATCGGTTAGTCTTTCTCGAGCAATGTCATTCTCAATATTTTTTATAGCAAATAAGAATAGTTCTCTTACCTGTGGGTGAAGTTTATATCCCTCTATGATACCCTTAAATAGATCTCTTCTCCTTATGTCTTCAGGGAAAGGTTGACCTGGAAAGCCAGTTTTAACTCCCATATTATAAATAAAATTGCTGCCAAAGATACTAATGAGGTCCTCCTTTGTAATGGGTAGTCTATCACATAATTCATTTGCAATTTCTATTAATAGAGCAATTATATATTCTCCTTTATTTTCATATACATCCAATGTATCACATATTTCAACTATCACATCTTTATTATTCTTGGCTTTGCTAATAATCGTCTTAAATCCATCCTTAAACTCTTGAGTTTGAAGGGAAGATGGTCTTAGAAATTCAAGAAGTCTCCTATGAAAATATCTGGATTTATTTTTCAAATCTACATACCATTCAATAACTTTAAGGAAATCAATCTCTTTCTGAATTTGGTCCTTCTGAGGATTATTATAGTGCTTATGCAAGGTTAGACTTAGAAACTCTTCTTTTGATCCATAATAATCAGTCTTCCTTTTCAAATAGTCAAACATTGTGTTAAAACCATAGCGATTCTCCAGGAACGTTAATATGTCTTCAATATAATGTGATTCAATTGGGAATTCAATTGTTTCTTCTAATATAAACTCTTTAATTAGGTCTGAATGTTTCTCAATGATTTCCTTGTTCTCAAAAATTGAGTGTAACAAATACCCATCTTCTCTTACGTTGCCTCCGAGTTTTAAAATTTTGGAAATAATATTTAATGTTCTTCCAGGATTGATTAGGATGTACTTAGCCAATGTAAAAGGTGTATTCCCAATTGCGGAAAGAATCTTATTGTCAACAATAAATTCAAAATATCTCAGATCATCTTCTTTATATAAATTTATATTCTGATTTCTTCCATGCGTAAGCATCCAGATGACAGCTCCCTTACAACACTCATAATCAAGATGCCAGATTCTATTAATGGTTCCATAGAAAAATTCATGATCTGTATAATTTCCTTTAATTAGTGGTGCAAAATGACATGATTGGGCTGGATATCTCTCAATTATATGTTGAAGCATTCTCCTTGAAAGTTCTGGATTTGTTAGTGCCAAATGATTTATGATTTCAGAAAAGTTTGTGTAATCCCGATCAGATAAATCGATCTTAATTTCAACAATATCGTTAAAGAATAATATTTCAACAGGATATCCTTCTAAAATGTCTTTTATTGTTCTCTCAATATTGTCTCTTAGTGAGAAATAGTCATCAAGGAAGAGTAATTTTAGTTTCTCTTTAGAAGTACTGACATTTTCAGATAAGGTTAGCAATTCTTGGATTAAATCCTTGTATTCATCTTTAACCTCTTTTCTTTCAAAAAGCTTTATTTGTTTTATGATGGAACTTCTCTCAAAAATGTTTGGCTTTTCATTCAAAACAGTTCTTAAAAATTCTGATACGATAATAACCTCTTGGTCTTGTGGATATATGTATTCATTTCTTTTGGTCTTGGCTATGAAGAATAACGGTCTAAGTATCTCTTGAAAGTATAATTCAGAGTCCTTCGAATAACGGATGTCCAAATAAACTCTGAAAAGAATCGATAACGTACTCTCCCTTATAGACTTAGTAGTTCTATTGGAAATTACGTATGCTCGACCATAAGTAAAGGAGTGGGTGTATTTATCGAAATAGGATTCAGCTTCAAATTCAAGAGTTAATAAAGTTTTGCAGCAACTAAGTATGTGATCTGTATTTTCTTTTTCCAGAACGTGTATATTGACCACTCCATGGGTATTTCTTTTGACCTTTATATAAATTATATTCTCTGTTTCCAACTAATGCAAGGGCTGCATATTCCCATTCTGCTTCGGTTGGTAATCGATATTCTGGTAATATTATACCT
>ERZ795053.3246-NODE-3246-length-18694-cov-6.600998_pt1 | contig 18694 bp, 18 predicted proteins | sample MGYA00375137_ERZ795053 | MGnify/ENA primary metagenome ERZ795053 (study PRJEB30182, sample SAMN05720284) | activated sludge metagenome | isolation source: Anaerobic digester | place: Hong Kong | collected 2014-12-17 ...
GATCCGGCGATCACGTGCGGGTAGGCGGCGAGGGTGGTCGAGTTGGTGAGCACGGCCCCGATGTCGGTGAGCTCGGCTCGGCCGGTCTCGGGGTTGAAGATGACGCCGACGGGGTGCTGCATCCAGGAGTTGGCGGCGATGATGAAGTACGCGGACAGGGTGGCGCCGATGGCAGCCGCCCAGATCGTGGCCAGGTGGAGCTTGGGCGAGAGGCGGTCCCACCCGAAGATCCACAGGCCGAGGAACGTGGACTCGAGGAAGAAGGCGACGAGTGCCTCCATGGCGAGGGGAGCGCCGAAGACGTCGCCGACGAACCGGGAGTAGCTCGCCCAGTTCATGCCGAACTGGAACTCCTGGACGATGCCGGTGACGACGCCCATGGCGAAGTTGATCAGGAAGAGCTTCCCGAAGAACTTGGTGAGCCGCAGGTACGACTCGTCGCCGGTGCGGTACCACTTGGTCTGGAACCACGCCACCGTCAGCCCCAACCCGATGGTCAGGGGGACCATCAAGAAGTGGTACACGGTCGTGATCCCGAACTGCCATCGGGAGAGGGTCACCACGTCCATCGCTGCGCTCCTTCGCTGCCCAGGCGCTGCGGCTCGTGTTCTAGCCGGTACCCCGGAGGGTAGCAGCGCCATCGCGTGGCGCGATCGGGTCGTAGGTCCCGATCTTTCCCGGCGATGGTCCAGGGGTGAGCGTCAGCTCACATCTGGAACTGGTCCCAGCCCTCGGCCCACGGGCAGTGCCGGCACCCGGCGCTGCAGCAGTAGCCGCGGTCCACCAGGTACTGCGCCGTCATCACCGTGAAGCCGGTGCGGGGGTCGAGGTAGGTCGACAGGCCGGCGTCGATGGCGCGCCGGTGGCGCTCGAGGATCTCGTCGTAGGCCGGGTGGTCCGGGGCGAGCCGGCTGGGCGCCGGGCGCTCGCGCCAGCCCGGGCGCAGGGGGCCGCTCGGCCCCGCCTTCACGCCTCGGCCACGGGGGCGAGCACGACCTCGACCGATGCCTCCGCTCCCTCGACGAGGACGAGGTCGTCGATCGAGCCGGCCGCGCAGAGGTCGTCGGCGGCGAGGCGAAGGGCGGCGATCCGGTCGCCGGTGTCGGTCACCGTGGCCCGCTCGACGGCGGCGCGCTGGGAGACCTTGGCGTCGGACTTGGCCTTGCGGACCTCGCGGATGGCGTCGGCGGCGACGACGAGCGGGGAGGGCGCACCTCCGGCGGTGACGTCCTCGCCGGCCAGCGCCCGCAGCTCCGTGGAGGTGGGCCAGGGGGCGAGGTGGACCGACCCCTCCTCGTGCCACGACCAGACCTCCTCGGTGACGTAGGGGAGGAACGGGGCGAAGAGCCGCAGGAGGGTGGACAGCGCGGCGCGCAGCGCCGCTCGCGCCGAGTCGGCCCCGGGCCCGTCGGCGTAGGCCCGGCCCTTCACCAGCTCGAGGTAGTCGTCGCAGAACCGCCAGAAGAACTCTTCGCTGCGCTGGAGCGCGCGGGCGTAGTCGAACCCGTCGAACGCCCGGGTGGCCTCGTCGACCAGGCCGGCGAGCTCGCCCAGCATGGCGATGTCGATGGCCTCGGTGGGGCGGGCGCCGGCGGTCGGTTCGCCGAGGCCGAGCGCGAACTTCGACGCGTTGAGGACCTTGATGGCGAGGCGGCGGCCGATCTTCATCTGGCCGGCGTCGAACGCGGTGTCGGTGCCCGGGCGGCCGTTGGCAGCCCAGTAGCGGACGGCGTCGGAGCCGTGCTGCTCGAGCAGGTCGGAGGGGACGACGACGTTGCCCTTCGACTTCGACATCTTCTTGCGGTCGGGGTCGAGGATCCACCCCGACAGGGCGGCGTTCGACCACGGGACCGTGCCGAACTCGAAGTGGCTGCGGACCACCGTGGAGAACAGCCAGGTCCGGATGATGTCGTGCGCCTGGGGCCGCAGGTCCATCGGGAACGTGCGGGCGAAGAGGTCGGGATCCTCCTCCCAGCCCGTCGCGATCTGCGGGGTGAGCGACGACGTGGCCCAGGTGTCCATGATGTCGGGCTCGCCCGTGAAGCCGCCCGGCTGATCGCGCTGGTCGGCCGTGTAGCCCTCGGGGACCTGGGCGAGGGGGTCGATCGGCAGGAGCGACTCGTCGGGGACGATCGGGTGGGCGTGGTCGGGGCGGCCCTCGTCGTCGAGCGGGTACCAGAGGGGGATCGGGACGCCGAAGTACCGCTGCCGGGAGATCAGCCAGTCGCCGTTCAGGCCGTCGACCCAGGTGGTGTAGCGGTGGCGCATGTAGTCGGGGTGCCAGGCGAGCTCGTCGGCCCGCCCGACGAGGGCCTGGCGCAGGTCGTCGTCGCGGCCGCCGTTGCGGATGTACCACTGGCGGGTGGTGACGATCTCGAGGGGCTTGTCGCCCTTCTCGAAGAACTTGACCGGGTGCTCGATCTTCTTGGGCTCGCCGAGCAGCTCGCCGCTGGTGCCGAGCAGCTCGACCATGACGCGCTGGGCGCCGCCCGGTGCCTTGCGGGCGATCTGGCCGTAGGCCTCCCGCGCGGCGTCGGTGGCCAGCCACTCGGGGGCCTCGGCACGGAAGCGGCCGTCCTTCTCGATGACCGCGCGGGTCTCGAGCTGGAGCTCGCGCCACCAGGTGACGTCGGTGAGGTCGCCGAAGGTGCAGACCATGGCGATGCCGGTGCCCTTGTCGATCTCGGCCAGCGGGTGGGCCTTGACCGGGACCTCGACGCCGAACACCGGCGTGGTGACGGTCGAGCCGAACAGCGGCTGGTAGCGCTCGTCGTCGGGGTGGGCGACGAGGGCGACGCAGCTCACCACCAGCTCCGGGCGGGTGGTGGAGATGACGACGTCGCCGCCGCCGTCGGTGCGGTGGAACGCGAGGTCGTGGTAGGCGCCGGGGCGAGGGCGGTCCTCCAGCTCGGCCTGGGCGACGGCGGTCTGGAAGGTGACGTCCCAGAGGCTCGGGGCCTCCGAGGAGTAGGCCTCGCCCCGGGCCAGGTTGCGCAGGAACGCCCGCTGGCTGGTGCGCTGGGTCTTGAGCGAGACGGTGCTGTAGGTCATCGACCAGTCGATCGACAGCCCGAGGCGGCGCCACAGCTGCTCGAACACGACCTCGTCGCGCGCCGCCAGCTCCTCGCAGAGCTCGACGAAGTTGCGCCGGCCGATGGCGTCGTAGTCCTGGCGGTCCTTCGCCGGGGCCTCGGGCGGGACGTAGCCCTCGATGTAGGCGACGCTCGGGTCGCAGCGGACGCCGTAGTAGTTCTCGACGCGGCGCTCGGTGGGCAGGCCGTTGTCGTCCCAGCCCATCGGGTAGAAGACGGCCTTGCCCCGCATGCGCTGGTACCGGGCGACGGTGTCGGTGTGGGTGTAGCTGAACACGTGGCCGACGTGCAGCGAGCCCGAGACGGTGGGCGGCGGGGTGTCGATCGAGAACACGTCGGCCCGCTCGCGCGTGCGGTCGAAGCGGTAGGTGCCCTGCTCCTCCCACACGGCGTCCCACTTCTCCTCGAGGCCGTCGAGGGAGGGCTTGTCGGGGACGTTCGGCGTGGCCATAGGCCTGAGACGGTACCGGCCCGCTCCGCGGCCCTCCCAAGCCGTTGGCGGCGCCGCGCCGGCCCCGTTCTGCCGCGCCTGGTGGTCGCGTGGAACCACTGGTCGCGGCAGAACGGGTGGGATCGGGCGGTCCCGCGGTTCTGCCGCGCCTGGTGGTCGCGTGGAACCACTGGTTGCGGCAGAACGGGTGGCGGCCATCGGCCATGATCGGGAGGTGACGATCCCGCCCATCCACCTGCACGACACGCGGCGTCGCGCTGTGGTGCCGTTCGAGCCGATCCGCGAGGGCCGGGCGGGGATCTACACCTGCGGGCCCACCGTCTACGGCCCCCAGCACCTCGGCAACATGCGCTCCCAGCTCATGGCCGACCTGCTGCGCCGGGTGCTCGAGGCGGCGGGCTACGAGGTCACGCACGTCATCAACATCACCGACGTCGGCCACCTGGTGAGCGACGCCGACGAGGGCGACGACAAGGTCGAGGCCGCCGCGGCCCGCACCGGCGAGACGGTGGCGGAGATCACCGAGCGGTGGACCGAGCAGTGGCGGAGCGACCGGCGTCGCGTCGGCTGCCTCGAGCCCCACCTGAACCCGCGCGCCACCGACCACATCGCCGGCCAGATCGAGATGGTGCGCACCCTCGAGGCCAAGGGCCACACCTACGTCATCGACGACGGCGTCTACTTCGACACCGCCACGTTCCCCCGCTACGCCGACTTCGCCGGGCTGAACCTCGACGACCTCGAGGCCACCGGTCGGGTGGAGAACGTGGCCGACAAGCGCCACCCCGCGGACTTCGCCCTCTGGAAGCTCACGCCGCCCGGCGTCACGCGCCTCCAGGAGTGGGACTCGCCGTGGGGGCGCGGCTTCCCCGGGTGGCACGTGGAGTGCTCGGTGATGGCCGACGACGCCCTCGGCCACCCGATCGACATCCACACCGGTGGCGTCGACCACATCCGCGTCCACCACACCAACGAGATCGCCCAGAGCGAGTGCGCCTTCGACCTGCACCCGTGGGTCCGCATCTGGATGCACCACGAGTTCCTCGACGTCGGCGGCGAGAAGGTCTCGAAGAGCAAGGGCCACGTCCTCGTGGTCGACTCGCTCGTCGAGCGGGGGATCGACCCGCTCGCCTTCCGCTACTTCTTCCTCCAGGCCCACTACCGCCAGCAGCAGGCCTTCACCTTCGAGCTGGTCGAGGCGGCCGGCACCGCCCTGCGCCGGCTCACCCAGCACGCGGTGGCGGCCCGCGACGAGGTGGGCGGCGACGTGTCGGGCACCGGTTCCGCTCGGGCCGAGCAGCTGCGGGGCGAGTTCTGGGCGGCGCTGGCCGACGATCTGAACGCGCCGCGGGCCCTGGCGATCGCCTCCACCGTCGCCCGCGACGGCGAGCTCGGTGCCGCCGACCGGTGGTCGCTCCTGGCCGACTTCGACCGGGTGCTCGGGTTCGGCCTCGCCGATGCGCCCGCCACCGGCTCCGGTGAGGGCGCCGTGGTCGACGAGCGGGTCGCGGCGCGGCTCGCCGAGCGCCAGGAGGCTCGGGCGGCCAAGGACTTCGCCACCGCCGACCGCATCCGCGACGAGCTCGCCGCGGACGGGTGGGAGATCGTCGACACCCCCGACGGGCCCACGGTCCGGCCGCGCTGAGCGGGGTGGGCCCGGGCTTGGCGCGCTCGGTTGCGGGAGGTCTAGCCTTGGCGATTGTTACCCACGGGTAACAACCGTCCGGCACGGGGCCGGACCCGTCTCGCCCGGAAGGTGTGCCATGGCTGAGTTCTCGCTCGCGCTCAACGAGGAACAGGAGCAGCTGAAGGACTGGATCCACCAGTTCGCGGCCGACGTGGTGCGGCCCGCTGCCGAGGAGTGGGACGAGCGCGAGGAGTTCCCCTGGCCGATCGTCGAGGAGGCCGCCAAGATCGGCCTCTACGGCTTCGACTTCATGGCCCAGGCCATGGTGGGCGACCCCACCGGCCTCACCATGCCGGTCGCCATCGAGGAGCTCTTCTGGGGCGACGCCGGCATCGGCTTGTCGATCATGGGCTCGGGCCTCGCTGCCGCCGGCATCGCCGGCAACGGCACCCCCGAGCAGATGCTCGAGTGGGTCCCCCAGTGCTACGGCACCCCCGACGACGTGAAGCTCGGCGCCTTCTGCGTCTCCGAGCCCGACGCCGGCTCCGACGTCTCGTCGCTGCGCACCCGCGCCGTCTACGACGAGGCCAAGGACGAGTGGACGCTCAACGGCACCAAGGCGTGGATCACCAACGGCGGCATCGCCAACATCCACGTGGTGGTCGCCGCGGTCGACCCCGAGCTCAAGGGCCGCGGCCAGGCCAGCTTCATCATCCCGCCGAACACCCCCGGGCTGTCGATGGGCCAGAAGTACAAGAAGCACGGCATCCGCGCCTCGCACACCTCCGAGGTCGTGCTCGACGACGTGAAGGTGCCCGGCTCGTGCCTGCTCGGCGGCAAGGACAAGCTCGACGAGAAGCTGGCCAAGGCCCGTGAGGCGCTCAACAAGCCGAAGAAGGAGAGCTCGGGCAAGCAGCCTGCCATGGCCACCTTCGAGGCCACCCGCCCGGCCGTGGGCGCCCAGGCCATCGGCGTCGCTCGGGCCGCCTACGAGTACGCCCTGCAGTACGCCCAGGAGCGCCAGGCGTTCGGCAAGCCGATCATCATGAACCAGGCCATCGCGTTCATGCTCGCCGACATGATCACCGAGATCGACGCCGCCCGGCTGCTCGTGCACCGCGCCGCCTGGCTGTCGCGCAACGGCAAGTACGTCAACGCCGAGGGCTCGCAGTCCAAGCTCAAGGCCGGCCGCGTCGCCGTGTGGGCCACCGAGCGGGCCATCCAGATCCTGGGCGGCTACGGCTACACCCGCGAGTACCCGGTGGAGCGCATGCACCGCGACGCCAAGATCTTCGACATCTTCGAGGGCACCGAGCAGATCCAGCAGCTGGTCATCAGCCGCGCGATCTCCGGTCTCCGCATCGAGTAGCGGCCCCGCCCGGCACCGGGCGAGGCGACGAGCACCGAGACGGCCGGCCCGCGAGGGCCGGCCGCTCCGCGTCAGGGCGAGGGCTGGATCGGGCCCACGTCGCGCCCGCCGCTCGCCGGCCGGGGCAGCGAGACGAAGGCCAGGTGGCCGCCGAGGAAGCCGCCCACGGTGGCGACCCCGGCGCCGAGGTGGCCCAGCCCTCGACCGGCCGAGCGCCGGCCTCCGAGCCGAGCGCCCAGCGATGCCGCGTAGAGCACGGTCGCCAGCGCGTTGGCGCCGGCGTGGACGACGCCGATGCGCCGTTCGGCGCGGGGCAGCTCCACCCAGTCGGCCCAGCCGGCAGCCACCGTCGGCGCCGCGGCGACGACGCCCAGCGCCACGAGGAGGTCGGCGGCGGGCTCGGCCCGCTCACCGCCCACGAGGTCGAGCACCCAGGCGCTCGTCCAGCTGCCGATCGGCAGGTCGGTCAGGAGCGGGTGGAGCGGATGGCCGGCCCACGCGCCGCGGAGGGCGTTGCCCAGCGCCGTGGGCCCGAGGATCGGCTCGAGGCGCCGATGGATCGCGTCTGCCGCGGCATCGAGGCGATCGACCCGGCCGATGGCCTCGGCCGCCCGTCCGGCTCCGGGGGCTGCACGCGGGACGGCCGCCCTCGCCCCATGCCCGTTGACGGCGTCGAGGACGGTGGGGATCGGCGCCTCGGTCACGGCCGGAACACCACCTTCTGCATGCCCTGCTCCTTCTTCTGGAAGGCGGCGTACGCCGCCGGCGCGTCCTCGAGCGGGAGGTGGTGGGTGGCGAACTCGTCGACGCCGAGCGGGTCGCCGTCGACGAGGAGCGGCAGGATCTCGGGGACCCAGCGCAGCACGTTGGCCTGGCCCATCCGCAGCTGGACCTGCTTGTCGAAGAGCCGGAGCATCGGCATCGGATCGGCGGCACCTCCGTAGACCCCGATGATCGAGATGGTGCCCCCGCGGCGCACGGCGTCGATGGCGAGGTGCAGGGCCCCGAGGCGGTCCACGCCGGCGGTCTGGATCAGCTTCTGGGCGACGGGATCGGGCAGCAACCCGGCGACCTTCTGCATCGCCTTCAGCGCCGGCTGGCCGTGGGCCTCCATGCCCACGGCGTCGATCACCGAGTCGGGTCCGCGCCCGTCGGTGAGGTCTCGCAGCACGGCGGCCACGTCGTCGTGCTCGCGGAGGTCCACGGTCTCGGCGCCGTGGCGGCGAGCCCGTTCGAGGCGCTCGTCGACGAGGTCGACGGCGATCACGCGCCCCACGCCGCGCCGCGCCGCGATGCGGGCCGACATCTGGCCGATGGGCCCGAGCCCGAGCACGGCGAGGGTGCCGCCACGGGGGACCTCCGCGTAGGCGACGGCCTGCCAGGCGGTGGGGAGGACGTCGGAGAGGAACAAGAAGCGGTCATCGGGCGGACCGTCGGGCACCGCGATGGGCAGCGAGTTGCCGAAGGGGACCCGCAGGTACTCGGCCTGGCCCCCGGGGACCTGCCCGTAGAGCTTCGTGTAGCCGAAGAGCGACGCGGCCGTGCCCCACTCGTGGTTCTGGGTCGTCTCGCACTGCGAGTGCAGGCCCTGGGCGCACATCGTGCACGCCTGGCACGACACGTTGAAGGGGATGACGACGCGGTCGCCGGGAGCGAGGGCGGTCACCGCCGAACCGACCTCGGCGACCACGCCCATCGGCTCGTGGCCCAAGATGTCGCCCGGATCGAGGAACGGGCCGAGGACGTCGTAGAGGTGCAGGTCCGAACCGCACAGCCCGGTGGACGTGATGCGCACGATCACGTCGTCGGGCTCTTGGATCGTGGGGTCGTCGACGGTGTCGACGCGCACGTCGCGGGTGCCGTGCCAGGTCAGGGCGCGCATGGGGCTCCTCGGGTCGGGAACCCCACGCTGCCCGGCGTCGGCGGGGCGCAAACGTTCCCGCTCGCGGTTGGCTTCCGCTCGATCGCCGGCGATGCTGGACTCGATGCGATCGGCAGGACACGGCGGAACGTGGGGGCGCGGCGTCGTGGCCACCGCGGCGATGGCGGCCGCCGGCTCGGCCGCGGTCCTCGGTGGCGAGCTCGCCTGGGTGGTGCACCGCGACCTGCCGTCGTTCGAGGGATCGGACGCCTCGGGTCGCTACGAGCCGGCCCGTTCGACCGCCGCCGCGCCCCTCGTGCTCGTCGCGCTCGGCGACAGCACCCTCACCGGGCCGGGCCTCGACGACGAGCGCGAGCTGTGGCTCTGGCAGGCCCTGCACGCGGCCGCGCCCGACCGGCCCGTCGACGTCCGGTCGTTCGCGGTGGGCGGGTGGCGGGTGGCCAACGTCCGCCGGCGCGTCGGGGCCGCGCTGGCGTGCCGGCCCGACGTGGCCGTCGTCGCCGTGGGGTCGAACGACGCCATCCACGGCACGGCGCGAGCGGCCTTCGCCCGCGAGCTCGACCTGGTCGTCGAGGAGCTGACCGGCCGGATCCCGGTCGTCGCCGTGGCCAACGTGGGCGATCTCGGCAACCTCGAGCGGGTGCCACCGCCCCTGTCGTCGCTGCTGCGCCACCGGGCTCGTGGCATCCGTCGGGAGATCGAGGCCGTGGTGGACCGCCACCCCCGTGCGGTGCTGCTCGACGTCGCCGCCTGCGATGCCGCGTTCGCCCAGGGCGGCGTCTTCGTGGCCGACCGGTTCCACCCCAACGCCGCGGGCCACCAGCTCTGGGCGGCGTGCGCGGTGCCGGGGCTGGTCGAGTCGCTCGGGCGGGTGGGGGTGGCCTGCGGTCAGGACGGACGCACGTGGACGGCGTCGTCCTCGGCGCCCAGGCGCTGATCGTCGTCGTCGGGGTCGAGGTCGTCGGCGCCGTTCCGACCCGCCGCGCCGAGGTGGGCCTGGGCCTCGCGTCGCACCTGGTCGGTGGCGTCGCGGCCCTCGCCCTGCGCACCGCCCCCGCGATGGGTCTCGGCCTCGAGCTCGTGGTCTCGGCAGAACCGGGTGGCCGGCACCGCCTCCAGGCGCTCGTCGGCGATCGGCGAGCTGCACGCCTCGCACCGGCCGTAGGTGCCGGCATCGAGCCGAGCGAGCGCCGCCTCGATCGCGCCCACCTCGGCGAGGACCTCGCCGTCGAGCGCTCGCTCCACCTCCCGCTCGTACAGGTCGGCGCCCTCGTCGGCGGCGTCGCCGTGCTCGGCGCCGTCGAGCTCCCCGGTGCGGTGGAGCTCGGTGAGGCGGCGCAGCTCGGCCTCGAGGTTGCGGCGGGCGGTGGTGGCGTCCATGGCTCCCCTCCTCGGGTGCGTTCGGCTGCAGCGTCGCGCTCGCCCGGACCAGCCGGAAGGGACCATCGGCCCGAACCCTCGCAGGTCTCCCGATCGCCTCATCGGGGAACGGTCCGGCAGTCGAGAGGAGGGCGCGACGGTGCTGGCGATGAGCCTGGGATCTCCCTTGGCCTGGATGGTGGCGCTGGGCGTGGCCGCCGTCTTCGCCGTGTCGGCCGAGCTCAAGGATCGTCGGCGCTGAGCGCTTCGGCTCCCTCCGGATCCCTCGCCCCGACCGCCCCGACCACCGCCGCCACGACCGGCACGGCCAGCACGGCGCCGGCGAAGCCGAACAGCGCGGTGCCCGTCGTGATCGACAGGAGGATGACGGCGGGGTGGAGCTGCAGCGTGCGCCCGTAGATCCAGGGGGCGAGCAGGTCGTTGTCGAACTGCTGGACGAGCACGGCCACGACCAGCACGATGCCCGCCTCGGCGGTGCCCGCGGTGACGAGCGCGGTCAGCACGGCGGCGGCGCCGGCCAGGGTCGCGCCCACGATCGGCAGGAAGGCCCCGACGAAGGTCAGCAGCGCCACCGGCAGCACCAGGCTCGATCCGACGACCGCGAGCGTGCCGCCGATGATCACCGCCTCCACGACGCCGAGCAGCGCGGCGCCCCGCAGGTACCCGCCGAGGGCGGCCCAGCCGGCGGCGGCCATGCGCGTGGCCTCGTCGCGGCGGTGGCGCGGCACCCGGTGGAGGGCCCACCGCTGGAGCTGCTCCCCGTCCTTCAGGGCGAAGAGGGTGAGCAGGAGGGCGAGGACCAGCCCGGCCACGGTCTCGAGGGCCACCTGGGCGCGCTCGACGATCCCGCCGCCGCCCGCGGCCGCCGAGCGCAGCTGGTCGACCGCCCGGTCCTCGAGGTCTTGGAGCTGCTGGCGGTCGAGGTCGATGGGGGCGTCGCGGACGAGCCAGTCCTCCACCTGATCGATGCCGTCCTGGAGGGTGGGGCCGAGGTCGTCGACCTCGGCGGCGAGCGGCGGGGCCACGATCCAGGTGATGGCGGCGAGCACGGCGAGGAAGCCGAGCAGCACCACCGACGCGCGCCGCCGCGCCGGCCAACCGCGGCGGCCGAGCGCGTCGGCGGGCACCGCGAGCGCCCGGGTCAGGAAGGTGGCCACCACCACCGGCACCAGCACCAGCCGGAGGCGGGCCAACAGGAGCGCCCCGGCCACCGCAGCGCCGGCGATGGCGAGCGCACAGAGCGAGATCGCCGCCCAGCGCAGGAGCCGATCGGGAGGGCGCCACGACGGCGCTTCGCTGACCACGACCATCGGTTCCCGCCGGTCGCCCCCACCGAACCCGAGGTTGCTGGGCCGGCTCGTGGGGTACCCCCGGCCATGGACTGGTCGCCGACGTGGGAGGTGGTCGGTCGCGTGGCCGTGGCGGCGGTGATCGGGACCGTGATCGGCTTCGAGCGCGAGCGCGACGGACATCCGGCGGGCACCCGCACGATCGCGACCGTGGCGGTGGGCGCCGCGCTGTTCGGTGCCATCTCCACCCGGGGCTTCGACGAGTTCTTCACCGAGCGGTCGGCGACCAACGCGCAGGTCGACGTCACCCGCGTCGCATCGCAGGTGGTGGTGGGCATCGGCTTCCTCGGCGCCGGGGTGATCTTCCGGCGCGGTGGGTCGATCCGGAACCTCACCACGGCCGCCACCATGTGGGTGACCGCAGCGATCGGCCTGGCGGCGGGCGTCGGCGACGTGGGGCTGGCCGTCGCCGTCGGCGCGATCGTGCTGGTGCTGCTCGTCGTGGTCCCGATACCGGAGCGCTGGGTGTTCGAGCGCTTCGCGCCTCGCCGACGATCGGTCCACGTCGGGCTGGCGTCGGGCGCGAGCCCCGACGACGTCCGCGTCGTGCTCGAGGCGTCCAGCGTGGCGGTGGAGGAGTGGCGCGTCGAGAAGCGCGACGGTCGGCCGCAGGTCGATCTGGTGCTGTCGGGATCGACCGACGACGCCATCGACGTGGCGGTGGGGGCCCTCGTGATGAGCGACCTGGTGGACGAGGTCCGCGCCGCCCGGTGAGGCGGCGCGTCGATGTCAGGGCTCGATGGTGAGCGCGTACTCCGGGCAGTTGTCGGCGGCGAGCTGGGCGCCGGCGAGCTGCTCGTCGGTGAGCTCGCCGCTCACCAGGACGATGGCGTAGCCCTCGTCGTCGGCATCGAAGAGCTCGGGGGCCAAGGCGTAGCAGCGCCCGTGGCCCTGGCACTTCTCGCGGTCGTAGGCGATGCGCATCAGGCCTCCTGGAGGATGCGGACGGGCAGCTCGCGCGGGCCGCGCACCTGGCCGGTGGACCAGCGCACGCCCTCGGGGTCGGCGAGCTCGTACTCGGGGATGCGCCGCAGCCACTCCTCGATGGCCACCCGCAGCTCCATCCGGGCCAGGTTCGACCCGGCGCAGCGGTGGATGCCGAGGCCGAAGGCGAGGTGGCGGTTGCGCTGGCGGTCGATCACGAAACTACCGGCGTCCTCGAACGCCTCCGGGTCGCGGTTGGCGGCCGGGAAGGGGAGCAGCAGCCAGTCGCGGGCCTTGATCTCGGCGCCGTCGATCACCATGTCCTCCTTGGCGATGCGGGCCATGGTGACGGGCGCGTAGAAGCGCAGCAGCTCCTCGACGGCGAAGGGCACGACCGCCGGGTCCTCGATGATGCGCCGCCGGTCGTCGCGGTGCTGGGCGAGGTGCCACAGCGACGCCCCGATGGCCGACCAGGTCGTGTCGATGCCGGCGATGATCAGCAGACCGATGTTCCCGAAGATCTGCTCGTCGGGGAGGGGGTTGCCGTCCTCGTCGCGGTAGCTCATGAGGTAGCCGATGAGGTCGTCCTGCGGCGGGCGGGTGGCGCGCTCGCGGAGCGTCTGGTCGATGTAGTACACGAGCGTGTTCTCGGGCTCGACGTGGCCGTTGTAGGTGCCGGGCTTCTCGAGGATCCGGTGGATGAACATCCGGAAGCGGTCGCCGTCCTCGGGCGGGACCCCGAGCATCCGGGCGATCACCCGCACCGGGATGTGCTGGGTGTAGCGGACGGCGGCGTCGACGATGTCGTCGCTCGAGGCGAGGATGTCGTCGATCAGCTCGTTGCACGTCTCGCGGGTGGCGGGCTCGAGCTTCTCGATGGCCTTGGGCGAGAACGCCGGCAGCAGGATGCGTCGGGAGCCGGCGTGGAACGGCGGGTCGGCCGTGATGGGCGGGGCGTAGCCCATGGGCGCCAGGTTCTCGGGCTTGAAGATCGAGACGATGACGCCCTCGGACGTGAAGCGCTCGGTGTCGTTGGCGATGGCCGACACGTCGTCGTGGCGGCTCGGGAACCAGACGCCGCCGTGGGCCTCGCCGTGGGCGACCGGGCAGCGCTGGCGCAGGTCGTCCCAGATCTCGGGCGCGTGCTGGGCGTAGTCCTCGTCGGTGTGGTCGAAGGTCGTGGCCCAGTCGCGGGTGGGCTGCTGCAGATCGGTCATCGGTTCCCCTGAGCGTCGGTGGGCGTCTCCGGCCCGCCACCCTCGGATAATACGCGTTATCGAGCGGCCGGGCGGAGGATGTGACCGACGACCGCACCCAACCCACCCGTCGCGCCCGGGGTGCGCTCGATCGGGGGAGCGGGCTGCCCGTGGTTGACTGGGCGCTCGTCACGAGAGGGAGGCCAGCGGTGAGCGACGTCGCAACGACGGTGTGGGGCGAGATCGAGGGGCAGACGATCACGTTCCCGATGGAGGTGGCGGCGATGGACGCGGCCACCTTGGTGTTCTCGGTGCCGGCCGGCCCCGCCCAGGCCCTGCTGCCGGGCGACGACTTCGAGGTCGTCGAGGTCCTCGACGGGGTGGCCCAGCTGGTGGTGGCGCTCTGCGACTACGAGGCGAACCCGTGGGGCGACTACCTCGAGCTCAACCTCGGCTTCCTGGCCCGTCCCCGGGGGGCCGGCGACGAGGTGGTGGGCTCGTTCGTCTACCGGATGCCCGTCGACCAGGCCTTCACCTGCCAGGCGGGCAACGAGGTGATGGGCTTCCCGAAGACGGTCGAGGACCTCCGCATGCGCCGCGACGGCGGGCGGGTGCGCTTCGAGATGGCCGTCGGCGGGTCCGTCGAGGTCGGCTTCTCCTTCGACGAGCCCGAGCAGGCGGGCGATCCGATGGCGGTCGACACCGTCAGCTACTCGTACCTCCACGGCCGGGCCCACGAGACGCCGCTCCACATGCAGATGGGCACCGGGATGATCGACGTGTCGACGGTGCGCGTGGAGCTGGGCGCCGGGGTCGTCGCCGACGAGCTGCGCACGCTCGGCCTCCCCGACCTGGCGCCCGACTTCGGGAGCTGGGGCACCGGCCTCGCCGCCACCTTCCAGCTCGGCCGCCCGATCGGCTGATCAGGCGCGGGGCGCCGGGCCGTTGCGCCGGCGCCGCCAGCCCACGCCGCCGAGCGCGACCGCGGCGGTCGCCAGCACGCCGACCGCCAGGGGCGTCCGGTCGTCGGCGCCCGAGGGGCGCCGCGCCTCGCCGGGGCTCGCGGTCGGTGGGCTCGCCGCGCCCTCGGCCGCCTCGGAGGTGGTCGGGGCGACCGTGGTGGTGGTCGGCGCCGTCGTCGTGGTCGTCGTGGTGGTCGGCGGGCGCGTCGTGGTCGTGGTGGCCGTCGTCGTGGTGGTGGGTGCGGTGGTCGTGGTCGTCGTCGTGGCCGCCCGGGCGAGGGCATCGAGCGCCTGGGCCCAGCCCGCCTCGGCCGCCTCCACCTGGTCGGCCACCACGCCGGCCATCAGGCGGGCGCCTTCGCCGTTGAGGTGGAGGCCGTCGCCCGCCAGCGCGCCGGGGTTGGCGGCGGCGACGGCGTTCCAGTCGCCGACGACGAGGTTCGGGTAGTCGGCGCGCAGGCTGGCGATGTACTGGTTGACGCCGGGGTAGTAGGGCCGCACCTCGTGGATCGTGAGCCACGAGACGAGTCGGACGTCGCGCAGCTGGTCGAGGATGCGCCGCGCCGCCGGCTGGAACGCGCCGGGGCTGCCGCCGTCGTTGTGGCCGAGCAGGATCACCACCACGTCCCAGTCGGTGCCGAGCCGGGCGAGCTCGTCGGCGCCCTGGCCGGTGGAGCGGTTCACCTCGGCGCTCACGGTGACATCACGGCCGGGGAGGGCGCCCGGATAGGCGCTCACCGCCCCCTTCATCACCGAGTCGCCCAGGATGAGGACCCGCGTGGGTCGGATCGGAGGGAAGGCGCGCTGGTCGGGCGCCGCCCCGCCGATGCCCGGCAGGGCGAGCGCGGCGACCAGGGCGACCGCCGTCGCGACCGCGAACCGCATCCGGCGGCTCACGTCCCGGTCCACACCCGCACCCGCTCGCCCAGCACCGCCAGGCTGACGGTGGCCGCGCCCAGCACGACGTCGTGGAAGCCCGGCAGCGAGAAGGCGGTGCCCAGGCGGGCCTCGGCCTCGGCGCGGAGCCGGAGGATCTCGCGCTGGCCCACCTTGTAGGCGAGCGCCTGGCCGGGCATCCCGATGTAGCGATCGATCTCGGTCTCGATCTCCTCGCGGCTCACGGGCGCGTGGTCGACCATGAAGTCGATCGCCTGCTGGCGCGTCCACCCGAGGGCATGGAGCCCGGTGTCGACCACGAGCCGGCACGCCCGCCACGAGTCCGAGGCGAGCATGCCGAGGCGGTCCACGTCCGTGCGGTACAGGTGCATCTCCTCGGCGAGCCGCTCGGCGTAGAGCGCCCACCCCTCCACGTAGGCGGTGTGGCCCCACGAGAGGCGGCGGAAGGCGGGGAGGTCGGTGCGCTCCGAGGCGATCGCGAGCTGGAGGTGGTGACCGGGGATGGCCTCGTGGAAGGCGATCGAGGCGGTCTCGGCGCGCCCGCGACCCGTCGCGTCGTGCAGGTTGACGTGGTACTCGCCGGGTCGGCTGCCGTCTGGCGCCGGCGGCGTGTAGTAGGCGGCCGGGGCGTCGGCGGCGAGGAAGTCGGGCACCGGCGTCAGCACGCACGGCGCCTCGGGCAGGATCCCGAACCAGTCGCCGATCGCCGCGCTCGCGTCGTCGAGGCACGCGGTGGCGTGGGCGAGGAGCTCGTCGGCGTCGCGATAGCGGAGGTCGGCGTCGGAGAGGAGGTGCTCGAAGATCTCGCCGAGGTCGTGGGTGCCGAACGCTCGCTGCCCGAGCACCCGGTACTGCGGCGGGAGGTCCTCGGTGACCTCCTCCATGCCGATGTCGTGGAGCTCCTGGGGCGAGAGGTCGAGGCCCGTGTGCAGGTGGATCAGCTGCCGATAGAGCTCCTCGCCGCCGTCGATCCAGCACAGCCCCGGCCGGTCGTCGGGACGGGAGGCCGGCGCCAGCTCGTCGGCGAGCACGTCGCGGTAGCGGGCGAAGGCCGGACGGAGGTCGTCGGCGACGGCCGCGCGCAACTCCTCGCGCCAGGCGGCCTCGCCGTCCCAGCCCTCGGGGCCGGCGAGCGCAGCGAAGGGGTCGGCGTCGAGCGGCGACCGCAGGTACCCGTCGACCTGGTTGATCGATCGGTCGATGCACGTGCGGGCCGGCGTGCGCCCGGCGGCGAGGCCCGCCCGGTAGCGGTCGGCGGCCTGGTCGAGCGCGTCGCCGAGGCGGCGGACCCGGGCGACCGCCATGGCCGCGTGCTCCGGCTCGGCCGCCCGCAGCTGGCCGGCGATCGTGAGCAGCTCGGCGTGGATGCCCTGCATCTGGTCGCTCGCCAGCTCGACGAGGCGGGCGTCGATGGTGGCGATGGCGTCGCCCAGCTCCTCCACGAGCAGGCGGCGCGAGACGCGGTCGGTCTCGTCGAGGCCCTCGTCGCCCAGGGCCTCGGCCTCGGCGAGGAACCCGGCCCAGGAGGCGCGCCGCTCGGCGTCGCCCGCCTCGGACAGGTCGTCGACCTGGTCGTCGAAGCGGTGGTCGCCCAGGAAGGTGGCGAACAGCGGGCTGGCCTCGAGGCGGGCCTCCCAGTAGCGGTCGGTCAGGTCGCGGAGCGCATCGTTCGCCGGCATCGCACCATGGTGGCCCACGGCGCCTCAGGGGGCGATGCCGCGCAGCCCCGACCACGCCAGGCGGGCGACACGATCGGCGAAGGCGTCGGCGTCCTCGCCCGAGCCGAGCCCGAGCCGCAGCCAGCGGCGGCTGGTGGACTCGGCGATGCCGACGACGCCGAACGCGAGCACGTGGCGCTCCTCGTCGGTGAGGCCCGGCACGTCGATGAGCGACGCCACCCGGTCGGCCACCGCCGACTCCACCCGATCGATGGCGTCGGCCAGGTCGACGTCGGCCCGGTTGCGGTCGCTGAAGAGCACCCGGAACGCCGCCCCCTGGCCGATGGCCCAGCGGAAGTACGCCTGGAACCCGGCCTCGACCTGCTGGCGCGGCCCCTCGGCGCTCGACGCGGCCTCCCAGATGGCGCGCTCGAGGCGGGCCCCCATCTCGTCGACCAGCTCCGAGTAGAGCGCCTTCTTCGACGCGAAGTGCTGGTAGAGCACCGGCTTGGTGACGCCCGCGGCCTCGGCCACGTCGTTCATCGACGTCTCGTGGAACCCGTTGGCGGCGAACACCTCGAGCGCCACGTCGAGCAACTGCCGGCGGCGCTCGGCCGCCGGCAGCCTCGTGGGCGTCGGTCGTGGCGCGGTGTCGGTCACCTGGTCAGTCGTGATGGTGGAGGATGACCGAGCGAGCGACGGTGCCGGCCTTCATGTCCTCGAACGCCTCGTTGACGTGCTCGTTGTCGATCTCCTTGGAGATCAGCTCCTTCAGCTTCAGCTCGCCGCGACGCCACAGGTCGAGGAGCTTGGGCACGTCGTCGTGCACGTTCGAGGAGCCGTACCAGCAGCCCTTGATCGACTTGGCCGTGTAGAGGAACGTGAACGCGGCGTTCAGGTTGAGGAAGACGTCCATGCGCGGCACGCCCACGAGGATCACCTCGCCGCCGGGCCGGGCCGTGTTGATGGCCTGCTCCATCGTGGCGCCGAGGCCGATGACCTCGAAGGCCACGTCGGCGCCGCGGCCGTTGATCGCCATGGCCGCACCCACCGGGTCGCCCTCGCTGGCATCGATGGTGTGGGTGGCCCCGAACTCCTTGGCCATCTCGAGCTTGGAGGCGACCATGTCGATGGCGATGATCGTGGTCGCGCCGGCGATCTTGGCGCCCTGGATCACGTTGAGGCCCACGCCGCCGCAGCCGATGACGGCGACGGTGTCGCCCGCCTGGATGCTCGCCGTGTTGAGCGCGGCGCCCACGCCGGTGAGCACCCCGCACCCGATCAGGGCGGCGACGTCGAGCGGCACGTCGTCGGGGATCTTGACCATCGAGATCTCCGGCACGATCGCGTAGGGCCCGAAGGTGCCCAGGCACGCCATCTGGTGGAGGGGTGCGCCGCCCGACGTGAGGCGGGTGGTGCCGTCGAGCAGGCCCGCCGCGGCCTGCGCCGCCGACTTCTCGCACAGGTATGCCTGGCCGTGCTTGCACGTGTAGCACTCGCCGCACGCCGGCACGAACGACAGCACCACGTGGTCGCCGGGCGCCACCGTCGTCACCCCGTCGCCGACCTCCTCGACGACGCCCGCCCCCTCGTGGCCGAGGAGGATCGGGGTGGGCAGGGGGATGGTGCCGTTCAGGACCGAGAGGTCGGAGTGGCAGACGCCGCTGGCGACCACCTTGACCTTCACCTCGCCGGGCCCGGGCGGGGCGATCTCGATGTCGTCGCGCAGCTCGAGCGGCGTGTCGTAGGCGGTGAGGACAGGTGCCTTCATGGGATCCCCTTGAGCGTTCGGGAGGAGCGGTCGCTGGACGGAGCGGACCCTACCTTGACCGCCCGGTCAAGTCTCGGGCGTCAGGGCGCGAGCGTCTTCAGGAAGTCGAGGAGGAGCTCGGAGAACTCGTCGGGGT
>ERZ795053.3249-NODE-3249-length-18689-cov-8.723462_pt1 | contig 18689 bp, 17 predicted proteins | sample MGYA00375137_ERZ795053 | MGnify/ENA primary metagenome ERZ795053 (study PRJEB30182, sample SAMN05720284) | activated sludge metagenome | isolation source: Anaerobic digester | place: Hong Kong | collected 2014-12-17 ...
CGGATGTAGATGTAGCAGGCATGCGCGCCCATGGCGAAGCTGGCGATCAGGCAGCCCTCGACCAGCGTATGCGGGTCGTGGCGCATGATCTCGCGGTCCTTGCAGGTGCCCGGCTCGGATTCGTCGGCGTTCACCACCAGGTAATGCGGCCGCCCGTCGCTGCCCTTGGGCATGAAGGACCATTTCAGCCCGGTCGGGAAGCCCGCGCCGCCGCGCCCGCGCAGCCCGCTCGCCTTCACCTCCTCGACGATCTTGTCGCGCCCCCGCGCGAGGATCGCTGCGGTGCCGTCCCAGGCGCCGCGCGACTGCGCGCCCTTGAGGCTGCGGTCATGCATCCCGTAGAGGTTGGTGAAGATCCGGTCCTTGTCCGCGAGCATTCGCCTCATCTCCATGTCCGGGCACGGGGCCGGACGTTTATCCTGCCGCCGGCAGGCGCCGCCTCAGTCGATCGCGCCCTTGTCGGCGCGCTTCGAGAATTCCGTCTCTTCGCCCGCCGCCAGCAGCTTCGCCTGCGCCACCCATTCGTCGCGCGTCGCACGGCCGTGGAAGCCTTCCAGATGCGCATCGATCCAGGCGACCTCGGCCGCGCTCCAGGCCGCGATCTGGTCGAAATGGTAGTAGCCGAGGCTGTTGAGCAATTCCTCGAGCTTCGGCCCCACGCCCTTGATGCGCTTCAGGTCGTCCGCGGCGCCGTCGCGCGCCGCCTCGAGGCACGCGGGCCGGACGGGCTCGACCGGATCCTGCATCAACTTGGCCGCCTCGCCGGCCGCCCGCGCGGCCTGGCGCACCCGCTCGCTGATCGCCATGTCGCGTGCCGCGGGCGAGGGTTCCGCTTCTTGCGCCGGGGCCGCGGGCTCCGCTTCCTTCGCCGCGGGCGCGGCCTCGGCCTCGCGCGCGGAGCTCTCGTCGGCCGGCGCCGGCGCCGCTTCGGGTTCCGGGACGGGCGCCGGCACTGCAGCTTCGGCCGGCGGCGCAGCCGGCTCGGCCGGCGGCGGCGCTGCGGCGGCTTCCGGGGCGGCGGCCGCACTGCGCCCGATCTCCGCGGGCGACTTGAGCATGGCGGGCGGCTGATCGGGCGCCGCGATGCGCCCCAATACCCAGCCCGCCCCGAAGAGGACGATCAGCCCGAGCACGAAGCTCCCGAGCCAGCCGACGCCGAAGATCACCGCGAGCACCAGCGCCACGATCAGCCCCGCGACCGCCGCGGCGATCCAGGTCATCGTCGGCGAGAGGAAACTCTCCTGATCCCCGCGGCCTTCAGCCATCCTCAGCCCTCCCCAAGGCGCATGTCAGTAGACCTCGCCCTTGTCCACCCGCTGGGAGAATTCCGTCTCCTCGCCGGCGGCGAGCTTCCGGGCCTGTTCCACCCAGCCGTCGCGGGTGACGCGACCCTTGAAGCCCTCGAGATTCTCGTCGACCCAGGCGACCTCCGCCTCGCTCCAGCCGGCGATCTGCTCGAAATGGAAGAAGCCGAGGCTGTGCAACAGCTCCTCGAGCTTCGGGCCGACGCCCTTGATCTTCTTGAGATCGTCCGCCGCACCGCCGCGCGGCGCGCTCAGGCCCTCCGGCCGCCCCGCGGCGGCTTCGGCCTTCGGCGCCGCCGGCCGCGCTGCCGCCGGCACCGCTTCGCCGGTTATGCGCGCGACCGTGTCGCCGAGCGCCAGCGCCAGGGCGACCGATCCGTTGTGGCGCTCCGACGCCTCCTTGCCCTTCAGGCTGGTCAGCCCGCCCTTCGGCTCCGAGGCGTAGCGGCCGCTCTGCGGCCCGGGCTGCGGCACCTCGCCGCGCGCGAAGGCGTCGAGCAGGCCGGCGAAGCTCTCGGCCGTCAGATCCTCGTAGTAATCCTTGCCGATCTGAACCATGGGCGCATTGGAGCAGGCGCCGAGGCACTCGACCTCCTCCCAGGAGAACTTGCCGTCGGCCGAGATCGCGTGGGCGCTCGGCGCGATCTTCTCGCGGCAGACAGCGATCAGATTCTCCGCGCCGCAGATCATGCAGGAGGTGGTGCCGCAGACCTGCACATGCGCGACGCTGCCTACCGGCTGCAGCTGGAACATGAAATAGAAGGTCGCGACCTCGAGCACGCGGATATAGGCCATGCCGAGCATGCGGGCGATCTCCTCGATCGCCGGCCGCGTGACCCAGCCCTCCTGCTCCTGCGCCCGCCAGAGCAGCGGAATCACGGCGCTGGCCTGCCGTCCTTCGGGATATTTCGCGATCTGCCCCTTGGCCCAGTCCAGATTGGCGGGCGTGAAGGCGAAGCTATCGGGCTGGTCGGGATGGAGACGGCGAAGCATCAGCGATCAACCTCCCCGAAAACGATGTCGAAGGAGCCGAGCGCGGCGGAGACGTCCGCGAGCATGTGCCCCTTGCAGACATGGTCCATCGCCTGGAGATGCGGGTATCCCGGCGCGCGCAGCTTGACCTTCCAGGGCTTGTTGCTGCCGTCGGCCACCAGATAGACGCCGAACTCGCCCTTGGGCGCCTCCACCGCGGCATAGACCTCGCCGGCGGGAACGTGGAAGCCCTCGGTATAGAGCTTGAAGTGATGGATCAGCGCCTCCATCGAGGTCTTCATGTCGGCGCGTCGCGGCGGCGTGATCTTGCCGCGGGTGATCACGTCCTGGCCCGGGCATTCGTTGAGCTTGGCGATGGCCTGCTCGATGATCTTGGTCGATTCGCGCATCTCCTCCATCCGGCAGAGATAGCGGTCGTAGCAATCGCCGTTCCGGCCCACCGGAATCAGGAAATCGAACTCGTCGTAGCATTCGTAGGGCTGGCTGCGCCGCAGGTCCCAGGCGATCCCCGAGCCGCGCACCATCACGCCGGAGAAACCCAGCGCCTGGCATTCCTCCTGGCTCACCACGGCGATGTCGACGTTGCGCTGCTTGAAGATGCGGTTCTCGGTCAGGAGCCCCTCGATGTCGTCGAGCACCGCCGGGAAGGCCTTCGCCCAGGCGCCGATGTCGTCGATGAGATCCTGCGGCAGGTCCTGATGCACGCCGCCCGGCCGGAAGTAGGCCGCATGCAGCCGCGCCCCGCAGGCCCGCTCGTAGAAGATCATCAGCTTCTCGCGCTCCTCGAACCCCCAGAGCGGCGGGGTGAGCGCGCCGACATCCATCGCCTGCGTGGTGACGTTCAGCAGATGGTTCAGGATGCGCCCGATCTCGGAATAGAGCACCCGGATCAGCTGGCCGCGGCGCGGCACCTCCGTCCCGGTCAGCTTCTCGATCGCGAGGCACCAGGCATGCTCCTGGTTCATCGGCGCCACGTAGTCGAGCCGGTCGAGATAGGGCAGGTTCTGCAGGTAGGTCCGGCTCTCCATCAGCTTCTCGGTGCCGCGGTGCAGGAGCCCGATATGCGGGTCGCAGCGCTCCACGATCTCGCCGTCGAGCTCGAGCACCAGCCGCAGCACGCCATGCGCCGCCGGATGCTGGGGGCCGAAATTGATGTTGAAGTTCCGGATCTTCTGCTCGCCCGTCAGGGCGTCGGTGCTTCCGCCGTCCATCGCCTCAGAACCCCCCGCCCGGCTTGGGCGCAAGCCGCATCGCCACGAGCCACAACAGGATGACCAGCCCGATGCCGGTGACGCAGGCCAGCGACCAGAGCGGATTGTAGCCCGCCTTCTCCATCAGCCGCCACATCGGGATGATCGTGAGTGCGGCGCCGATCAGGAAAAGGATGAAATCCATCGCCTCACGCTCCCTTCTTCTCGTCGCCGGGAAGGATGTATTCCGCGCCCTCCCAGGGCGACATGAAATCGAAGAGCCGGTATTCCTGCACCAGCTGCACCGGCTCGTAGACCACCCGCTTCTGTTCCTCGTCGTAGCGCACCTCGACATAGCCGGTGGTCGGGAAGTCCTTGCGCAGGGGATAGCCGCGGAATCCGTAGTCGGTCAGGATCCGGCGCAGGTCCGGGTGCCCCGAGAAGAGGATCCCGTACATGTCGAAGACCTCGCGCTCGTACCAGTCGGCCGCGGGGAATTGCTCCACGATCGAGGGCAGGATCTCGTCCTCGCGCAGCTCCGCCTTCACGCGGATGCGCTGATTGAGATGCATCGACAGGAAATGATAGACGATGTCGAAGCGCTTCTCGCGCGCCGGCCAGTCAACCGCGGTGATGTCGATCAGCGTGGTGAAGCGGCAGGTGGGATCGCTGCGCAGGAAGGCGACAAAATCGCGGATCTGCGTCGGCGTCGTGGTGACGGTCAGCTCGCCCCGCGCCACTTCGGCCGTCAGGATCGCGCTCTCGCGGCGGAGCGCGAGCGTCTCCTTCAGTTCGACCAGTGCCGTGTCCATCGTTCCCCCGACTTCCGGTTCTCAGCGCACGATCGTGCCGGTGCGCCTGATCTTCCGCTGCAATTGCAGGATGCCGTAGAGCAGCGCCTCCGCCGTCGGCGGGCAGCCGGGCACGTAGACGTCCACCGGCACGATCCGGTCGCAGCCCCGCACCACCGAATAGCTGTAGTGGTAATAGCCGCCGCCGTTGGCGCAGGAGCCCATCGAGATCACGTAGCGCGGCTCGGGCATCTGGTCGTAGACCTTGCGGAGCGCCGGCGCCATCTTGTTGGTCAGCGTGCCCGCCACGATCATCAGATCCGATTGCCGCGGGCTCGCGCGCGGCGCGGTGCCGAAGCGCTCGAGGTCGTAGCGCGGCATCGAGGTATGCATCATCTCGACCGCGCAGCAGGCGAGCCCGAAGGTCATCCAGTGCAGCGAGCCGGTGCGCGCCCAGTTGATCACGTCCGCGGTCGAGGTGACGAGAAAGCCCTTGTCGGCGAGCTCGTCCGACAGCGCCCGCGCCGCCGCTTCCTTGTCCGGCCCGGCGGAGGTCGCCAGCGCCGCCTGCGGCTCGATCACTCCCATTCCAGCGCCCCCTTCTTCCACTCGTAGGCGAAGCCGATGGTCAGCACCGCGAGGAACACCATCATCGACCAGAAGCCGAACTCGCCGATATGCTGGAAGCTCACCGACCAGGGAAAGAGGAACGCCACCTCCAAGTCGAAGATAATGAAGAGGATCGAGACAAGATAGTAGCGCACGTCGAACTTCATCCGCGCGTCGTCGAAGGCGTTGAAGCCGCATTCGTAGATGGAGACCTTCTCGGGGTCGGGGTTCGACACCGCCACCACCACCGCGGCGAGCAGGAGAACCAGCCCCAGGGCGATCGCCAGCCCGAGGAAGATCAGGATCGGAAGATACTCGCGCAGAACTTCGTCCAAGGGCGCCCTCCGTTCCCCACCGGCGAGCCCAGTTGGCCGGGTCCGCCGTAACCCATCGAGAGGCTTAGCCGCCGCGGCGCACTAGGTCAACTGCGGGCAACGGCTTCGGGGAGACTGCCGCGATCGGGCCGGAGGGAGGCGTCCGCCCGGTGGCCGCACCGCTCAGATCCAGCGCCTTGCCCGCGCCACGAGGAGCGGCAGGATCAGGATCACCAGCACGATGCGCAGCAGGTGGTGGGTGGCGACGAAGGCCGGGTCGTAGCCCAGCGCCAGGCCCATCGCCGCCATGGCCTCCACGCCGCCCGGCGCGAAGGCGACCCAGGCCTGGCCGAAGGGGATATGCGCGGCCCGCGCGGCCGCGAGCGCGAAGAGCGCCGAGAGCGTGACCGAGGTCGCGATCACCGTCGCCGAGGCCCCGGCGAGTCGGCGCAGGTCGGCGAAGGTGATCTTGCCGAAGCGCACGCCGACCACCGCGCCCGTGACCGCGAAGCCGCAGAGCATGAGCAGGGGCGGGAAGCGCCCCTCGACCACCCCCGTCACGTGCAGAGCGCCGCTGGCGAGCATGCCCGCGAGCAGATGCGCCGCCGGCATGCCGCGCCGCGCCCCCAGCGTCCCGGCGGCGAAGGCCACCGCGAGCGTCGGCAGCGCCGCGGCATAGGGCACGACGGCGTCGCTGAGCCCGCTCCAGAACTGCCCCGGCTCGCCCACGAGTTGCAGCACCGGCGGCAGGGTCAGGGTGATCGCCATCAGGCGCAGGGTCTGGAAGACCATGATGCTCTGCAGGTCGCGGCGGCGTGAGACCGCCAGCGCCAGCGCATAGGACAGCGCCCCGGGCGCGGTCGCCAGCACCGCGTCCTCGGGCTCTTGCCCGAACCCCTTCACCAGGATCAGCGTCGAGACCACCATGATCGTCACCACCGCCAGCGCCAACAGGGCGAGGCTCGCTGGCCAGCGGGCGAGATCGTCGACGAAATGCGGCGTGATGCCGCTCCCGAGCGAGCAGCCGATGGTGGCGAAGGCGAGGTTGCGCAGCCCATCCGGAACCGCCAGCGGCACCCTGGCGATGCTCGCCGCCCCGACCAACAGGGTGCTGCCGAGCAGCGCCGGCGCCGGCAGCCCGGCGGCCATGCCGAGGAGCGCGCCGGCGAGGCCGAGCGCACAGGCGAGAAGCACGCGCGTCATGGACCCGGCGCCGTGACCCTGCCGGGGCGGCTTCGAGAAGATGCTATTCCGCCGCCTCCATGTAGCTCTCGATCGGCGGGCAGGAGCAGACGAGGTGCCGGTCGCCGTAGACATTGTCCACGCGGTTCACCGGCGACCAGTACTTGTCCACCCGGAAGGCGCCCGGCGGATAGCAGGCCTGCTCGCGGCTGTAGGGCCGGTCCCAGTCGCCGACAAGATCCTCGACCGTATGCGGGGCGCCCTTGAGCGGGTTCACCTCGGCGTCCATCTCCCCCGCCTCGATGGCGCGCGCCTCCGCCGCGATCGCCAGCATGGCGGTGATGAAGCGGTCGAGCTCGGCCTTGGGCTCGCTCTCGGTCGGCTCGATCATCAGCGTTCCGGCCACCGGCCAGGACATGGTCGGCGCGTGGAAGCCGCAGTCGATCAGCCGCTTGGCGACATCGTCCACCGTGACGCCGGCGCGATCCTTCATCGGGCGGGTGTCGACGATGCATTCATGGGCCACCCTTCCGTTGCGCGAATAGAGGATGGGGTAGGCATCGCCCAGCCGCTTCGCGATGTAGTTGGCGTTCAGGATGGCGATTCGCGTCGCCTGGGTCAGCCCGGCGCCGCCCATCATCAGGCAATAGGCCCAGGAGATGACGAGCAGCGAGGGCGAGCCGTAGTCCGCGGCACTCACCCGGCCCGCACCGCCCTCCCGCCCAGGCAGGAAGGGGGCGAGATGCGCCTTGACGCCGATCGGCCCCATGCCGGGCCCGCCGCCGCCATGGGGGATGCAGAAGGTCTTGTGCAGGTTGAGGTGGCTCACGTCACCGCCGAAATCCCCCGGCCGGGCCAGCCCCACCAGCGCGTTCATGTTCGCGCCGTCGAGATAGACCTGCCCGCCCAGCGCATGGGTGATCTCGCAGACCTCGCGCACCGTGCCCTCGAAGACCCCGTGGGTCGAGGGATAGGTGATCATGCAGGCCGCGAGCCGCCCGCCCGCCGCCTCGGCCTTGGCGCGGAAATCCTCCACGTCGATGTCGCCGTTCTCCGCCGCGTCGACCACCACCACCTTCAACCCCGCCATCTGCGCGCTCGCGGGATTGGTGCCATGGGCCGAGGTCGGGATCAGGCAGACGTCGCGGTCCGCCTCGCCCCGGCTGGCGTGATAGGCCCGGATCGTCAGGAGCCCGGCATATTCGCCCTGGGCGCCGGAATTCGGCATCATCGAGATCGCGTCGTAGCCGGTGATCGCGCAGAGCTTGTCGGAGAGATCGGCGATCATCTCGGCATAGCCTTGGGTCTGCTCCGCCGGCGCGAGCGGATGGATGTCGGCGAACTCCGGCCAGGAGATCGGCATCATCTCCACGGTGGCGTTGAGCTTCATCGTGCAGGATCCGAGCGGGATCATCGCCCGGTCGAGCGCCAGGTCCCGGTCCGCGAGCCGGCGCATGTAGCGCGTCATCTCCGCCTCGGACCGGTTCATGTGGAAGATCGGATGCGTCAGATAGGCGCTGGTTCGCACCAGCCCCTCCGGCAGCCGGTGGCCGTGGTCGAGCTTCAGGTCCAGCCCTTCGCCGCCGAAGGCGCGCCAGACCGCCTGGGTGTGGAACCGCCGCGTCCGCTCGTCGAGCGTGATCCCGATCCGGTTCCCGCCGACCGGCCGCAGGTTCACGCCCTCCGCCTCGGCGGCGCGCAGGATCACCCCCTGGAGCGCGCCGACCTCCACGGTGATGGTGTCGAAGAACGCCGCCGGCGCGACGCTGAAGCCGAGCGCCTCCAGCCCCTTGGCCAGCCGCACGGTCTTGCGGTGCACCCGCTGCGCGATCGCCCGGAGCCCCTCGGGCCCGTGAAAGACCGCGTACATCGAGGCCATGACCGCGAGAAGGGCCTGCGCCGTGCAGACGTTCGAGGTGGCCTTCTCGCGCCGGATGTGCTGCTCGCGGGTCTGCAGGCTGAGCCGGTAGGCGCGATTGCCCCGCGCATCCACCGAGACGCCGACGATGCGGCCCGGCATCGACCGCTTCAGCGGATCCCTCACCGCCATATAGGCCGCATGGGGCCCGCCGAATCCCAGCGGCACCCCGAAGCGCTGGGTCGAGCCCACCGCGATATCCGCGCCCATCTCGCCCGGCGGCTTCAGGAGCGCCAGCGCCAGCGGATCGGCGGCCATGCAGGCAAGCGCGCCGGCGCCGTGCAGCGCCTCGATCGGGCCGGTGAAGTCATGCACATGGCCGTAGGTGCAGGGATACTGGAAGATCGCGCCGAAGACCGCCTTCGGATCGAGATCGTTGAAGGGATCGCCGACGATCACCTCCCAGCCGAAAGGCTCGGCCCGGGTCTCGATCACCGCGATGGTCTGCGGATGGCAATGGTGGTCGACGAAGAAGGCGGTGGCCTTGGATTTCGCCGCGCGCTTCGCGAGCGCCATCGCCTCGGCCGCGGCCGTGGCCTCGTCGAGCAGGCTCGCATTGGCCACGTCGAGCGCGGTCAGGTCGCAGATCATGGTCTGGTAGTTGAGGAGCGCCTCGAGCCGGCCCTGGCTGATCTCGGGCTGATAGGGGGTATAGGCGGTGTACCAGGCCGGGTTCTCCAGGATGTTGCGCTGAATCACCGGCGGCGTCACCGTGCCGTGGTAGCCTTGGCCGATCAGGCTGGTCAGCACCCGGTTCTTCTGCGCGATCTCGCGCATCTGCACCAGCACCGCCTGCTCGCTCAGCGCGCGCCCCCAGTCGAGCGGCTCCTTCTGCCGGATCGCCGAGGGCACCGTCGCGTCGATCAGCGCGTCGAGGTCGGCGGCGCCGACGACGGCGAGCATGTCCGTGATCTCCTTCGGGCTCGGCCCGATGTGCCGGCGGTTGGCGAAATCATAGGGATGATACTCGGTTTCCTTGAAGGCCATGGCGCGTCCGCTACCCCCGCAGCTGGAGAATGCGGCACTATGGGACGAACCGCCGAGGCTGGGCAAGACCGCGCATGGCCGCCGCCCCTCGCGGCGGCGGCACCGCCTCGTCTTCGCCCGAAAGCGAGATCTGCCTTCGGCCGGGACGGCGGTCGCCCCGAACCCGGACGATACCCGCGACCCGAAGGAACAGGCTTCGAAAGGCGCCGCCCCGCTGGCGCAGGGGCGGCGCTTCGTGGCGGCGTTGCGCGCTCCGCGAGCGGCGCGTGCGTCAGTTGCAGGCGGGGTAGTTGGCGCGGTCGGCCTCGCTCACGTCGGCCGGGCATTCGTCGCCGCCACCACCGGATACCTGGCAGATCCCGTTTGCGCCGCCGCTCCCGGTGTAGCTGACATCGGCGGATCCGTCGGGGCTGACGCTGATCGAGATGGTCACCCCCTCGTGCTTCGCCTCGTAGTAGCTCTCGTTCGACGCCGAGAGCGACGCCTCGTTGCCGTTGATGTAGACCGGCCCGCCCTCGTCGGCATGGACCTCGGTGCCGTCGCCGCAGGTCGCGTTCAGGAACGGGACTTTCGCCTGCGCGGCGCCAGCCGCCACGACCATCGCGACGGCAAGAAGGATTCTCATCTGCGGGTTCCCATGCTGTGTTTCGGAAGATCAAGCCATAAAGCGCGATCCGCCGCCCGTCACCCCCGGCAGAGAACCGCAAACCTTGCATGGATCGGCACAGGCAGCTACCGGTTGGTCGAGCATCAGGGAGGGACCGAGAATGAAATATCCTGCAGCACTCGCGCTCATGGCCGGGCTGGCGCTCGGCGTCGCGGCCTGCGACGACACCACCTATTCCGAGACAGCGATGCGCTCCGGCACGCCCGACGCCGAATCCGCCTGCATCTCGGCGGTCAACCGCAACATGACGGGCGCGAACGCGACCGTGACGAGCTCCGATTTCTCCGAGGCCGGGACCACCGTGATGCTCACCTCGAGCGACGGCGCCAATTGGCGCTGCCTCGCGTCCAACGACGGGATCGTCGAAGACCTCTCTGTCGTGGAATGAGGTGACCGGACGCCGCCCCCGGGCGGTTCGCGTCGCTGAACGACATCCGCGGGGGCGGGCGTTTGGACGGTAATCCGGGGGCGCAGCTCGGGCTGCTGGGCGCGATCCTGGTGCTGGCGGCGCTCGGCGCCGCCACCGGGCTCCTCGCCGGGCTGGCCCTGCGGGGATCGGGCCCGCGAATTGCCGGCGATGCCGCGGCGGGGGCCGTCGGTTCGGTCGGCTCCGGCTTTCTTCTGCCATCCTTCGGGATCGAGACCGCGGGCAGCTTCGGCGGCACCTTGGGCGCCGGCATCGTCGGCGCGGTGGTTCTCGTCGCCGGCCTCGGGCTCCTCCGGAAGCTTTTCGCCCCCTGACGGCTTCGTACGAATTCAGCCCGCTCGACTGGCCCCGACGACGTCGATCCGGCCCCGGCGCGCGACCGGTCCTGCGGTCCCGGCGCGTCGGCCCGGGGGCCGTTTCACGATGAAACCTAACCTAAACCGCTGTTGTTAAACGGTTTTTCAAAGATGGTGGCCGAGTGGACGCTTCGGGCCGACGCAAGATGCGCTCGAGCGCGAAGGTCGAGGGGGCTGCGCCGTCGCCTGGCAATCCGCGCGCGCCTGACTGGCGCGCGCTTGTCGTTCCTGCCCTCACGGTAGCCGGTCACCGGGCCGAAGCGATCACCCGGAGCTGGTCTCAGGCGATGTAGTCCCGATAGGCATCCTCGTCCATCAGCCCCTCGAGTTCGGAGGGCTCGGCGAGCGTCATCTTGAAGAACCAGCCGTTCTCCATCGGATCCTCGTTCACCAGCGCGGGGTTCTCGACGATGGCGGAATTGACCTCGGTGATCTGCCCGTCGAGCGGGGCGGTGATGTCGCTGGCGGCCTTCACCGATTCGATGGTCACGACCTCGTCGCCCTTGGCCACGGTCGCGCCCTCCTCGGGCAGCTCCACGAAGACCAGGTCACCGAGCTGCTGGGTGGCATGCTCGGTGATGCCGACGATCACCTCGTCGCCGTCCTGTCTCAGCCACTCGTGTTCCTCGGTGAATTTCAGCATGCGGTTCTCCCTGGATAGGCGCCCTGTCACCGCCGCTTGTAGCCCGGTCGGATGAAAGGCATCTTGGCCACTGTTGCAGGCAGCATCTTTCCGCGCAAGCTGGCAAAGACCCGCGTGCCCGGCGCCGCGTGGTCGATCGCCACATAGCCCATCGCCACCGGCGCGTTGAGGCTCGGCCCGAAGCCGCCCGAGGTGATCCGCCCGATCGATGGCCCGTCCTCGGCGGCGAAGAGCTCGGTGCCCTCGCGCATCGGCGCCCGCCCCTCGGGCAGAAGCCCCACCCGGCGGCGCTCGGCGCCCCCGGCGATCTGCTGCAGGATCACCGCCGCGCCGGGAAAGCCGCCGGCCCGCGCGCCGCCCGACCGCCGCGCCGGCTGGATCGCCCATTCCAGCGCCGCCTCGACCGGCGTCGTGGTCGCGTCGATGTCGTGGCCGTAGAGGCAGAGCCCCGCCTCCAGCCGGAGCGAATCCCGCGCCCCGAGCCCGATCATCTCGACCTCCGGAAAGGCGAGCAGCCAGTCGGTGAGATCATGGGCCGCGGAAACCGGGACCGAGATCTCGAATCCGTCCTCGCCGGTATAGCCCGAGCGCGCCACGAGCGCGTCGATGCCCTTGATGTCGATCTGGCGCACGTCCATGAAGCGCATCAGGCCCACGTCCGGCGCGAGCCGCGCGAGCGCGGTCTCGGCCTGCGGCCCCTGCAGAGCGATCAGCCCGCGCTCCAGCGGCTCGACGGTACAGGTCTCGCCCAGGCCCGCCTCCAGATGCGCGATGTCGTCGGCCTTGCAGGCGGCATTGACCACCACGAAGAGATGGTCGCCGAGATGGGCGAACATCAGGTCGTCGAGGATCCCGCCGGCATCGTTGGTGAAGAGGCCGTAGCGTTGCCGCCCCTCGCCGAGCCCGATCACGTCCATCGGGATCAGCCGCTCCAGCGCCGCCGCGGCATCCTCGATCCGCCCGGATTTCGGGCGAACCACCACCTGGCCCATGTGGCTCACGTCGAAGAGCCCCGCCGCCGAGCGGGTGTGCAGATGCTCCTTCATGATCCCGGCGGGATAGTTCAGCGGCATCTCGTAGCCGGCGAAGGGCACCATGCGCGCGCCGCGCGACTCGTGCATCCTGTGGAGCGGCGTCTTCCGGGCTTCGCTCATGATCCTCGCTCCCTCCATCCGGCGATCAGGTCCCGCACCCCCCGCGCGTCCCCCGGTTCCCGGCACCGCCGGATCCGCCGCCCTCTCTTCGATCCTAGAGACGCCGCCGGATCGGGGCAAGCGCCGCGCTCTTGGTCGGCAGGGCGATCGCCTGCGGCGCCCGAACTTTCTTCCTCGACCGCCGCACAACCAGACGAGGGCAGCGCCCGACGCGGCGGGTGCGGAGCGCCCGCGTCGTGCCGGAGGCAAGCCTCCGGCGTGACGGGGCGGGGAGGGCGCTGCCCGGCGGTGCCCGCCGGCCGGGATGGTTGCGCGAGGCGCACTCGAAACTCGGCCTGACGGGCTCGCGTGGCCATATGCAATCCCTCATCCCCGTCAGAGCGAAAGCCGCGACATCATCACCCCCGGATCCTCGGGCTCCAGCGTGAAGTCGAAGCCGAACCGCCGCATGAGATCGAGCATCCCGGCGTTCTCGCTCAGGATCATGCCCTCGAGCGCCCTGACACCATCGGCGCGCGCATAGTCGATCAGGATGCGCATCAGCGTCGTGCCGATGCCCCGCCCGTGCAGGTCGCTGCGCACCAGCAGGGCATATTCGCCCGTGGTGTGGTCGGGATCGCAGGAGATTCGCGACACGCCCGCCAGCGTCCCGTCCGGCGCCAGCGCGACGAAGGCCATGTCCCGGTCGTAGTCGAGCTGGGTCAGCCGCACGAGCATCTGCTCGGGGAAATGGCGGCGCGGCGCGAGGAAGCGCAGCCTGATGTCCTCGGCCTCCAGCTTCTCCAGGAACTGCGGATAGAGCAGCGCATCCGCCGGCCGGATCGGCCGGATCGCATAGGTCCCGTCCTTCAGCGCCACCTCGCGGCGCCAGGCCGCCGGAAAGGGCCGGATCGCCAGATCGGGATTGGGGCCGGTACGGTGGATCTCGGCCGGGTCGATCTCCATGCGCGCGTCGAGCGCGATCACGCCCGCGGCGTCGGCGAGCAGCGGATTGACGTCGAGCCCGCGCAGGCAGGGGAAATCCTCGACGATATGCGACAGCGCGATCAGCGCGCCCTTCACCGCCACCTCGTCGGCGGGCGGCTGGCCGCGGTAGCCCGCGAGCAGCCGGCCGATTCGCGTCCCCGCGACCAGGTCGCCGGCCAGCGTGGCGTCGAGCGGCGGCAGCGCCACGGCGGTGTCGCGGATCACCTCGACCGCGATCCCGCCGGCGCCGAAGAGGATCACCGGCCCGAAGACCGGGTCGCGGGCGAGGCCGAGGATCAGCTCCTGCGCCCCTGGCCGGCGCACCATCGGCTGCAGCACGAAGCCCTCCGGCACCGCCTCGGACCGCGCCCGCGCCAGCCGGCGCGCCATGCCGCGCGCCGCCGCCTCGGCGCGCTCGGCGCTGTCGAGGCCCAGCGCCACGCCGCCCACGTCGGACTTGTGGCTGATCCGGCGCGACAGGATCTTGACCACCAGCTCGCCGCCCTCCGCGCCGAGCATCTCCGCGGCAGTCCGCCCCACCTCATCCGGCGTGGCCGCGACGCGCAGGTCCGGAACCGGGATGCCGTAGGCGGCGATCACCGCCTTGGCCTCGGGCTCGGTCAGCATCCTGCGGCCCTCGGCGGCGACCGCGGCGAAGATCGCGCCGGCCTTCGCCCGGGCATCGCCCGGCGTCGCCTTCAGCTCCGCCTCGGTGCCCCGGTCGGGCACGCGCAAGAGCGCCGCCTGGGCGCGCCCCCAGTCGGTGAGATGCCCCACCGCCTCCGCCGCCGTGGCGGGCGTCTCATAGGTCGGCACCCCCGCGCCGTGCAGGATCGCGCGCGCCTCGCGGGCGGTCGGGCCGCCCAGCCAGCAGGAGAGCACCGGCTTGCGCCCGATCATGCCCTTCTCCACCGCGCCCGCCACCGCCCTTGCGGCATCGGCAGGCGCCGCCAGCCCGGTCGGGCAGTTCATTACCAGGAGCACGTCGACGCCCGGATCCGCGGCCACGGCCTCCACCGCCGCGAGATAGCGCCCGGGCGGCGCGTCGCCGACGATGTCGACCGGATTGCCGCGGCTCCAGTTCCCCGGCAGCGCCGCCCCGAGCCGCTCCACCGTCACCGGCGCGAGATCGGCCAGCGTCCCGGCGCCGTCGGCGAGCCGGTCGACCGCAAGCACCCCGGCGCCGCCGCCGTTGGTGACGATCCCGAGCCGGGCGCGGTCGAGCGGCCGGAACCGCGCCACCGTCTCGGCGGCGGCGAAGAGCTCCGCGAGCCCGCGCACCCGCAGCACGCCGGCGCGGTGCAGGGCCGCCTCCACCACCGCGTCGCCGCCCGAGAGCGCCCCGGTATGGGTCGCTGCGGCCCGCGCGCCCTGCTGCGAGCGCCCGGCCTTGACGGCGATCACCGGCTTCAGCCGCGCCGCGGCGCGCGCGGCGGAGAGGAACTTCCGGGCCTGGGGGATGCTCTCGCAATAGACCAGGATCGCCCGCGTCCCGGCATCGCCCGCGAGCAGGTCGAGATAATCGCCGGTGTCCACGTCCGCCATGTCGCCCAGCGAGACGATCTGGCTGAAGCCGATGCCGCGCTCCGCCGCCCAGTCGATCAGCGAGGTGGCGATGGCCCCCGATTGCGAGAGCAGCGCCAGGTTGCCCGGCGCCGCCCCCATATGCGCGAAGCTCGCGTTGAGCTTCACCGGCGGCACGATCAGCCCGACGGTGTTCGGGCCGATGATGCGCAGGAGATGCGGCCGCGCGGCGTCGAGCATCGCCTGGCGCAACCCGCCGGCACTACCGATGCCGGCCGTGATCACCACCGCGGTCTTGCAGCCCCTGGCGCCGATCTCGGCGACGAGCCGCGGCACGGTCGCGGCCGGCGTGACCACCACCGCGAGATCGGGCGCCTCCGGCAGATCCGCGGCACGGGCGAGGCAGTCGAGCCCCATGACGCAGCGATGCTTGGGATTGACCGGCCAGACCCTGCCCTCGAACCCGCCCGCGAGGATGTTGCGCATCACCACGGCGCCCACCGAGCCCGCGCGCTCCGTGGCCCCGAAGACCGCCACCGAGGCCGGCGCCAGCGCATGATGCAGGTTGCGGATGGTCATCGCTCAGCCCCCATCTGCCTGCATACCCGCGACGCGGCAGCCGCCTCCTGGCCCCGGGGAAATGAAACTGGCAGCGCACCCATGCGCTCGAGCACCGGGCAAGCCCGCCGTCACCATCCGGCCCGGCGGGAACCGCCGGGCAGCGCCCGCCCCGCCCCCGTCACGCCGGAGGCCTGCCTCCGGCACGACGCGGGCGCTCCGCACCCGCCCGGGCCGGGCGCTGCCCTAGTCTTGTTCTCGGACGATCGAAGACGAAAGAAGGATCTCCACATGCGATAGTCCCGCCCCTTCCCGCCACCCGCGGCATTCTTGCGCAGGCCGTCGGTTCCGGGGCACCATAGCGCGGTTCGGACGGCCGGACATGATCCGTGTCAAGCCGCCGGGGCAAGAGCGGGGTTCTCGCGCATGAAATGGTCCGCAAGGCTCGGCCGATTCGCCGGAATCGACGTCTATGTCCATGTGACCTTCCTGCTGCTGCTGGCCTGGTTCGCCTTCGTCTCCTGGAACGAGACCGGCACGCTGGCTGGCGTGCTCACCGGCCTCGCCCTGATCCTCCTGCTCTTTCTCTGCGTGGTGCTGCACGAATACGGCCATGCGCTGACCGCGCGGCGCTTCGGCATCGGCACGCGCAGCATCACGATCCTGCCCATCGGCGGGCTCGCGCTGCTCGATTCCATGCCCAAGGATCCGCGCCAGGAGATCCTCGTGGCGCTGGCCGGCCCGGCAGTGAACCTGGTGATCGCCGCGGCGCTCTGGCTCGGCCTCGCGGTCGCGGGCCGTGCCGGCGCGCTGACCGGGGCCGACCTCGCCGGCGGCACGATCCTGCCGACCCTGCTCGCGGCCAACCTGCTGCTCGCGGTCTTCAACATGCTGCCCGCCTTTCCCATGGACGGCGGAAGGGTGCTGCGGGCGGTGCTGTCCTTGCGCATGGACCGGGTGCGCGCGACGCGGCTCGCCGCGCGCATCGGCCAGGCGCTGGCAGTCCTGCTCGGCTTCCTCGGGCTGACCGGCAACCCGTTCCTCGTGCTGATCGCGGTCTTCGTCTGGATCGGCGCGGGGGCCGAGGCGGGCGCGGTGGAGGCCGAGGCGCGGCTCGCCCACCAGCCGGCCGGGCGGGCGATGATCACCGACTTCCAGACCATCGCGCCCTGGCACAAGCTCTCCCGCGCCATCGACCTCACCCTCGCCGGCACCCAGAAGGACTTCCCGATCGTCGAGGACGGCCGCATCGCCGGGGTGCTGACCCAGGCGGCGATCCTGCGCGGCCTGCGCGACCTCGGCCCCGACGGGCTCGTGAGCGAGGTCGCGGCGCCGGTCGAGACCGCCGATGTCTCCACCTCGCTCGCCGTGTTGCTGGAGAACCTCCGGGCGAAGAACGCCCGACTGGTCTGCATCACCCGCGGCGGCCGGCTGGCGGGGATCGTCGATCTCGAGAACACCTCCGAATACCTGCGCATCCAGGCCGCGCTGGAGGCGCATTGACATGCTCGAACTCCTCACCGCCGCCGAAATGGCCCGGGCCGACGCGCTGACCATCGCCGGGGGCGTGCCGGGAATGACGCTGATGGAGGTGGCAGGACGCGCGGTGGCCGAGGCCACCGCCGCCCGCCACCCCGAGGGGCCGGTGCTCGTGGTGGCGGGGCCGGGCAACAACGGCGGCGACGGCTTCGTCGCGGCGCGCCGCCTGCGCGCGGGCGGGCGCGACGTCCGGGTCCTGCTCCATGGAGACCCCGCCCGGCTGCGCGGCGACGCGGCGATCGCGCGCGAGCGCTGGTCGGGGGCCGTCGACCCCGCCGAGTTGCCGCTGCCCGAAGCGGCGGTGATCCTCGACGGGCTCTTCGGCGCCGGGCTCGACCGGCCGGTGACAGGCGCCGCCGCCGGGGTCGTCGAGGCGATGAACGCCGCGCCGGCGCCGGTTGTCGCCATCGACCTGCCGAGCGGGTTGCACGCCGACAGCGGCCAGCCCCTCGGCGTGGCGGTCGCGGCGGATGCCACCGTCACCTTCTTCCGCAAGAAGCCGGGCCACCTGCTCCTGCCCGGCCGCGCGCTCTGCGGCGCGCTGCATCTCGCCCAGATCGGCATCCCCGAGTCCGTGCTCGGCGAGATCCGCCCCGCCGCCTTCGAGAACGCGCCCCCGCTCTGGGCCGGCGCCCTGCGCTTCCCCGGCCTCGCCGACCACAAGTACAGCCGCGGCCACGCCCTCGTCGTCTCCGGCCCGATGAGCCGCACCGGCGCCGCCCGGCTCGCGGCGGGCGCGGCCCTGCGCACCGGCGCCGGCCTCGTGACGCTTGCGAGCCCCCCCGGCGCGCTGGCGGTGAACGCCGCGCATCTGACCGCGGTGATGCTGCGGCGCATGGAGGATGCGGCGGCCCTCGCGGCGATCCTGGCCGACCCGCGCTTCACCGCCGTCGCGCTGGGGCCGGGCCTGGGCACGGCGGCGCCGGAGCGGGCCCTTGTGCTGGCCGCGCTCGCGAGCGGCGCGGCCGCGGTGCTCGACGCCGACGCGCTCACCGCCTTCGCCCCCGATCCCGACACGCTCTTCGCCGCGATCCGCGGCCGCGACGCCCCGGTGATCCTCACGCCGCACGGGGGCGAATTCGCCCGGCTCTTCGCCGATCTCGCCGAGCGCCCGAAGCCCGAGCGCGCCCGCGCGGCCGCGGCCCGCAGCGGCGCGGTCGTGGTGCTCAAGGGCGCCGACACCGTGGTCGCCGCGCCCGACGGCCGGCTTGCCATCAACGCCGAGGCGCCGCCCTGGCTCGCGACCGCCGGCTCCGGCGACGTCCTGACCGGCATCGCGGCCGGCCTGCTCGCCCAGGGCATGCCGGGCTTCGAGGCCGCCGCCGCGGCGGTCTGGATGCATGGCGCCGCCGGCCACCACGCCGGCCCCGGCCTGACCGCCGAGGACCTCGCCCCCGCCCTGCGCCCGGTGATCGCCGGGCTCCATGGCGGCACTTCGACCGCAGGCATATCCTGAATCGGGGCAGCCATCGCGTCCCGGCGATGCCGCTTCGGGTCGAGAACGGCCCGCGGAAAGGGCGAATCGCAGTGCACGCGATACGACGCCCGGCGATTTGATCGGACGGGG
>ERZ795053.3250-NODE-3250-length-18689-cov-5.367393_pt1 | contig 18689 bp, 11 predicted proteins | sample MGYA00375137_ERZ795053 | MGnify/ENA primary metagenome ERZ795053 (study PRJEB30182, sample SAMN05720284) | activated sludge metagenome | isolation source: Anaerobic digester | place: Hong Kong | collected 2014-12-17 ...
TCTTTGACCCCCATTTCAGAGGAGGATTTTACAATGCCTTCAAAAACTGGCTCCCCAAACACAAACACCAGCAAAAGCAAAACAAGGAGTGGAACTCACATAAAAAGCTGGTCGCACAGCTTTTCCGATACTACAATGCCGATCCCGGCTTTGAACGCTACAAACAATGCACCCAGCGACTTGGCAAACTTAAAAACAAGAAATTCCTCGATATATTCAACACCTGTGTATTGGACCAGGCAAACTACAATACCCAAACCCTTAACCCGCAAAATCAGCCTGCGTGAGAACAGCCAAATACAATTTCCGGAAACAGGAAAACAGGGAGAAAGCAGTTTACAAACTAGTGATGTATCCCAGGGAAGGATCAGGGATCAAAGGATCCTATACCAACAGTAAAGGAAACAGGGTCCTTGTGATTTATGGTTACTACAAAAAAAAAGATCATGGCCTGCAGGGACTAAAGAACCTGTTAGGCCAATACAAAAGCAAGCTATACCTTGCTGTCATTTATGCCAAACCCAATCTGAATCCAAATCACACAGACTTTTCAGAGATCATTGAAAAATTCACCAATTAATAAAAACAGCATGAAACAGATCAATTATTTTTTAGGATGCAAAAACCAGGAAGAAGCCAAAAAACGGTTCAGGGTATTATCCAAAAAGCTTCATCCGGACAAACCAACCGGCAGCAAAGAAAGCTTCCAGGACTTGTTAAAGCAATATACCGATTTCAAGGAAGAACATGAAACCAAACCCAAAAGCACTTTTGAACGGTTCACTGAATTCCTGGATGTGTTTAAGGGTTTGTACAAGCTAAAAAAAGAGGATGACCGTTGGATCATCACCTTCTCAAACCTGATACCAGCAGATTTTATCACGAAAGGATCATTTTCAAAATGGTTCCATGATAACCGGATTGCAGAACTCAAACAGGATGAGGATTCCCAGAGTTTGATACTTTCTAAGCCTTACAGCAATATCATCTCTGCAGCTTTATCCATTTACCAATTCACCCAAATGTCGAACTAAAACCAACCAATGAAGACAGTTTCAAAGATTATCAATCCTTACCTTCACAACAATTACACGCAACTGGCTAAAGTGTATAAAATGAAACGGGAAACGTTCTCTTTGATAATCGAACCCATCCGTGACCAAATAAAAATAAATGATCCGTTTAGAAACACATTAACCTGGAAGGAGATTTGGATTATTGTTGAGTTTTTGGGAATACCTGACCCGGTTGAAGGAATAGATCCATTATATTATAAATCCATTTCAAAGCTGGCGGATCTGTATAGAGTAGAAAGAAGAACATTTTCACGATGGTTATCACCAATCAGGCATAAACTAAAACAAGATAATTCGAAAAGGATTGTACTAATCCCACGAGAAGTAAGAATAATTATTGAACATCTTGGTATGCCTGGATAGTTTTCGGTTGAATTACATGAAGTGATTTATTAATTTGAAAATTTCTATTCAAATATCGAGGAAGAAAATATCAGTAATCCTAATTTGTGCCGTATTGTCTCTGTTTTGTTCTTATATGGTCTATTTTATTCATGAGTAGACCCCATTTAGTTCACGTCTTCCTCAAGCATGAACTTGCATTTCATGTTGATGTTGTGATGGGTGTTTAGCTCCACAAATTGTATGGCAACGGATTTCTCCTTTTTTTTCTCTTTATTGTATTGACCTGCTCGTTTGCCGTATGTGGGATTCATGCGATCAGAAGCTAATCAAAGTTTTGTTTGCAATTTTGGCAATTGTATGGTAAATGCAAATAAAAAAACCAGTAAGGGTGACTTCCCTTACCGTCTATAATAAAATTTTAAAATTAGATTGCTGATTTTTAATTTACAATGAGTTTACGAATCACTGAAGCATAGCTTTCTTTTTTAAACTGATAAAAATAAATGCCTGTAGGATATTCAGATTTAAAATTATAACTATGCCTTCCGCTGGCTAAAAATCCTAATGGCTTATTTGATATTTCTGTACCAAGAATATCGTACAACACAAATTCTATATTTCCTGGTGTTTCAAGTTCAAATTCGATAATGCTATTGTCAGTTACTGGATTCGGTTTATTTTGATAAGCTATTACGCTACTGTTTGAATTTCCTTCCTGGGAGCTTATATCGGAAATAACGTTATCCATTTTCAGAAATAAGGTTTCGTAAGCACCATTTGATCCATTTTGCCAGCCAGCTCCCCAGATTGCATTGGCAGAAACATAAGTGGATGCCAATGAAGCATTTGAATATTCACCAAGTTCATCAACCACATTCCAGGAATTTCCATCCCAATGGCTAATAACAGAACCCAATGCCCAAATATCATCCGCAGCCAATACAGCAAGATCGCTATAATAACCAACACCTTCATAGGATGTCCATTCAGATCCGTTCCAATGTATAATTATACCACCACCAGTCAGTAAATTGCCAATGGCCCAGACATTGTCATTATCAATCACCTCTACATCATCCAGACTCCCAATACCCAGATCATAGGGTGTAGGAATGTGTTGCCATTCAGAACCATTATAATGCATTACCAAATGATTAAAATCGCCGAGCGAGTTTCCCCAATATCCAACAGCCCAAAGATTGTCGGGGCTATTCCCATCTATATCATAAAAGCAATTTTGACGGGTACCTACTGGTGGCACTGGTAATTCATTCCAGTCCGATCCATCATAGTGGAGGCAATATGCCAAAATTGGTCCGTACGGACCGGGATTCTGTCTTAATCCTACCGCCCAAATATTATCAGTTTCAAAGCTCAATATACCATGTAGCGATGATCCACCCTGAATAAATGGGCTATCAGCTATTGACCATGAAGATCCATCGAAATGAAGGATCTCATTCTGAGAAGCGCCGCCTAGCGGATTATAAACACCCACTGCCCATGCTTCGCCATTGCTTAATGTTGAAACACTGAACAGATCGTTCCATGAAGTGCTTGGGTTGGGTGCATTAACAATTTGCCATTGAGCTCCATCCCATTTCAATAGCAGGTTCATGTATTTATTATTATCATCCTGAAAATGACCAACGGCCCAGATGTTATCAGAAGATGATCCGTTTATCTGCCGGATGAAATTTTTATTATTTCCATTATTCGGACTTTGAACCTGAGCCCATTGTGCGAATACAGGGTTTGTAAATAGAGCAGAAGTAAATAAAGCAGCTAAAAATGCAAGCGAGTAAAATGAATTTTTCATGATTAGTAGTTTAAATTGTATTGGCGAAAATAAAACCTGAACTATCCAAACGGAAATAAAATTCAATGAACGTGGAAAATTAAGTCATAAACCGGGGAATTTGAATTATCAGAAGTATAATGAAGTGAATCAAAAAAGCCGGTAAGTGAGAAAATCCACTACCGGTTTAAAAGTAATGCGATGAAAAGAATATAATGAGTTCCGACCACATAGTTCTCTTGATGATAAAACACCTCATGAGATACATGAGAAAATGAAAAATAAGCAGGATTTCTCTAGTTTTTCATGTGTCGGATAATGGGAGGAGGTCATAAACACTATGCGGTGCATCCTGAAACAATGCTGAGATGGGGGAATATCAGATACTATTGTCGGAATTGATTCTCATTATGACAATACCCTTAAGCATCTCGCCGATCTGTATCGGGTAGAACGGAGGACATTTTCCAGGTGGTTAATACAAATCAATTATAGAATCAGGTAAGATACTTCATATAGGAAGATTATTCCCAGGGAGGTATGGATGATTGTATCGTTTTTGGGAGAACCATGGTAAAGTATATAGAGCTTTAAATCTTGTTTCATTTATTTTAATTTTGATAACGGTAAACTTATAAATCATAACGGTAAATAAATTATTGTCCTCAAAAGCTGAATTGTTACTATTTTGCAGTGAATTTGATTTTATACCGCAGCATGATCACATGTATAATCATTGATGATGAACGTCAAGCCCGTGAGGTACTGCAAAAACTCATTAAGAGGTATTTTGATGATAAAGTTTCCGTTGTTGGTATGGCGGCTTCTGTAGAGGAGGGGGTTAAACAAATCCATAAATTTAATCCTAATCTTGTTTTTCTTGATATTGAAATGCCAGGAGAAAATGGATTCGAATTGTTTAAATATTTCGATCATTTTCATTTTGATGTTGTATTTACTACTGCCTACCAACATCATGCTGTCAAAGCCATAAAACATGCTGCACTTGATTATCTGCTAAAACCAATTAATTTCATTGATCTTCGTGACTCAATATTAAAACTGGAAGAAAAAATTTCACTTGGGCACAAACAGGAAAGGATTGAAGCCTTGCTTACCAACCTTTCGTTTGGAGAGGATATCAAAAATAAAATTGCCCTTCCTACCATGGATGGGTATAGACTTGAAATGATTAACTCGATCATTTATTGCGAGGCAGATGAAAATTATACCAGGATCCATTTAGCTAATAATGAAATTATCGTTGTGCCAAAAACCCTCAAGACTATAGAAGAACTGATGCCCGTATCTCATTTTTTTAGAATCCATAAATCTTATTTGATTAATATCAATTTTGTTAAAAGTTATAGAAAAACAGATGGAAATAGAGTGATACTTGAAAATGGAACAGAATTGATAGTTGCCGTGCGACGTAATGATGAGTTCATTAAATTGCTGACCAAAAAATACAAATGATTATCCTATGCGTCATTTCCTATTCATAGGATTACTTTTAATATGCTTAATACCAGTTAAGCTTATTTCTCAAAACTATCTTTCACGCAATTTCACTATGAATGATGGAATGCCTTCCAATGCTGTAAGATCCATCTTTAAAGATTCAGAGGGATATCTGTGGGTTGGGACTGATGCCGGTTTATGCCGTTTTGATGGGAAAGCATTTAGAATTTACGGTTCATCAGATGGTTTTTACGGCAATAGAATTTGGAGTATTGCAGAGGATGATGATAATCAACTATGGTTTGGGGATTATGGAGGTGGTCTTTGGAAATTTGATGGTGATAGTTTCGAACATTTTACTGAGAGTACCGGTCTGGTAAGCAACAAGATTAGGTGTTTGCATTACAGTGATAAGTGGAACATGCTTTTTATCGGAACACAAAATGGAATATCTATTCTAAGTGAAAACCAATTTGCGAATTTCAATCAAAAGATCGAATTTCTTGATCATGATCCCTTTGTAACGGGATTTATTGAAGAAAACGATTTGATTTATATTTATACTTTTTCGCAGGAAAATTATATATACAATCCTGCCAATAAAACCCTTTCAAAACTGAACCTTAACCAACATAATTATGAGGGCCGTTTTATTGCAGCACTTAAAAAATCATCCGGAGAGCATTTATTCACTTTTCGGAATGGATTAAAGGTTGTTGGTGGATTAAATGCTACACAAACTTTTTTAAAACCCACAAACAACCCACAGAATAAAAATATAGGTCAGGTTTTTCAAATGGCCGAGGATGATTATGGTAACATTTGGATGGCCTCCTGGGAACCTGATGTTAAAAATCCTGGTGGACTATTTTTATTTGATGGAGAAAAAATAGTTAAAAGAAATGATATTCTCGGAAATGATCCCCGTTCAGGATGGTGTGTTTTTTATGACCCGGAAGACAAAATTATATGGTTCGGTACATTGGACATGGGTTTGTTTATGATACAGGAAACCATGTTCGAATACTTTGAACCTAAGATATTTGGATTGGAAACCATGAATGTTACTGACATTAATTTTGACTACAATGAAAACATGTTCATCCTGACTAAAAAAAATCTCATTATATGGTATTCTGATAAAAGCTACCGAATTGTTTCAAATAAAAGTTTCTACGATGCTTATCAAAAATTCCTGACCAAAATTAAAAGTAAGGATCCGCGTGCTGTCGATTATTCATCATTTTTGGATATTATCGAATTCAGGAATATGACTTTTCAGAACGATTCTGTTTTATGGATATCCAGTGATCAGGGCATCTTTAAATTAATGACCAGCACTTTTACAATAGATTGTTATTTCAAAACTGGATATGGAACGGGGAATTTACTCTTTAATGATGAAGGAAAGTTATGTGTACTAAACTCACTTGGCTATTATCAAGTTTTTAAAAATATTGAAATTGATAATGATCCAATCCTTTATCACCAAAAAGCAGAATGGCCTAAAGACATCTCGGATAATGTAGATATTAATGATGAACTTTGGATGACCAGTTATTCCAATGGATTATTTAAAGGACGGGATACAATTTTTACAAATTATAATCAAAACAATACAGCCCTTTCAAATAGCTTAAATGTTATTTGCGAGGATCCTGCAGGAAATTTGATTATTGGAGCCAATAATGGAAAGTTATACTTTGCTGATCCCCATCACGATTCATTTAAAATAGCTAATACCCTTGATGCAAAGGATGGACTTCAGGGAAATTCGATTGTGTGGTTGGAAGTAGACCAAAATAAAAATCTTTGGGTTGGCACTAATACTGGCTTGAATCGATTAAATCTGGATGAATTATACGGCAATAACAGCCTGAATATATACAACTTCGATAAAAGTGAAGGATATTTGAATTCAAACGTAAACGTATCATTTTATGATAATCGCGAAAGCATTTGGCTTGGCACTGATAAAAACCTAGTTTGCCTACACATCCCGAAAATTAGTGAAAATGACGTAAGTAAAGTACCAATCAAACTTTTAAATTACAGTATTAATGGCAAGCAATACAATGATAACGAAGCACAATTGCAAAATTTAACCTTCAGGCAAAGTTTCCTTAGCTTCGATTTTGATGTGATTAATTTTAGAAATCCCGAAAAGGACCGGTTCCGGTATTTCTGTAGCGATCTGAATCTGAATATGAGTGAGTTTTCAGATGTAAGGAAAATCTCTTTTCCTGATTTGCAACCAGGAAAATATACTTTGAAGGTAGAGGCTACAAATATTAACACAGGAAAAACATATCAGCCCCTGGAGGTTAGTATTAACATTCATGGACCTTTTTGGCAGTCATGGTGGTTTATTGTTCTTTTGTCTTCAATATCAGTAGCTATTGTTACGCTATATATTAAATATCGAATTTATCAAACTAAAAAAGAAGAAAGAAAGAAAGCTGAAATTTCAAAACAATTGGCCGAATTGGAAATGAAAGCCCTTCTGGCTCAAATGAATCCCCATTTTACTTTCAATGCCATCAACTCTATCCAAAACTACATCCTAGATAACGATGTTGACAAGGCCCTTTCTTATCTTTCTGAATTTTCAAAAATCATCAGGCAAACCCTGGAAAATGCTTCCAAAGAATTTGTTACACTTGCGGAAGAGACTGAGTACATTGAGCGATATTTGAAGCTGGAACAAATGCGGTTTGATAAGCAGTTTACTTTCCAGGTAGATATAGATGAAAAGTTAGATACGGAAACTACACAAATACCACCGATGATCATTCAGCCCTATGTTGAAAACGCCATTAAGCATGGTCTCCGGCACATAAAGGGAAGGGGTGTGTTAAAAATTGAATTTATATTAAAGAAGCCTGATGCATTGGTATGCATCATCGAGGATAATGGAATCGGTAGAGCCGCATCAAGGGTGATCAATCAAAAAACAAGGCGCAATCATAATGGCGCTGGAATGATTATTACCCAAAACAGAATGGAAAAATTGAAAGAAGTCTATAATAGTGATCTTTATACCGTCCAGGTTATTGATTTGACCAATGAAAAAGAGCAACCCAACGGCACACGCGTTGAAATCATGCTTCCTGTAAACCAATAGTTATAAACGGTTATTTGAAAAATCCAGACGTTTATTCCTCTATTCAACCCGAATAATAAATCATTTATTTTAAAGCAGGTTAAGGTGATATTTTCACCTTGTAAAAATTAAAAATTTATCCCAATGAATTCAAGAGCTTATCAATTCCTAATTTCAACGTTATTAATTACTTTAACTACTATCTCAGCATTTTCACAGGTAAACCCGCTTGAAAATAACCTTGTAGCTTGGTACCCATTTAATGGAAATGCCATTGATGAAAGTGGGAATGGGAATGATGGGGTAATTAATGGCGCTAATCTGACGGAAGACCGTTTTGGTAATCCTGATCAAGCATACCTTTTTGATGGCAATGATTATATTCTTGTTAACGCTTCTCAAAGTATTAATAGTGTAAATAATGAAGGCACAACAATCTGTGCCTGGATAAAAACAATCAATTATGTTCCCGTTACTGCACCATCCTTTTTATACTACGGAGTGGGTACAGGACAACCGGCGTTTTGCAATTTTGTTTGGATGGATACATTGATAAATGCATGTAATTTTATTCAGCAATCAAACCGTGGCGATTGCTACTCCACGACAAAAATTTTTCCTGAAACCTGGTACTTTGTTACAAATGTGTATGATGAACAAAATTCAATAATAAAGGTGTATGTTAATGGAGTATTAGAAGGAGAACAACCATATGATATTTCCAATCCAATTAATCCACGTATTGAGATTGGTCGTGATCCTTATGCCGGAGGAAGCCAGTATTTCGATGGGGTAATTGATGATATCAGGATTTATAACAGAAGCCTTAATAATACAGAAATTGATAGCCTTTATCATGAAGGAGGCTGGGATATTGAAGATATCACCTTTACAAAACAAGAAGTCGGACTAATTCCGGTTAATTACGGAAACAAAAGATGTGTCCAGTTTGTGGATGTAAATAATGATAATTTGCTTGATCTGTTTGCTACTGGAAGCACAAATACTTCGGGCACCGTAGCTTCTTCTATGATATACCTGAACAATGGCAACAATACTTTTTCCCAGCTTTCAGGTTTGCCTTTCTCTGGATTTTTTGGAAGTGAAGCCGACTGGGCTGATTATAACAACGATGGTTTCCTGGATTTACTTATTGCAGCAGAAAGCAATGGATCACCCGGAGGGGGCGGTATAAGGGTGTATAAAAACAACGGGGATAGTACCTTTACGCAGATATTGCATTTATATCACGGCTATTCCGTTCAATGGATAGATTACAATAATGACGGCAAAAAGGATATTGTTACAGCAGACGGAGCGTATTATTCCGGTCCATATTTGATTAGGTTATACCGCAATGAAGGCAATGACACGTTTACCGAAGATACAACGCAAAGCTTCCCTGTATTAGGCTCAGATGGTTACAATCGCTTAGCCGGAATAGATTACGATAATAATGGTTACCTTGATCTGATCGTTTTAGGTGTTGATGATTCTGGAATTCCGGTGGAATATTTGTTTGGTAATAATGGAGATGGCTCATTTTCCATAGTAACATCTAGCCTTTTACCTGATGCAGGAAATAATTCACTCGCGATTTTCGACTATAACAATGATGGTTATCTCGATATCAGAAAAAACAACGAATATTTTAATACCAATGATTCAGGAACCGGTACTTTTACTTCTATTCTGCTGAATAATGTTAATGCTATGGCAGGAGGGAACGATGTGGGTGATTACAACAATGATGGTTTACCCGATATCCTCGCATGCGGAAGCATGGGACAAGTAATTGATACAAAGGTATACAGGAACGATGGTAGTAATTCATTCACTGACATTCAGCCGGGAATCACATCACTGGCTGTCTGGAGCTCTGTAAAGTGGGGAGATTATAACAAGGATGGATACCTTGATTTCTTGATGGCCGGTTATCTGCATACCAATCCTTATAAAGCAACAGAGCTTTGGAAAAGTAGCGGGGGAAATAATCCCAATACACCTCCAACCGAACCTGTTACTTTGAATAGCAGTGTCAATGGCACACAGGTAATGTTAAGCTGGGGTAAGGCAACCGATGCAGAAACCAATCAAAATGCACTGACCTATAATGTTAGAGTTGGAGTAAGTCCGGGAGGCAACGAAATACTAGCCTGTTCTTCTGATGAAACAACAGGTTTTAGAAGGATTGCCCAATTGGGAAATGCCGGTACGTCTTTATTATATATTTTAAAAGATTTACCAATTGGCACTTATTACTGGAGTGTGCAGGCTGTTGACCAAACGTATACAGGAGGAATCTTTGCACCAGAAGAAACATTTACCATAACTGATCCGATCAATGATTGCCTGGTAGCCTATTATCCCTTTAATGGCAATGCCGATGATGAAAGTGGAAATGGAAATGACGGAACTGTAAATGGACCCGTATTAACTACCGACCGATTTGGAAATCCAAATAGCGCCTATTATTTTGACGGCTCCAATGATTACATCATTGCTAATAACTCTCCTTCATTTTCATCTTCTACAGTTGATAAAACAACACTATGTGCCTGGGTAAAATCTTCATCTTTTTCTCTTCCGGGAAACCAAATCATACACCTTGGTGGAAATTACACAGTACCCGCTTATGAGCTATATGTACCTTTTAACCAAGATAAAATAGCAATTAAAAGTTATAAATGGCAATTTCCATGGTATTATTGCTATTCAACGATATCACAAAATTTAGATGAATGGTATTTTGTAGCTGCTGTTTTGGATCATAGTAATTCCAAGATAAAACTTTATGTAAATGGTGTACTAAACAATCAAATAAATGAAACGCCAACGCTACCTTTAAACCCAAGGCTTGAAATTGGCCGCAATCCATGGCCTGAGAGCTATCATCATGGTATTATAGACGATGTAAGGATATTTAATTGTGCGTTGGACTCTACACAAATTTGGCAACTTTATACCATGGAAGGAATTTTGCTGGACATGCCTGATACCCTGATGGCTTGCCATGATGAAATTATTGAATTAGATGCTGGGGCCGATTATTCAAGCTATTTATGGAATACGGGAGAAACTACCCAGACCATCCTTGCTATAGAAACCGGAACTTACAGCGTTTCTGTGGAGGATGGTTTTGGTAATTCAGCCACTGACTCCACCTATGTAAACATCATCAATGCACATATCGCACAAAATGATACAACGATTTCTGCTGGTGAAAGTATAGGTTTAACCATAACAGGTGGCGGCCCTGCAAATATTACTGATGGTTTAGTCGCCTGGTATCCTTTTAATGGAAATGCAAATGATGAAAGTGGGAATGGACATGATGGAATAATTAATGGGGCAAGCTTATCTCAAGATCGGTTTGGCAACTTAAGTTGTGCATATAGCTTCGATGGCACTGATGATTTTATTCAGTTAAGTAATCCCCAAACAATACATTTTGGTACTCAGGATTTTTCAATTTCATTATGGGTAAAAAATAATATCGAAAATCAGAATAATGATATTCTTGTAAAATCTCAACCCTCAAGCTGGATTTCAGGAAATAAAGGATTAAAAATGACAGATGGTGGTCCAAGATTTGGTTGCTATGGTATCGGTATACCAAAGATAGCACCAGACTTTACAGTTGAGGTTTGGCATCATGTAATTGTAACTCATGATAATAATCTAAATTCTATAAAATATTATATAGATAATACGATCTATACATATTTACCACCTTGGGATGTAATAGATTTACCTCCTGATAACCTTTCCGATGTTTTGTATTTGGGAAGAAATGGAGAAGGATGGTATCTTAATGCTTATCTTGATGATATTAGAATTTATAATCGGGTTTTAAGTCCTGTTGAAATTGAGGAACTATTTTATGAAGCTACTGGCAGTATTTCCTATTTCTGGTCAACCGGAGACACAAATTCCACAATAAATGTTTCTCCTACAACAACCACAACCTATTATTGTGAAATCACCGATGGCATCAACTGGTGTACAGATAGTGTCACAATTAGCATAGAACATCAAATACAATTGGATTTGAAAGTTTTTCTTGAGGGGCCCTATTTTAACAATGGCATGACACCATTTCTTAATGCATTCAATGTAATACCGTTTGAACAACCATATAACCCTGCACTTCCCTATTATAATAACAGTTCACCCCAATGGCTATACAGTGGCAGTGAGCAGTTATCAGATATTCCAACTAATATGGTTGACTGGGTTGTAGTTCAGCTCAGGGATGCACCGACGGCAGCCGAAGCTACTTCAGCAACTATTCTCGATTCAAAAGCAGGAATATTAATGAACGATGGCAGTATAAAAGAAGTAGATGGTGTAACACCGATAAGTCTTCATGGTGTCCCTGAAAGTAACTTATATGTGGTTATCTATCATCGTAATCACCTTGCAATAATGTCAAATTATGCCTTAACTGAAAGTGGTGGAATTTACACTTACGACTTCACCAATGGTATTGATAAAGTATTTGGAGGAAATAATGGACATAAAGAATTGGACGACAATGTATGGGGTATGGTTGCCGGAGATGGCAATGGAAATGGAATCATTCAAAATACGGATGAGACCAATGTTTGGAAAACAGATCTTGGAGTAGCGGGGTATTTGGGTGGCGATTTTGATTTAAACAGCATTGTCCAGAACACTGATGAAACAAACATTTGGAAGGTAAATCTTGGAAAAGGGGGACAAATTGGTGATCAAACCGTAAATGGCTATAAAAGCCAGGTGCCTAAATAAAATTATAAAATCAAATTAATTTAATAAAAAATAGAAACCAGTAAATAAGGATTACTTAGTTGAAAAGGAAAGCCACTACCCCGGGGTTGAAAGATTCCGGGGTTTCTTTATTTTTTCGTTTGTGGGATAATGGGAGGAGTTCAATGATGAAAAGTATCTACTTTAGCTCACTTTTAAAAAAGGGAAAGCACATATAAACTTGTAAGTTAATCAAGAATAAAATGTCATTCAAAACCTTGATTTAGCTGGGTTTTTGACTATATATTAAAAAAAGCAAAAGATGAAAAACGGAACAACAGAATTAGCAAACAAAAAAACTAAAGAAATAAATTATTTTTATGAACACTGTAAGGTAGTTGAATTATTAATTAATAGCTTAGGTCCAAAATTTAATCCAGCAACTAAGCACCATATACGTGGTGCAATTCGTGAGGCTAGTTATGCAGTACATTCAAATATCAACAATCAATTTATAAAAGGTAAAAACAAAGGAAAGGCATTGTGGAAAAGTAAAAATTTAAAACATGGTGAAAAAAGTATTGTTGAGCATGTTGTTCCGGTTAGTATAATTATTGAAAAGGTAATGGAATGTTATGCCAAACATAAAAAAATAAGTGTAGCTGAAATAGAAAATGTAATTAAGGAATGGTCATTTCTTGCATTAATTTCGATGGATGATGATAAAAAACTTAGATATAGTAGATTGACAAAAACGATGCCCGAAGATTGGGATGGGAAAAATAAGTTTGCAAGATATGAAGAAGCTGGAATAGAATTAGAAGAATTTACAAAATGACATTGTCATAAAATAGCCGATAATTTACTAAAAACGTCGTCTGATTTTATATGTTTGGCGCTAGCTATGTGCAAATGGATGCCTATCCACATCAATAATAACGAAGAGTTTTGCTTGATTACCCTCTATAATTGCCCCAGTAATATTGAATGAATTGTATCCTAAAAATCATTTGCATTAGATGAATGAGACCGAACCTTAAACATTTAGAATCTCATCTCCTAATTTGTTAACCAATCTTTTACATAAATTAAAATCTGTAACTAAAGCAACCTCATTATAAAACGGTTCAATATCCATATACCTTTGTGGGTATAATTCTTGGCCGGATTTATCAATATGAAACCAACCCTTTTGATCCTTTGCACAGGCAATGCTTTTGTGAAATACTTTTAGATCGAGGAAATATAGGTCGTATAGATCGGTCCCATCTCTTCTTATATGTTTCCAGCCTGAGGTATCTTTTACACAACAGATGTTTTCATAAAAGTCACCGGCGTACTGATATTTTTTAGGATAGAGAGGATTGCCTTTTCCATCAATGTGGAAATATTGGTTGTTATTGTCTCTTATAACACAAACACCTTCCTGGAAATTTCCTGTCCATGCATAATTTCTTGTATATATCCGTCGCCCATTTATATCAATATGAAAATAGCCATTGTTCTTAACCACAGAGGCATAACCAAAGTAATAGCCAAAAGTTCGGTCATACCTGTCTGTGTAAAGTTCTTGGCCATCCGCTCGGATATGGTAGGAGCCGGATTCATCCGAAACGGGTGCCAAACCCGGTTCATGGAATTTTAATACGTTGCTGAATTTTCTGCCAAATAGCATCTTCCCGTTTACATGAAAAAAGGTTCTATCTTCGCTGATAGCGATATCTTTCCAGTTCATAGTTTTTCGAATTTGCCGTTTAGTACAATAGCGTCCAGGTTCATTTTTTTTGCAGAATACCTTGCATCTTCAACTGTTTGAACAATGGGTTCACCTTTGCCATTAAAGGAGGTATTAATCAGGGCTGTAACACCATGTTCTTCGTCCAGGTACTTCAGCAGATGATACAAGAAAGGATTCTCTTTTTCGTCAAAAATTGTTTGAATCCTTGCTGTCCCATTTGTATGGACCACACCTTCTAAATACTTATTATATTCTGGAAGTATTTTAAAATCCAGCAGCATATATTTTGAAAGGTTGTGTATTTTTTTGAATCCAGTAACAATCCGTGCACTTTTCTCAAGCATTATGGGAGCGATTGGACGATACCACTCTCTTTCTTTAATTGTCATACTCACTTTTCGGGAAAGTACTTTTGAATCTGCTTTGGCGATGATACTTCGGTTGCCTAAAGCCCTTGGACCTGCCTCAGCGTTACCATTGGATATTCCAACGACTTCGTCTCTTAAAATCGCATCTGCAGTGGCTCGAACATCTTCACTTGAAAAGGAATATTCTTCCCGGCAATCCCAATTATTTAAGTAAGGGGTGGTCGTCTTCAACTCTTTTCCCTTCAGAAAATTCCAATAGGCGGCGGCTCCGATTGAAAGACCGGAATCGTTACAGCAGGGTGAGATATATACATCCTTAAACCATTGGTCGTTTACCAATTCAGCATTAGCTAAAATGTTTAGCGCACATCCTCCTCCATAATAAAGATAGTCAGCTCCGGTTTCTTCCTGTAGATTTCGGATCTTTTCCAAAATGCCGGTTCTGAAAGTCTCCTGCATGGCAGCAGCAACATCAAAAAGAAATGGATCTTTATTTTCAGAAAAAGAGCCATTCCACTTGAATTGTTCTCTGGCTTTTTGAATGAAGTCAGTTCTTTCGCCCCATGAACTTTTAAAGTAGTCATTATCGATCAACCAATCCTGAATATCAATATGTGGTTTACCCCATGAAGCATACCCCATGAGCTTGCCTGGCACAACGCAATGTTCACCGGGCTGGGCGTTTAAAATCCCAAACGTTAATCCATTGTCGTTATACAATTTTGATAAATGTGAAAGATTCCAATGTGATTCAAGTTGAGTAAGTTTGCCATCTTTATATTGGAAAGCTGCGAAATTGCCCCTGCTTGCACCCCCATCAAAGGCAATTAACAATGAATTGTCCCTCAAACCTCCCGCAAAAGCAACAACTGAAAATGCGTGCGCTATTTCATGGCTTATGGAATAGGCTGCAACTTCAAATCCTTCCCAATCACTCTTTTGAATCCAGCAATATCCTTTTGCAGGCGCTAGCAAATCACCGTTTGGATTGAAGCCATCAAACCTTATCCTGCCATTTTTTGAAATAAAGCTGCTACCGACAAAAGAGTTAACAAACAGAAATACACTTTCCGGTTCAGGTATGTTGCTATCGGAAGATAGCAGATAATCTTCTAAATGGTCCTGTAACCTGTTATCGTATTTAATCCTTGTTAGCCTTTCGAGGTGGAGATAAGATTCTATTCTTTCATCCTGTATGATACAAAAATTATGATCATGAACAAAGCCCGGGTATTTGAACCGGTTGCGGTCAGCGATTCCGTAAATTGAATAGATTTTTCCCATTACTTCTGGTTTTTGATGATTAATCCTCCAAGAAACTTTACCCAGTTTTCACCAAGGGTGAACTTTTTACGAAATCTTTCCCAGGCATACAATGCAACGATCATATCATGGGAGATATAGATGTTGGTTCCTTCAACTTTTGATTGGTTCATAAAAAAATCGTCCAGCAAATTTGCTCCATCTGAAATGTCATAATTTCCGTTTACCGGAACATGTTGTAATAAACTTTCATAACAATTGTTGAATCCCATTTGTAAAAAACTCTCCCCGGCCAGTTTACCATCATGGACAAAAGCTCCGGGATCTCCAAGCAATGTTGAGGTTTCAATTTCTGTTTTCCTCTCCAGACCAAGGGCAATACCTTCAGCAGTTTGAACACATCTTTTAATCGGACTGCAAAATATTCTGTTGATATTCAGGTGCCGGATTGATTTCCCGAATTCCACTGATCTGTGTTTTCCGAAGGCATTTAACTCTACTTCATTTCCGAATTCTCCTTCCGGGATTTTATCCCGATCACCATGCCGCAAAAAAAGTGTGTAGGATCCTACTGGAGTTATTTCCTTCAATTCATCCAGCAACTTTAATTTACCTGCGGCCTTCTCAATGTACATTTCCTGCATGTTTTGTAATTCTTATAGTTTTCTACTAATTCCTGGTATTTTTTCGAATTTATTACTTCGTTGATTGATGCTGTTTTAATATTACCGAAATACCCTAATTTTTGCCTTTCGTTATCTGGCGCACAGCAAGGAGAAATCTTTCCTGTAGCCGATATCCATAGTTCTTTTCCAAGGAAAGGACAATCGTAATGTTCGGTTATTTCTGCATTTTGATTCAGGGCAACGGGGATAAAATTTTCAAGTTTAACGGAAGTATTATTTTTCCTGTTGATATCTTCCACCGTATTTATTGCCAGTTCGACAATTCGGTTCCATTCTTTCATAGTTTCTTCATTGTGAAGAAAAGATAAAGGTTCCAGTTCAGGAAAATGAACCCACAAATGATGGCCTTTGATTCTATTAACGCCCAGTTCGGATGCTAGCTCAATGATCTGTCGGATTTCGTTCATGTTACTTCGCATAAAGGTCAATTGCAAAGTGATCCGGCAATAGTGGCCATGTTGTTCATGCCAATGGTCACGAAAGGCTATAAACGTTTTCAGATTATTTAGTGCTTTTTGAAAATTTAAACCTTTCATAATGTGTTCAGCCGTTTCATGGGATGCTCCATTCCAGGAAATTTTAATATCTGTGGTGACCGGTACAATGATTCTTGCCCAATCTTCAATTGATTTCCGTGGGAAAGTACCGTTATGTGTCAAATTCAACTTGATGTTTTTACATGAGGCTATTTTTACAATATGTTCAAAGTTTTCCGTCACCAAAGGATCGCCCATCGTTGTGGGAATAATTTCTTTCACACCCAAATCAGAAGCTTCGTTGATTACTTTTTCAATAGTGGATTTTGACATTACCCTTCTTGAGGAACCGGTTGTTTCTAACAATTCTTTTTTAAAGTTGCTCAGGGGGGAATGTTCTTCACACATGATACAGTGCAAGTTACAATCCTCGGGATTGGTGTCCAGGGTGAGTCTCCGAATATTAATATCCATTACTAATGAGTTTCTGATATTTTTCAACAAGTACTTCGCAATGCTCCTCAACAGATGGCACATTGCCTTTAGGATGATGCAAATAACCCCTCTGCCCCAGCATGGTCATAATTTCCTGGTTTTCCAAAGCAAATTGCATTTTTTTCTGAAGACTATCTGCATCCCTATGTTTGAATAAGAGGCCGTTGGTGTTATCCTTTACATATTCTTTCATGCCTCCATAATCTGCTGTGATCACAGGGATTTTGCAGGCTTGGGCTTCGTGGATCACCAAAGGTGAGTTTTCACCCCAAATGGAAGGAACAACAATGCAATCCACCTTATTAAATACACTTGTGCTAAGATCCTGGTTATTGTATTCACCACAGAACTCTACTTTATTTATACCTTGCTTGGCTAGATGAATTAGAGCATTTGTGTTCTGGCCGTTCGTCCTTCCGAATATTTTCAGTTCGACATCGCCGGATAGCCTATTAAAGGCTTTAATCAACAGATTTATTCCTTTTGCAGGCGTGTGCGTTCCTATGTATCCAAAGGTATAACTGCCTTTATTTTCACGTTTGGTCAGTTTTAAGTAACGAACAGGAAAGCCATAGTCGAGATAGAATATTTTATCGAAAGGGATACCAAAATCTTCGATGAATCTGTTCATTAGGTACCTCGAAGGCGCATGAAATATATCAATATTGGATACAAGGGATTTTGTTGTTTTCATCCGCGTCGAAATCCAATTTCCCCAGTACCGGTAATCATATTCTACATCTATTCCTGAATTATACATGCTATAACAAGATTTTGCACAGAGGCTGTTTACCTGTTTATCACAGAGTTTGTAATGATTACCGTCATCGAAATTTCGCTGCAGGAACTGTCCCCTCGGACACATAAGCCAAAAATCGTGAAGGGTAAAAAGAATAGGCACTCTAAGTTCTTTCAATACATCTACTATTCCGGTAGATAAGTGATTGAGGTGACCGATATGGGCAACATCAGGTTTAATTGATTCTACCAGTTTAATAAAATGCCGGTTGAATTCAGTATGATTGTATCCGTCTTTCCCTCGGGCCATATTGATTCTGAAGTGCCTGATACCTGTTTCCGTAAAAGTTTCTCTGACCATAAAGTCAGGCTGGTAATCGTTTTCTTCCCTGCTGAAAATAGTCACCTCAT
>ERZ795053.3252-NODE-3252-length-18684-cov-6.323474_pt1 | contig 18684 bp, 15 predicted proteins | sample MGYA00375137_ERZ795053 | MGnify/ENA primary metagenome ERZ795053 (study PRJEB30182, sample SAMN05720284) | activated sludge metagenome | isolation source: Anaerobic digester | place: Hong Kong | collected 2014-12-17 ...
GGCGGCGGTCGTGCTAAGGGCAGGTGCAAGCGTGCTCGAACCACCGGGGAGGAAAGCAACATGCCGAGGCCGCTGCGGGTCGCCGTGATCGGTTACGGGTTCATGGGCAAGGCCCATTCCAATGCCTACGCCAACGTCAACCACTACTTCCCGGAGGTGCCCTTCCGCATCGAGCGGCAGGTGCTGTGCGGCCGGGATGCCACGAAGGCGCAGGCCTTCGCCGACGACTGGGGCTACGCCGGGGTGGCGAGCGACTGGCGCGAGGTCGTGGCCCGCGACGACGTGGATCTCGTCGACATCTGCGTGCCCAACAACCTGCACGAGGCGATCGCCACGGCGGCGGCCGAGGCCGGCAAGTGGGTGGTCACCGAGAAGCCCCTGGCGATGAGCGTCGCCGAGGGCGAGCGGATGGTGGCCGCGGTCGAGCAGGCCGGCGTGCCCAACATGGTCTGGTACAACTACCGCCGCGTGCCGGCCATCAGCCTCGCCAAGGCGATGGTCGACGAGGGGCGGCTCGGCCGCGCCTACCACTACCGCGCCCAGTTCCTGCAGGACTGGACGATCGCCGAGGACCTGCCGCAGGGCGGCGCCGCCCTCTGGCGCCTCGACGCGGCAGCCGCGGGCTCCGGCGTCACCGGCGACCTGCTCGCCCACAACATCGACACGGCGATGTGGCTGAACGGCCCGATCACCAGGGTGATGGCCGAGACCGAGACCTTCGTGAAGGAGCGGCTGCACCAGGAGACCGGCAAGGTCGCCCCGGTCGGCATCGACGACGCCTGCCTCTTCATGTGCCGCTTCGCCAACGGCTCGCTCGGCCTGTTCGAGAGCACGCGCTACGCCCGCGGCCACAAGGCCCTGAAGACGCTCGAGCTGAACGGCGCCGACGGCTCGGTGCGCTTCGACCTCCACGACCCGCAATATCTCGACTTCTTCGAGTACCGCTCGAAGGAAACCGGCGACAAGACCGCGGGCCACCTCAATGGCTGGCGCCGGATCCACGTCACCAATCACGAGCACCCCTATATGAGCCACTGGTGGGTGCCGGGCCTGACCGTCGGCTACGAGGCGACCTTCGTCCATGCGCTGGCGGACTTCCTCGCCGGTGCCGAGGACAAGACCTTCAAGGGGCCGACCTTCAGGGACGCGCTCGATACCCAGAAGGTCTGCGAGGCGGTGCTGCGCTCGGCCGAAACCGGCAAGTGGGAAGCCACGGGCCTCGGCTGAGCCGGCAGAATTTCATGACAATCGAGGCCCACGGGGCCGGGCAGGGGAACGACACGATGGCGAAGAAGATCCTGATGCTGGTCGGCGAGTTCAGCGAGGAATACGAGATCTTCGTGTTCCAGCAGGCGATGGAGGCGGTGGGGCATCCGGTGGATGTCGTCTGCCCGGACAAGAAGGCGGGCGAGCTGATCAAGACCTCGCTGCACGATTTCGAGGGCGACCAGACCTACACCGAGAAGCCGGGCCATTTCTTCAAGCTGAACAAGACCTTCGCCGAGGTCGACACCGGCAGCTACGACGCGGTCTACGTCGCCGGCGGCCGCGGGCCGGAATATATCCGCATCCATCCCCGGGTGCAGGCGATCGTGCGCGAGTTCCACGAGGCGAAGAAGCCGATCTTCACCATCTGCCACGGTGCCCAGGTGCTGATCGCGGTGGATGGCGTGGTCAGCGGCAAGCGCGTCGCCGCCCTCGAGTATTGCGAGCCCGAGGTGCGCCTCGCCGGGGGCATCTATGTCGACGTGCCGCCGGAAGGCGCCATCAGCGACGGCAACCTCGTCTCCGCCAAGGGCTGGCCCGGCCTCGCCGCCTTCATCAGGGAGTGCCTGAAGGTGCTGGGCACGGAGATCCGGCACGCCTGAGCCCGGCCCGGCAGCGGCCGTACCCGGCTGATGCCGGGCGGCCGCCCGGCGGCCCTCTCCGGCAGTTAAGTTCTTGGCAGGCCTGGTGCCTTCAGCTAAGCCTCGGCGCAGCCGCAAGAGCCGGCCGGCCAGTGTTCCGGGCGGTCGACAGAAGCGGGAGGCAGGCGAATCTTGGCACATCTTCGGGTCAGTGATGTGGCGCGCCGTTTCGGGGCCGTCACCGCCCTCGACGGCATGAGCTTCGAGGTCGAGGAAGGCGAGTTCTATTGCCTGCTCGGCCCCAGCTCGGCCGGCAAGACGACCACGCTGCGCGCCATCGCCGGGCTCGAGAAGCTGAGCCGGGGCCGGATCGAGTTCGCCGGCCGCGACGTCACCACGGCACCGGTGCAGGGCCGCGGCATGGCGATGATCTTCCAGACCTTCGCCCTCTACCCGCATCTGACCGTCCGCCAGAACTTCGCCTACCCGCTCGAGCGCGAGCGGGTCGACCGGGCCGAGATCGGCCGGCGCGTCGGCGAGGTTTCCGAGCTGCTGCGGGTCGGCCATACGCTCGATCGCAAGCCGGCGACGCTCTCCGGCGGCGAGCAGCAGCGGATCGCCATCGGCCGGGCGCTGATCCGCCGCCCGAAGCTCCTCCTGCTCGACGAACCCTTGACCAATCTCGACGCCAAGCTGCGCCACGACACGCGCGCCGAGTTCAAGCGCCTGCATCGCGAACTCGGCATGACCATGCTCTATGCGACGCCGGACCAGCTCGAGGCGCTCACCATGGGCCAACGGATCGGGGTCATGCGCGGCGGCCGGGTGGTCCAGATCGACACGCCGCGCGCCCTCTACGAGGCGCCGCTCGACACCTATGTGGCGGGGCTCGTGGGTGCGCCGGCGATGAACCTGCTGCCGGGCCGGGTGACCGGCGGGCAGGGGGGGCTCGCCGTCGATTTCGGCGTGGCCGGCATCGACCTCGCGCCCGGTGCAAGGGATCTCGCCGCCGGCACCGAGCTGGTGGTCGGCCTCAGGCCGCACGACATCCGGCTGGGCCGGGACAGCGCGCGCGGCAGGACCGTCGATGCCGTCGTGCATCTGCGCGAGCCTTTGGGCGACGTGACGGTGCTCGACCTGCGCTTCGGCGCCATCGAGGCCAGGGGCGCGATCGAGGCCAAGATGGTGGTGCGCGAGGAGCAGGGGGCCCTGATCCCCGAAGGCAGCGCCATCGAGGTGACCATCGACCCGGCGGACCTCCACCTCTTTCACGCCGAGACCGGGGTCCGGCTCGCTTGACGACACCGACGACCAACCACCTTCCCAAGGCAACGAGGAGAACGAAAAGAATGCGAACGATCAGGGACAGCATGGTGCTGGGGGTCTCGGCGGCAGCCGTGGCCACGGCGCTGCTCGCCGGCGGCACCGCCCGGGCAGCCGACATCACCATCACCATGGCGGCACCCGACTGGCCGCCGACCCGGTTCATGAAGGAGGAGTTCGACCGCTCCTACCAGTCGCCTGACGGGCACAACACGGTGCTCGACATCGACTTCATCCCGTGGCCGAGCTTCTACGAGCGGGTCGCCGCCTCGCTCGCCTCGGGCGAGCAGAAATACCAGATGATCGTGACCGACAGCCAGTGGCTGGGTGCGTTCGTCGAGGGCGGCTACTACATGGATCTGACCGATCTCATGACCGCCGATCCCGAGCTCACCGCCATCATGCAGGACCTGCACCCGGCGCTGGTCTCGGCCTATTCGACCTATCCGCACAAGTCCAAGGACTTCATCGCGGACAATCCCTTCCCGGCGCCGGACACGCGCTATTTCGGCTTCCCGCAGTTCCCGGACACCTACGTCACCTTCTACCGCGAGGACCTTTTCTGCCACGAGGGCGAGGCGGCGGCGTTCCAGGAGAAGTACGGCGAGGCGCTGCCCTGCACCTACGAGGACTGGCAGAACGTCGACTGGGACACCTTCAGGAACGTCGGCGAGTTCTTCCGGCGGGCCAAGGGCGAGCCGCTCGGCGATGGCGTCGCCGACGACGATTTCTACGGCATCGCCTACCAGGCCGGGAAGGGCTACGACTTCTCGACCATGGCGATCAATGCCTTCATCTGGCAGCATGGCGGGTCGATCTGGGACGAGACCAAGGCGCCCGAGGCGCAGGCCGAAGGCGTCGTCAATTCCGATGTCGCGGTCGAGGCGCTCGAGCACTACCTCTCGCTGCTCCAGTACATGCCGCCGGTGGCCCAGACCGGGCAGATGGACATCTTCGTCATCCAGGACCTGTACATGCAGGGCAAGGTGGCGGCGATCATCGACTGGGTCGGTCTCGGCGAGCCGGTGCTCGACCCGAGCAGCTCGGTCGTCGCCGACAAGTCGGCCTTCGGCCCGGCGCCGGGCCTGCGCAAGGAGGACGGCTCGATCGACCGGACCGGCAATATCGGCGGCCAGCCCTTCGTGCTGACCACCTGGAACAGCGACGAGGTCACGAACGAAGCCCTCAACGTCGTCAAGTGGTGGCTGAAGCCCGAGGTGCAGAAGAACTTCGTCGCCGGTGGCGGCCAGTCGGGGCTGGTGAGCGTCATGGCCGATCCCGAGTACAACAGCCTGCGGCCCTGGAACCGGGCGCATGTCGAGATGCTCGACTGGCAGCGTGACGTCTGGCACGTGCCGGACTTCTTCGAGCTCCTGACCCAGCAGCAGGAGGAGTACGACCGGGCGATCACCGGCCAGATCGACGCGCAGACGGCGCTCGACAGCATCGCCCGCTTCCAGCAGCAACTCCTCGAGGATGCCGGCCTGATCCAGTAGGCCGGCCGGCGCGGCGGCCCGGTTCCGCCCGGGCCGCCGCGCCTTCCTTCTTCTTCATTCCAACCCCTTGCCGATGAGACCGGACGACGATGGCAGCAGCATCGCCGCATGACCGCATGGCAGCGCCCGAGGGTGCCGGCGGGTTCCTCGCCTGGCTGATGGCGCCCGAGCGACGCGGGCCGCTGCTCGTGGCCCCGGCGGTCATCGTGCTCTTCGTCATGAACATCTTCCCGCTGCTCTGGTCCTTCGGCCTCAGCTTCTTCAACTACCGCGCCAACCGGCAGGACGTGCCGGACTTCGTCGGCCTGCGCTTCTACGAGCGCGTGCTGAGCGACCCGGACGTCTGGGACCGCTTCCAGACCACGGCCGTCATCGTCGGCTCGAGCGTCGTCCTGCAGCTCGTCATCGGCTTCCTCCTGGCGCTGATGTTCGCCCGCGAGTTCCCGCTCCGCCGCATTCTCCTGATGCTGGTGCTGGCGCCGATGATGCTGTCCTTCGTCTCGGTCGGCGTCTTCTTCAAGCTCTACTACGAGCCGACCTTCGGCCTGCTCAGCCAGTTCGTCTCGACCTTCACCGGCGAGCCCTTCGTCCTGCTCGGCACGCCGACCGGGGCGATCGTCGGCATCGTCGTGGCCGATGCCTGGATGTGGTCGCCCTTCGTCATGCTGCTGGTGCTCGCCGGCCTCGTCTCGGTGCCGAAATACCTCTACGAGGCGGCCGAGATCGATCGCGCCTCCTGGTGGCGGCGCTTTCGCACCATCACCTTTCCCTACATCAAGAGCCTGCTCCTGCTCGCCGTGCTCTTCCGGACGATCGAGACGTTCAAGCTCTTCGACATCGTCTACATCATCACCGAGGGCGGGCCCGGCACCGCGACCGAGACGATCGCGGTCTTCACCTATCGTGTGGCCTTCCAGTTCTTCCGCACCAGCCAGTCCTCCGCACTCGCCTACATCATCCTCTTCGTGGTGATCGTGCTCACCAATCTCTATCTCTACGCCGTCAAGCGGCGCGAGCAGGAGGTCGCCTGATGGCCAGACCGCGCGAGATCGGCAAGGCCGGCTGGGGCTGGACCCTGTTCGCGGGGCTGATCAGCCTGGTCTACTTCTTCCCGGTCCTCTGGATCGTGCTGACCGCCTTCAAGACGCGCACGGACGCGCTGGCGGTGCCGGCCAAGCTCTTCTTCACGCCGACGATGCAGAACTTCATCAACGTCTTCTACCGCGAGAGCATCACGGCCGGGGCGGCGCAGGCGACCGAGTTCCCGCTCTATTTCTTCAACTCGATCTTCGTCTCGGGCACCAGCGTGGCGCTCGCCATCGTCCTCGGCACGCTCGCCGCCTACGCCTTCTCGCGCTACCCCTTGCGCGGCAACGACACCTATCTCTTCATCATCCTGACCACCCGGATGATGCCGCCCATCGTCGTCATCATCCCGATCTTCCTGATGTTCCGCCTGACCGGGCTCTCCGGCAGCTACTGGGGCATCATCCTGCTCTACACCGCCTTCAACATCCCGTTCTCCATCTGGCTGGTGAAGAGCTTCTTCGACGAGCTCAACCCGGAGATCGAGGACGCGGCGCGGATGGACGGGGCCAACGAGCGGCGGGTCTTCTTCGGCGTCTGCCTGCCGCAGATCCTGGCCGGCCTCGCCGCCACCTTCGTCTTCGGCCTGATCCTGACCTGGAACGAGTTCCTCTTCGCGCTGCTGCTGACCGGGGTCGAGACGCGCACGGTGCCGGTCGCCATGGCCCGCACCATGGGCGGCGAGGTGGGCGTCGACTACGGCCTGCTCGCCGCCATCGTCACACTCTTCCTCGTGCCGATCTTCATCGTCACCTATCTCCTGCAGAACCAGCTCCTGCGCGGCGTCACCTTCGGCACGGTCAAGAAATGACGATCGCCCTCCGAAAGCTCACCAAGCGGTTCGGCTCGCTCACCGCGGTCGACGCCATCGATCTCGAGATCGGCGACGGCGAGGTGCTCTGCCTGCTCGGCCCCTCGGGCTGCGGCAAGACGACGACGCTCAGGATGATCGCCGGGCTCGAATGGGCGAGCTCGGGCGACGTGCTGCTCGCCGGCAAGCGGGTCAACGACCTCGCCCCGCGCGACCGCAACGTCGCCATGAGCTTTCAGTTCTACGCCCTCTACCCGAGCCTGACCGTGGCCGAGAATCTCGCCTATCCGCTCTATGGCGAGGGGCTCGGGGCAGCGCAGATCCGCGCCAAGGTCGAGCAGGTGGCGCGGGTGCTGCAGCTCGAATCGATCATGGGGCGCAAGCCCGGCGAGCTCGCCGAGGGCGAGAAGCAGAGGGTCGCCGTCGGCCGCTCGATCATCCGTGAGCCCAACTGCTTCCTCTTCGACGAGCCCCTGTCGCGGCTCGACGTGCAGCTCCGCGAGGAGATGCGCGGCGAGATCAAGGAGGTGCTGCAGGGCCTGCGCCGGGCGACGGTGATCGTCACCCACGACCAGCTCGAGGCGCTGACCATGGCCGACCGCATCGCGGTCATGCGGGCCGGGGTGATCGAGCAGGTGGCGACACCGCACGACATCTTCCAGAAGCCCGAGAACCTCTTCGTCGCCGGCTTCATCGGCACCCCGGCGATGAACCTGATCCCGGCCGAGCTCACCGCCTTCGACGCGGGCAATATCGCCCGTTTCGCGGTCGAGGGCGGGCAGACGCTGGCGGTCGAGGTCGACCCGGCGGTCGCCCGCCTGCGGTCCGGCGCGAAGGTCACGCTCGGTGTGCGGCCGCGCAATCTCGAGGTGGTGCACGAGGACGTGCCCGACGGGCTCTCCTCGGTGATCGACATCATCGAGCCCATGGGGGCCGAGACCCTGGCGCACCTGAACGACGGGCGGCACGACATCCGCGTGGTCACCGACTGGCGCACACCGCTCGAGGAGCGCGACCGGGTGCATGTCCGCTTCCTGCCGGGCTCGGTGCACGTGTTCGACGCGGACGAGAAGGTGGTGCGGGCATGACCGAGACCGGCGCACAGGCAACCGTCAAGGGCGGCATGACCCAGGGCCAGGCGCGCTTCATCGAGTACGCGATCATCACGCTCGCCGTCGTGGCCGTCTTGATGATCTTCCAGCCGTTCTCGCTGACGCTCTTCTCGATCGGCTGCATCGGCGTGGTGGTGGCGGGCCTGGCCTTCAACCTGATCCCGTTCTGCCGGCCGGGCGTGCCGATGCGCACGCTGCTGCGGGTGATCGTCATCGTGCTGGTCATTCTCGGGATCGCGGCGCTCCTCGGCATCGGCACGGCCAATCTCTACGTCTGGTATCTCGGCACCCTGCGCTGAATGCCCGGGCGAACGACAGAATCGAGGGAAGCGAAGCGACCATGAAGCAGATCTATTTCATCGAGCTCGGCACCGGCGTCGACCTGCGCGGCGGCAATCCCACCAAGGCCGCGGTGCGGGCGGTGCGCGACGCCATCGGGCGCAACCTCATCCCGTCCGTCCCGCAGCTCACCGGCGGCGACCTGGACAAGCTGCAGGTGCTGGTGAAGCTGGCGGTGCCGGTGGACGAGCCGATCGACGAGGCCGCCATCCGCGAGGTGCTGCCGGTCGGCACGGTGCGCTTCGAGGTGACGAGAGGCGGCATGGCCACCGACAACGGCATCGGCGACCGGGCGCTGATCGTCAACGCCGCGGTCGTCGTCGGCATCTGAGCGATATTTGTCATAATCATTCTTATCCGATAATCCGACCACCCGCGGGGCTTCGCCCGGACCGCCGCCCCCGTCTCGTCGCCCGGGTGGTCGGCACGGCTCAGCCGACGCCGACGCGGTTCTCGAGCCGTGCGAGGAAGCGGTCGCGCCAGGTGATGATGTCGTTCTTGCGGATCGCCTGCATCATCCGCTGCCAGCGGTCCTGGCGCTCGTCGAGCGTCATGCCGAGCCCCGCCTGCAGGGTGTCCGCCACATGGTGCACGTCGTAGGGATTGACCACGAGGGCACCGTCGAGCTGCTGCGCGCAGCCGGCGAAGCGCGAGATGACGAGCACGCCGGGGTCGTCGGCGTTCTGCGCCGCCACGTACTCCATGGCGACGAGGTTCATGCCGTCGCGCAACGGCGTCACGAGGCCGACCCGGCTGAGCCTGAAGAAGCCCATCAGCGTGCGCCGGGTGAAGCTGCGGTTGATGTAGCGCAGCGGCACCCAGTCGGCCTCGCTGTAGAGGCCGTTGATGTGGCCCGAGAGCAGCTCGACCTGCTGGCGGAGCTCGAGATATTCGGGCACCAGCTCGCGCGACGGTGCCGAGATCTGCACGAACGTCACCTGCCGGCGCAGCACGGCATTGGCTTTCAAGAGCATCTCGAAGGCGCGCAGCCGCTCGACGATGCCCTTGGTGTAGTCGAGGCGGTCGACGCCGATGATGAGCTGGCGGTTGGCGAGGCTCGAGCCGAGCCGTGCCGCCTGCCGCCTCGCCTCCGGCGAGACCGCCATCTCGGTAACGTCGTCGACGTCGATGCCGATCGGATAGGCGTCGACATGCAGGTTGCGGCCGAGCGCCTGGACGCTTCCCTTCCTGTCGGCGCGGCCGTTGATCTCGAGCTCGACGTAATTGTTGAACTGGCGGACATCCGTCGCGGTCTGGAAGCCCAGCACGTCGTAATTGCAGAGATCGGCGGCGAGCTGCCGGTGCCAGGGCAGGCTGGTGTAGATCTCCGGCGCCGGGAACGGGATGTGGAGGAAGAAGCCCATCCGGTTCTCGCAGCCGGCCCGGCGCAGCTCGGTGGCGAGCGGAATCAGGTGGTAGTCGTGGATCCAGATGACGTCGTCGGGCTTGAGCAGCGGCCGGAGCGCCTCGGCGAAGCGCTGGTTGACCTTGCGGTAGGTGGCGTACCAGGGATGCTCGAAGGAGGTCAGGTCGAGGCGGTAGTGGAAGAGCGGCCAGAGCGTGCGGTTGGCGAAGCCGGCATAGAAGCCCTCGTACTCGGCCTCGGGCAGGTCGATCAGCCCATAGGTGACCTTGCCGGTGCGGAAGACCCGGGCCGGTGGCACCCCGGCATCGTCGCCGCGCGCGGTCTCGATGATCTCGCCGCTCCAGCCGAACCAGAGCCCGCCGCTGTCGCGCAGCGCCGCCAGCACGCCGACCGCGAGGCCGCCGGCCGAAGCCGCCTGCCGGCCACTGATCGGGGTAACCCGGTTCGAGACGACCACCAGCCGCGCCAAGCTGCTTCCTCCCTGGATGTCGTTGCCACAACCCGTCTCGGCGTAACGCCCGAATGGCATCGGACGTTCCGCTCGGCCAGGAGCCGGACCCGCTGCCCGCCCGCCGACCCCTCTTGGATCAGACGACATCCTCCCACGGACGGCTCAGCCGCATGGCGCAATTGATCAGCCCGACATGGCTGTAGGTCTGCGGGAAGTTGCCCCAAAGCTCCCCGGTTGTACGGTTGATGTGCTCCGACAGCAAGCCGAGGCGGTTGCGGCAGGCGACCAGCCGCTCGAAGAGCGCCCTCGCCTCGTCGCGCCGGCCGAGGGCGATGAGCGCGTCGACATACCAGAAGCTGCAGATGAGGAAGGCGTTCTCCGGCTCGCCGAAATCGTCCTGGCTGCGATAGCGGTAGACATAAGGCCCGACCTTCAGCCGTTCCTCCACCGCCTTGACCGTGCCGGCGAAACGCGGGTCGTCACCCTGCAGGAAGCCGACCTCGTGGATGAGCAGGAGGCTCGCATCGATGTCGTCGTCGTCGAAGCTGGCGGTGTAGCTGCCGAGCCCGGGATTCCAGGCGCGCTCCTCGATGACGGCGCGGATGTGGTCCGCCCGGCCGCGCCAGTGGATCTCGCGCTCGACCAGCTCGAGCCGGGCGGCGATCCGGGCGAGCCGGTCGCAGGCCGCCCAGCACATGACGCTGGAATGGGTGTGCACCCGGGCCTTGGTGCGGAACTCCCAGAGCCCGGCATCCGGCACGTCATGCAGCGCCCAGGCCTTGTCGCCCAGAAGCTCGAGCCGCTCGAAGGTGGCGCGGCCCGCCGGGCGCCTCAGGCGACGGTCGAAGAAGGCCTGGGTCGCCGCCAGGATGACGCTGCCATAGCCGTCATGCTGGTCGTGCTCGTAGGCCTGGTTGCCGACGCGCACCGGCTGGTTGCCCAAAAAGCCTTCGAGGCTGTCGATGACGCGCTCGGTCAGGCGCTTCTCGAGGCCGATGCCGTAGACCGGCTGGAGGTAGCCGTCCTCGCTCCGGGCGACGAGGTCGGAGAGATAGCGCAGATGGCTCTCCATGGTCTCGACATAGCCCAGGCGGTTGAGCGCCCGGACGACGAAGAAGGCGTCCCGCAGCCAGCAGAAGCGATAATCCCAGTTGCGCCCCTCCCCGTCCGTCTCCGGCAGCGAGGTGGTCGGCGAGGCGATGATCGCCCCGGTCTCCTCGAAGCTGCAGAGCTTGAGCGTGATGGCCGAGCGGATCACCGCCTCCTGCCACTCGAACGGGATGTTCAGGCGGCCGGAGACCTGCAGCCAGTAACGGGTGGTCTTCTCGAGGAAATCCCGGGCCGTCTCGACGAGGCCGCTGCGCAGGCTCTCGTCGGCGCCGAGCAGCAGCGCCACGGTGCCGTCGAGATGAAAGGTGATCTCGTCGAGCACATAGGTCAGCGGCGCGTTGGTGGTGAGCCTGAGCGCCATGATGTCGTCCACATAACGGATGTGGTTGCTGCCCCGGGTGATCACCGGCAGCTGCGCGCCATAATTGTAGAGGGGTCGGCAGGCGATCTTGATGCGCGGCCCCTCGCCCAGCGGCTCGACGATGCGGACGAGGGTGGTCGGATGGAACATCCGGCCGAACTGCTCGAAGCGCGGCGCGAAGTCGAGAATCCTGATGCCGGCGCCACGCGCGTCGCGCATCTCGGTGCGCAGCACGGCGGTGTTCTCGACATAGGCCTGCTCGATGCTGACACAGTCCTCGAGTTCGACGCCGAAATAGCCGCGGTCGCGATCGCCATCGAGCAGCCGGCAAAAGATCGGCTCGCTGTCGAACCGCGGAAAGCAGCTCCAGACGATCCTGGCGCTCGCGTCGATCAGCGCATTGATCGCGCAATTGCCGATCAGTCCGTAGTCCATCATGTGCAGCAGCCCTCGCCCACCGGTCTCCTTCCACGCGGATCGGCAGGGTCCACCCTTTACCGAGCCATGCCGAACGCCCATCTCTAGGCCATCCGACCGCGGGGATGATGCTTGCAAAAGATGAAGAAATCGATGCCGTCGGCGGCCCTGCTCGACAATCGCGCCTGCCTGCGGCTTTCCGGCGAGGATGCGATGGCGCTCCTGCAGGGTCTCGTCAGCAACGATCTGAACAGGCTGACGCCTGATCGGGCGATCTACACGACGCTGCTGACACCGCAGGGCAAGTTTCTTTTCGATTTTTTCGTGCATGCCGACGGTGCCGCGCTGATCCTCGAGACCGCCGGCGATCGGCTGGCGGATCTCGAGCGCCGCCTGACCCTCTATCGGCTGCGCTCCGACGTGACGATCGAGCCGGTCGAGCCGGCACCGCTCGTCGCCGTGCTCTTCGGCGATGGCGCAGCGGCACTGGCCGACCTGCCCGCCGAGCCCGGCGCCACGCGCGAGGCGGACGGGCTGACCTGGACGGTCGACCCCCGGCTGCCGGCGCTCGGCGTCTGGCTGCGCGGCGCACCCGAAGACGTGCGCGCCCGGCTCGACGCGGCCGGGCTGGAGCTGGTGGATGCGACGGACTTCAATCGGCACCGCATCACCTTGGCCGTCCCCGAGGCCGGCAGCGACCTCATCGTCGACAGGTCGATCCTGCTCGAGGCGGGGCTCGACCAGCTCAACGGCGTCGCCTTCGACAAGGGCTGCTTCGTCGGCCAGGAGCTCACCGCCCGCACCCGTTATCGGGGCCTCGTCAAGCGCCGGCTGGTGCCGGTCGAGCTCGTTGGCGCCTCCGTCGAGCCGGGCTTCGCCATCATGGCCGGCGAGGTCGAGGCGGGCGAGATCCGCAGCACCACGGGCGACCTCGCCATGGCGCTCCTTCGCCTCGACCGGCTCGGTGGCGCGCTCGAAGCCGGCGGCGGCGCCGTCCTACCCCGCCCCGCCTTCTGGCAGACCGACCTCATCGAGCGCCTGGCCGAGACGCTCGAGCAGGAGAAAGGGTGAGGCCGGAGGGCCGGCGAAGCTTTCCTCCAGCGCCGGCCGCAGCCGCTCGAGCCCGCGCCTGCCATAGGTCTCGCGAATTGTCGCACGAAGCCAGCTCCGGCTCTGGGCGAGCCGGCGGGCTTCCAGCCTGCCTGCGGCGGCCTGATGGGCAGCATGGCGCGCCAAGGCCGCGACGAGGTCGTCGACCCCTGCCCCGCTGACCGCCGAGAGCCGCAGGACGGGCGGCCGCCACTCGGGGTCGACGGGCGTCGCATGGCGAAGCGCCGCCTCGATCTCGCCCTGCGCCCGGGCAGCGATCTCGCCGAGATCGGCCTTGCCGATGACCACGATGTCCGGGATCTCGACGATCCCCGCCTTGATGAACTGCAGGCTGTCGCCGGAGGCCGGCTGGATGGCGAGCAGGACGCTGTCGGCCACCTCGCCGATCTCGATCTCCGACTGGCCCACGCCGACGGTCTCGACGAGCACCACGTCGAAGAGGGCGCGCAGCACGACCATCAGCGGAAATGTCGCGTCGGCGAGGCCGCCCAGCCGGTCGCCGGCGGCGAGCGAGCGGACGAAGACGCCGCCATCCTCGGGATCGTGGTCGAAGCGGGTGCGATCGCCGAGCACCGCGCCGCCGGTCCGCCTGGAGGACGGGTCCACCGCGAGCACCCCCACCGTCGCACCCGTGCCCCGATACCGGTCGATCAGCCGGGCCAGCAGGGTCGACTTGCCGACGCCGGGCGGCCCGGTGAGGCCGATCACCCGGCCGCGCGGGGCGGCATGGGCCTCATCCAGCAGACGCCGGTGGCGGGTGCGGCCGGCCTCGCTCTCCAGATCGGCGAGGCAGCGCGCGAGCGGAGCCTTGCCGCCGGCGCGAAGCGTCTCGAGCGTCGTCTCCGGCAGGCTCAAGCCCCGCGCAGCGCCGCCTGGGCAGCGGCGAGCCGCGCGATCGGCACGCGGTAGGGCGAGCAGGAGACGTAGTCGAGATTCTGCCGGTGGCAGAAATCGATCGAGGCCGGATCGCCGCCATGCTCGCCGCAGATGCCGAGCTTGAGATCGGGCCGCGCGGCCCGGCCGCGCTCGACGGCCAGCTGCACCAGCTCGCCCACCCCGTCCTGGTCGAGCGACTGGAACGGGTCGGAGGCGAAGATCTCCTCGTGCAGGTAGGTGTCGAGGAAGCGGCCGGCATCGTCGCGGCTGAGGCCGAGCGTCATCTGCGTCAGGTCGTTGGTGCCGAAGCTGAAGAAGCTCGCGTGCAGGGCGATCTCGCCGGCCCTGAGCGCCGCCCGCGGCAGCTCGATCATGGTGCCGATCTCGTAGGTGAGCTTGCGGCCGCGATCCGCCTCGACCGCCTCGGCCACGGCGACGATCCGCGCCTTGATGAGCTCGAGCTCGCGCGCGCTGCAGATCAAGGGGATCATCACCTCGGGCGTCACCGTCTCGCCGGACTTCTCGAACACCACGAGCGCCGCCTCGAAGATCGCCCGGGCCTGCATCTCGTAGATCTCGGGATAGAGGATGCCGAGCCGGCAGCCGCGCAGCCCGAGCATCGGGTTGGCTTCCCGGAGCTCGGCGACCCGCCGGCGCACCAGCTTGATGTCGACGCCGGTCGCCGCCGCCACGGCCTCGTCCTCGGCCGCGGCATGCGGCAGGAACTCGTGCAGCGGCGGGTCGAGCAGGCGGATGGTGACCGGCAGCCCCTTCATGATCTCGAAGAGCTCGACGAAGTCGTCCCGCTGCACCGGCTCGATCTTCGCCAGCGCCCTCCTCCGCCCCTCGACGTCCGGGCTCAGGATCATCTCGCGCATGGCGACGATGCGGTCCTCCTGGAAGAACATGTGCTCGGTGCGGCAGAGCCCGATGCCCTCGGCGCCGAAGCCGACGGCCGCCCGGGCATCGAGCGGGGTCTCGGCATTGGTGCGGACCTTGAGGTGCCGCTTCTTGTCGGCCCAGCCCATCAGCGTGGCGAAGTCGCCGGAGAGCACGGGATCGACCGTCGGCACCTGGCCGAGCATGACGATGCCGGCGGCCCCGTCGATGGTGATCCAGTCGCCCTCGTTGAGCGTCCGGCCGCGCACCGTCACGGTCTTCTCGGTCGCCGAGATGAGGAGCTCACTGACGCCGCAGATGCAGGCCTTGCCCATGCCGCGGGCCACCACCGCCGCGTGGCTGGTCATGCCGCCCCGGGACGTGAGGATGCCCCTGGCCGCATGCATGCCGTGGATGTCGTCGGGCGAGGTCTCGACGCGCACGAGGATGACGTCCTCGCCGGCCTGGGCCGCCCTGGTCGCGTCATCGGCGAGGAAGACGATCTTGCCCGAGGCGGCACCCGGCGAGGCCGGCAGGCCACGGGCGATCACCTCGGCTGCCGCGTCGGGATCGAGGGTCGGGTGCAGGAGCTGGTCGAGCGAGGCGGCGTCGATCCGAAGGATCGCCTCGTCCTCGCTGATCAGCCCCTCGGCCGCCATGTCGACGGCGATCCTGAGCGCCGCCGGGGCCGTGCGCTTGCCGGTCCGGGTCTGCAGTACGTAGAGCCTCGCGCGCTGGATCGTGAACTCGACGTCCTGCATCTCGCGATAATGCGCCTCGAGCCGGTCGAACACACTGACGAGCTCGGCATAGGAATCCGGCAGCAGCGTCTCCATCGACTCGTCGGCGGAGAAGCTGCCGCTCTCCGCCATGGCCCGGCTCAAGGGCTGCGGCGTGCGGATGCCGGCGACCACGTCCTCGCCCTGGGCGTTGACCAGGAACTCGCCATAGACGCTGCGCTCGCCGGTCGACGGGTTGCGGGTGAAGGCGACGCCCGTGGCGCAGTCGCTCCCCATGTTGCCGAACACCATCGCCTGGACGTTGACCGCGGTGCCCATGGCGCTCGGGATGTCGTGCAGGCGGCGATAGGTGACGGCGCGCGGCGTCTGCCAGGAGCCGAAGACGGCACCGATGGCACCCCAGAGCTGAACCCTGGGCTCCTCCGGAAACGCCTCGCCGGTCTGCTTGCGGACGATGCGCTTGTAGGTCGCCACCAGCTTCTGCAGCGCCGCCGCGTCGAGCTCGTTGTCGAAGCGGCAGTCGGCCTCGGCCTTGGCCGCCTCGAGCGCCTCCTCGAAGAGGTAGTGGTCGACCTCCAGCACCACGTCGGCATACATCTGGATGAACCGGCGGTAGCTGTCATAGGCGAAGCGCTCGTCCCGGCTCGCGGCGACGAGGCCCTGCACCGTCTCGTCGTTGAGCCCGAGATTGAGCACCGTGTCCATCATCCCGGGCATCGAAACGGGAGCACCCGAGCGGACCGAGAAAAGGAGCGGATTCCCGGCATCGCCGAAGCGCATCTCGAGCTCGCCCTCGACCTTCGCGATGGCGGCTTCCACCTCGGCCTCGAGCGCCGCCGGGTAGCTTCGGCCATGCGCGTAGAAGTGGGTGCAGACCTCGGTCGTGATGGTGAAGCCCGGCGGCACCGGCAGGCCGAGCGACGACATCTCCGCGAGATTGGCGCCCTTGCCGCCGAGCAGCGCCTTCATCTTCGCACCACCGTCGGCGCGACCGCCGCCGAAGCCGTAGACCCACTTCGTCATCCTGGTTCGTCTCCTGACGCGACCATCAGATCGGGGCCGATTCGTCGATGACCGGGAAGTCGGCGATCCGGGCGAGGTCGTCTCGCAACAAGCCCAGCAAGCGCAAGCGGTTGGCGCGCACCGAGGGTTCCCCGGCATTGACCATCACGCACTCGAAAAATCCATCGACCGCCGGCCGCAATCGGGCAAGTGCCGCCATCGCCGCAGCATAGTCCTCGGCCGCGAGCCGTGCCCGGATGACCGCGCTTGCCGCCTCGAGCTCCTCGAAGAGCCGTCGCTCGGCGGGCTCCTGCAGGAGCGTCGGGTCGACCGGGCCGGTGAAGGGCCGGCCCTCCTTCTTCTCCTCGATCGCGACGATGTTGCCGGCGCGGCGGAGCGCTGCCAGGAGATCCGCCCCGTCCGACGTGGCGATAAAGGCCCGAAGTGCTGCGACGCGGGCAACCACGCGCACGAGATCGCCGTCCGGCCGCCCGACCACGACCGCCTCGATCAGGTCGTGCCGCACGCCCTGCTCGCGCTGCTGCACCTTGAGCCGATCGATCAGGAAGGCGACCAGGTCCCGGGCCAACCCACCCGCATCGACGCTGGCGAAGCGCTGCCCGTGGGTGCCGAGCGCCAGCTCGACGACCGCGCCCAGATCGAGCCGCAGCCCGTTCTCGATGACCAGGCGAATCACGCCCAGCGCGGCACGCCGCAGCGCGAACGGGTCCTTCGAGCCGGTCGGGCGGATGCCGGCGGCGAAGAAGCCGGTGAGCGTGTCGAGCTTGTCGGCGAGCGCCACGGCGATGCTGGTCGGGGCGGTGGGGCAGGCATCGCCGGGCCCGAGCGGGCGATAATGCTCGGCGATGGCCTGGGCCACGGCGTCGGCCTCGCCCTGGGCGCGCGCATAGTAGCCGCCCATGATGCCCTGCACCTCGGGGAACTCGCCGACCATGCCGGAGACGAGATCGGCCTTGGCGAGCCGTGCCGCCCGCTCGACGAGCAGGCGGTCGGCGCCGGGGATCGAATCGGCGAGCCGCACCGCGAGCGTCTCGAGCCGGTCGACCTTCTCGCGCATCGAGCCGAGCTCGGCATGGAAGACCATGGCGTCGAGCTTCGGCAGGAGCGCCTCGAGGGTCGATCTCGTATCCTGCTCCCAGAAGAAGCGCGCATCCCAGAGCCGTGCGCGCAGCACCCGCTCGTTGCCGGCGATGATCGCGGCCCCGCCATCGGGAGCCTCGATATTGGCGACGGTGACGAAGGCCGGCGCCAGCCGCCCTGCCCCGTCCTCGAGCGCCAGGTATTTCTGGTTGGCGCGCATGGTGGTCACCAGCACCTCGGCCGGCAGCGCCATGAAATCCGCGTCGATCCGGCCCAGCAGCGGCACCGGCCACTCGACCAGGCCCGCGATCTCGTCGAGCAGGACCGGATCGGGCCGCACGCCGTAGCCGGCGGCCACCGCCAGCTCCTTCGCCTTCGCCTCGATGACGTCCCGCCGATCGGCGGCGTCCAGCATCACCCGGGCCGCGATCAGATGGTCGCGGTAGTCGTCGACGTCGCGCACGACGAGGGCGTCGGGCGCCATGAAGCGATGGCCGAAGGTCTGCCGGCCGCTCTCGATCCCGGCAAACTCGAAGGGCACGACCTCGCCGTCGAGGAGGCAGAGGATCGACTGCAGCGGCCGCACCCAGCGCGCCTCGCCCGTGCCCCAGCGCATCGACTTGGGCCAGGGAAAGCCGGCGAGGATGAGCGGAACGGCTTCGGCGACGATCTCGACCGTCGACCGCCCCGGCTCGGTTGAGCTCGCGACGAGAAAGCGACCCTTCCTGTCCTCGACCTCGCCGAGCGTGTAGTCGACCACCCCCAGGCTCTTCAGGAACCCGTCCCGCGCCTTTTCCGGCGCATCGACGCGCGGGCCGCGCCGCTCGATGGCCCGGTCGGCCGAGACGATCGGCAGATCCCTGAACGCCACCATGAGGCGCCGCGGGGTGGCATGGCAATGGGCCAGCCGGCCCCGCACGCCCCCCTCGGCGAGGGCCTGGTCGAGACGGGTGCTAAGCTCCGATGCGGCCTGCCGCTGCATCCGCGCCGGAATCTCCTCCGACAGCAGCTCCAGCAGCAGCTCAGCCATGCTCGCGGCTCGCCAGCCAGGTCTCGGCGCAGGCCTTGGCCAGGTTGCGCACCCGGCCGATATAGGCCTGCCGCTCGGCGACGCTGATCACACCCCGCGCATCGAGCAGGTTGAAGGTGTGGCTCGCCTTCAGGCACTGGTCATAGGCCGGCAGGGCCAGCTTGTGCTCGAGCGTGCGCTGGCACTCGGCCTCGGCGTCGGCGAAGTGGCGAAAGAGCGTGTCCGTG